>OKRR01000618.1_pt1 | contig 39346 bp, 36 predicted proteins | sample 1601211 | NCBI WGS metagenome assembly OKRR01 (sample SAMEA3541525, study PRJEB24748) | human gut metagenome | biome: human gut; feature: human-associated habitat; material: faeces | place: China | collected 2012
ACATCATAGATAGAATTCAAAAAGATGTGGATTTAAAATGGGAAAGACTTCTTAAGAGATGTGGAGAAGAATTAGATAAATAGTCTGCACAACCAAAATAATATAAAGGGGTGGTCTAAGACCACCCTCTCCTAATTTTATTTAAAGACAAGATTGAACGAATTTTTCAGAGAAAAGAGTTTTTTTAGCTACCTCTTCTATTGACATTCCATGTTCCAAAAATCTTTTACAGACTAATTTCATATTTTCTCCAACTTCAATAATATGAAAATCAGGATCATAAAATCTAACAGCTCTCTGTCCCCAAAAATGTTCTATTACATCATGAACATATTCTATTTCAGAAAAAGATTTTAGTTTTTTTATAAAATTATCAAAATCATCTTCTTCAAAATACATTTCTGCATCATTACCTTTATATTTTATATCTTTAGACTGTTTTCCAATAAATTCAATCCATGATTCTTTAGTTTGAAGTGCTAATCCTCCAGTAAAAGTTATGTTTGCTCCAAAATCTGAAATGACTCTTAATCCCAAAACTTTTTTATAAAATTCTCTTGATTTCTCTATATCGTTTACTACCAACATAGGACACTTAAATTTCATTTTACCAACTCCATTTTAAAATAATATAATTAAAAAGAAAAATATAGATTAAAGATATTTTTTTAATAAAGAAGCAACATCTGGAAATATTTCTCTGGCTATTTTTTTTATATCTTCATTTCCATGTTCAACAGTAAATCCGTTATACTTTTCAACCATTTCTATATCATTGTATGAATCTCCAATAACAAGTATATCTTCTATATTTTTTATTCCTTTGCAAATAAAATCTATTCCAGTAGATTTATTAATACCTTTAGCAACAATATCTACATTGAGGACATTAGCATAGGCTACAAGTGAATCGCGAAATCTAATATTGAGATTACTTATTAAGTCATTTACTCTTTCTTCTGTATCAAATTTTTTGTGAATTTGGACAACATCTTTTATTGATGAAATATGTTCTTTATCTAAAATGATGTCAACAGAGTGATGATTATCAATTCCCACATCATTCATGATTTTTATTGTTCTTTCTTTTTCTATTATTTCAAGAGAATTCTCATAATTTTTATATATGTATTGTATAATTTGTTCTATTTCTTGATTTGGAATATATTTGAAAAAAATTGTATTCTGTTCTTTATCAAGTATTACAGCCCCATTGTTACAGATATAATAATCAGGTTTTAATGAAAAGTTTTTCATCTGTTCAATGATAGATTTTTTGTATCTGCCAGTAGTAATAATAAAAAGATTTCCCATTTCCTGCCATTTATTAATAGCATCAAGATTTTCCTGAGTAATATTTTTATTTACATAAAGTGTTCTGTCAAAATCACTAAAAAGTAGTTTCATATCTTCCCCCTATACAAAACGTTTGCTTTCCCATTTTCTGCTTTTCCATCTAAGTAGCATAGCAATAGCTCTGCACCATTCATCAGCAGCATTGGCTATCCATATTCCAACAAGTCCCCAACCTAATTTTATTCCCAAAATATATGAAAAAAGTACAGCAACAATAAAAATAAAAATTATTCCCATAAACATAGGAAACTTTATATCACCAGCAGCATGGAGAGAGTTAATAATAACAATATTGAATACTCTTCCTACTTCTAATATTATCATCAATGGAAATACTTTTAAAGATATTTCCAATATTGTAGGATCAGTAGTGAAAATTCCCATTATATTTCTTTTAAAAAGAACAACTATGGAAGTAACAATAAAAGCTAAGATTATTGACAATTTTAAACTCTTAAAACATTTTTTATAGGCTTCTTCAGGTTCGTGAGCTCCTACTAATTGACCTACCTGTATAGCAGTTCCCTGTCCTAATGAAATAGAGAATGTCATTACAAAAGTCGCAACAAGCATAAGGTAAGTACGAGAAGCTATATAACTTGTACCAAGAGCATTTACCATTGACAAAATCATAAGTTGACCAACATTCCAAGCGAGATTTTCACCAGCTGTTGGTATTCCAATTGAAAGAAGATTTTTTATAACATTAAATGGAAATGGAGAAAGATATTTTTTTCTAAATCTAAATTTACAATATCTCATCATGACTATAAGACCAACAATGCATCCAAGACCTCTTGAAATAACAGTAGATATTCCAACTCCAGTAGTCCCAAGAATGGGCATTCCAAACCAACCGAATATAAACATACCATTTCCAAGAATATTTAATAAATTGATTCCAATATTTACAAACAACATAGGCTTAGGATTACCATGACTTTTCATAATTGCTCCACAGGTAAGTGTAATAGCCTGAAATACACATAATCCTCCAACCAATTTAAAATAAGTTTTTCCCATACCTATAAGTTCTGTTGGAAGTTTTATTTTTATAAGGATATGATTCCAAAATATAAAATAAATAAGTCCCATAAGAATTCCCAATACTATATTAAACAAAACAGATACACTGATAACTTCTTTAATTTTTTTCTTATTTCTGGCACCAATGTATTGAGCTATAAGAATACTTGTAGCAAGAGATATAAATCCAAATATAACATTTTGAATATTTAATACCTGACTGATGCCACCAACAGCTCCAACAGCTTTATCACTATATTTTCCAAGCATAATTGTATCAATATTTCCTACAACATTAACTAATAGAAGTTCTAGAAAAATTGGAACAGTCAAGGACATAAGTGATTTAATTTTAATTTTTTCCATTTGTAAATCTCCCCATTGTTTTTTAATAGTATATTACATTATTGTATTTTATAGCATTTCTGAAAAATAATCTATAAAATTTTTAATTTCCATAAAAGTGAGAGGAGAAAATTATAAAATTTTAACTTTTTGTATTTGAAAAGGATATAATACTTTTTATTTCTATTTTTTATCAGATATGTTATAATATTCAGTAATATAAGTATAAAGAGAGGAATAGAAATGGAAATAATAAGCAAGGATAAGCCAAAAGGATTAGCCTATTCAAAACATAAAAAATTAAAAAAGGCGAAAAGACTTGAAGAAGAAAAAAAATTTAAGAGATTGACCGAAAATAAAAGAAAAAATGCTGAAAGTAGAAAAGAAAGAGCTATTGAGAAAGAAAATGTAGATAAAATATCTGAAGTGGCTATATTAGGATATAATAAAGGAATGCTTCTTATAAATATAGAAGGAAAAGAAGAAAAAAGAGCTCTTTTATTTGATAAAAAAGCAGTTACTAAAGGAAATGTTGAAAGAGAGATAAGAAATTTTGAAGTAAAACTTTATGGTGAAAATTGGAAAATATCATTATTAAAAGATTTTCAAGAAATGAAAGATGAGCTTATCTGGAAATTATCTGAGGAAATATAAATTAAGTCCATGCTGTTTCAGTATGGACTTAATTTATACTGTATATTTGGAGGAATGGATTATGAAAGAATATATACTAAAAAATGGGAAGAAACTTGTAATAAGACTTGCTGAAGAAAAAGATGCAGAAGGACTTTTGGTACATATAAATCAGGCTGGGAGAGAAACTGATTTTCTTGGTTTTGGAAAAGAGGGATATGATAAAGATATTGAAGATGAAAAGAAATATATAAAGTCATTTACTCCTAAAAACTTTATGCTTGTAGCTGTAATAGATGATGAAATAATTGCTAGCTGCAGTATAGGAGCGAGAGAAGAAAGAATAAGATTGAAACATATGGGAAATTTAGGAATATGTGTTCAAAAAAAGGCATGGGGAATAGGTGTAGGAAAATATCTAATGGAGTATGCTTTGGAAAAAGCAAAAGAAGGTGGACTCACTAAAGTAAATCTTGATGTAAGAATAGACAATGAAAAGGCTATTCATCTATATGAAAAATTTGGATTTGAGAAAGAGGGAACTATTAAAAAATGCTTGTTTATTGATGGAGTATACTATGATAACTATATAATGGGGAGAGAGGTATAGAATGATTTTTAGAGCAGGCAAAATGCATTATGAAGAATTAGAAGAAATATGGGAAAGATCTGTAAGAGCTACCCATAATTTCCTTACTGAAAAAGATATAGCAAGTATAAAAAAAGAGATACCCCTTTATTTTAATGGAGTAGAAATATATTGTACAAAAAATAATGATGAAAAAATAACTGGTTTTATAGGAATAGCAGAGAAAAAAATAGAAATGCTTTTTATAGATCCAGAGTATTTTAGAGAGTCTTTAGGAAAATCTCTTGTTAAATATGTTTTAGAAAATAAAGGAATAGATGAAGTAGATGTAAATGAGCAGAATGAGAAAGCTTTAAAATTTTATCAATATATGGGGTTTGAAGTAGTATCAAGAGATGAATTTGACAGCATGGGAAATCCTTTTCCAATACTGCATATGAAAATAAAAAAGATGGTGTAAAAACCATCTTTTTTTGTAATTATTTTGAGGCTGGAAGAGCAACTTCCACACGATTTTCATAAGCATTTTTGATAGCTCCAAGAATATCTCCATGAGAGTCTTTTATACTCATAGTAGCTCCAGCTACAACATCAACAAGTTCCTTTTTCTCAGTATCAGATAATTTATTGAATTTCTCTTTATCTTTTTCATTCTTACTTTTTTCTTTTAAAGGTCTTCCATTTATATCAGAAGTTGATTTACTAAACCAAGCTTCTATTTCATCAACAGTTTTACCTTTAAAAAATTCTTGATAAAAATTCATTTGTTTATCCCATTCGTTTCTTGGATTCATTCCGTAGTCTTTTCCACGCTCACGTTTAGTTTTCCAACCATTTACCTCAGCAGTGATATTTTCAACTGTATTTTCTGATGTCCCAGTAACTTTTCCAGATTCATGGTCAGTAACATTATATCCAGGTGTTCCAGGCCAACCAGAAAAATGTGGCATAGAGGCACCATCATAATTTGGAGTACTTACTTCAAGAGCATCTACAACAATATTAATTATTCTTCCATTTTCATCAAATAATCCAGAAGCAGTTACATAGTTAAGACTGTATACATCTACTCCTTTACTGTCTTTACCAGGACCTACACGGAAATTAGCAGATTTCCCAAGACCTTGATATACTTTTGTTTCAGCAGAAAGGTTGAAACTCATTCCTAGAAATAGACTTCCAGCTAAAAGGGTATAAATTGATTTTTTTAACATATATCCTCCTTGATTGAAATTAGAATAGTTTATACTTAAATTATATAAAGAAAACTAGAATAAATCAATGAAAGTTATGTAAAATACAAAATTTATATAATTATTAAAAATATTTTGAACACAATAAAATATATAAAAGCTTGAAAAAGCTAGACACATAAGTATTTTTAGAAATTTAAAAGTCAAGAATTAATATAAATAAAATATATTGATATTGTAATAAATATAAAATTATATCCATTTTTAAAAAAGAAAATATTTTTATCATTAATTTTTTGTTATAATTAAGAAAAAGAGAGTAGGTGAAATATATGATATTAAATAGAGAGTTTTACACAAGAGATGCTGTAACAGTAGCTAAAGAGCTTTTAGGTAAAATATTGGTTAAAAAAAGAGGTAAAAATCTTTTTAAAGGAAGAATAACAGAGGTAGAAGCATATATGGGAGCAGAGGATAAAGCAAGTCATTCATATAATAATAGGCGAACAGAAAGAACAGAAGTTATGTATAAAGAAGGGGGATATTCCTATGTATTTTTAATATATGGTATGTATAATTGTTTTAATGTGACAGCATCTGTAAAAAATAATCCTCAAGCTGTTCTTATAAGAGGGGTGGAACCACTCGATAATAAAGAATTAATGTTGATTGAAAGAAAAGTAAAAAAAGAAAAAGATATATCTAATGGACCTGGTAAATTAACTAAGGCATTAGGGATAACTAAAGAAGATAATGGTGATGATTTAACAAAGAAGAAAAATATCTGGATAGAGAGTGATGGTTATATTCCTGAGAAAATAACTGAAACAACAAGAATAGGAATAGATTATGCAGAAGAAGATGCACTAAAACCTTGGAGATTTTATATAACAAATAGTATATATGTATCTAAAAAAAATTGAGTTAAATAAAAAAGAAGCTAAAAAATAGCAGCTTCTTTTTTGTTTTATATTAAATTATAAAGTATGAATTTTGTCATAGTATACTTTTCCATTTTGATCAGTAATTACTAATTTTACTTTTTTTCCCTTTAAATTACTACCTAATTGAGTTGATAGACGTATGTCTTTTTTACCTTCTCTAGCAGATATTCCAAGTAAGCCAGATGTTTCAGCATCGGAATTCTGAACTTTTAAGCTATATGAAAATTTTAAAGAGGTATTTCCCTCTGAAAATGAAGAAGCTGTAATAAGTGCAGAATTTCCATTGTAGTTTAATTTTACATCAGATAATATTCCTTTATGTATAAGACTTCCTTTATATCCATAAACTGCAACATTAATTTCTGTAATCATTTTTAAAGTAGAGGATACAGTTTGTGAATTATTTTCATTAGGAATAGTTTTTATTTCTCCAGGTAATTCAGTAAGTGTGAGTAAACTTTTATATTCTCCATCTTTTATAGATGAATCAGGTTTTACTCTGAATCTTACTATTTGTTTTCCTGCTGGTTTTAAAGATATTATCTTTGGAAAAATAGTAAGGTTAGAATTGAGATTATATTTTTCTCCAAATTCAGAATCACTTTGAAAAGATGCTGCTAACCTCAATGGTTCAGCAGTATTATTTATAATAGTTATTTCTTGTGTAGAAGTTTTATCCAATTCTACAGAAAATCCTGTAGGAGCTACAGAGAAATTAAGAGAATATGATAACACTGAAAAACTCAATAATAATATGATAAAAAGAAATTTTTTCATAAAAATCCTCCATTGATTTAAGTTGAAAAACAGTAGCAATATTGCTACTGTTTTTTACTTTAACACTTTATTTGTTAGAATTAAAATCATATTCAGCTGTAATTTTAACTGTTCCTGTATATAATCCAGAAGCTGTGCCTTCAGGAACATCGTATATTGTTCCATGAATAATAAAGGCTATAGAACCATTTTCATTTAAAGCATGTTGTTTGTCAAAAAGCTCAGCTAAATCAGTACTAGATTCAGAAGAAGAATTAACTTCCGTTAAATTTGCTCCCGTTAAATTTGCACTTAAAGTATTAGTACTATTATTAGTTTTTAATATGATAGAAGAACTTGTTTTGCCAGCAGTATGAAGACCATCAAGCTGAAATCTAACATTGCTATTTGCTTCACCCTTAACTTCAATTTTACCATCTCCAGATGTATCTTCTGTTGAAATATTTTGTTGGCCAACAGTAATTATACCAAAATTAACTTCTTTTGTAGTTATACTAAGTGGCTTGATAATTTGAGCTGTAACTTTTAAATCATCACTACTAGACATTCCAGTACCAAAAATAGTTGTAGATATTGCTAATATGCTACTTAGCAATAATAATTTTTTCATATATATTCCTCCTAAAATATAAAATATTTAATAACAACAATAGTTCGTAAAATAAAAAAAGCAACTATTATTAAAAATATAGGCTTATCCTTATATTTTAATAATAATTGCAACTGGCTACCATTTTACAGGCCCTATAGCTTTGCGTCATAATGTTTCCATTACTTTGCCGAATTTTAACATAACTTCTTTAATATATTATATATTAGTAATTAGCATATGTCAATATGAAAAAATGTGTAAAAGCAAGAATTAAAGATATTATATAGAATAAAAAGAAAATAAATATTTTAAATTATTTATTACAAGTTATGGTTTTTATCATAATATATTTTTCCATCTTGGTCTATTACTGTAAATTTTATTTTTTTTCCTTTTAAATTTATTTCAGGGTCAATTGATATATTTATATCTTTTTTTCCCTCTCTGGCAGACATTCCAAGCATTCCTTCTAACTCAACATCAGAATTTAAAACTTTTAAATTATAGTAGAATTTTATAGAAGCATTTCCTTCTGATAAAGCATTGGCAGTAATAAATATTGAGCTACCATTATAATTTAATTTTAAATTATTTAAAGTTCCTTTTGATACTTGTTTTCCTCTCTGTCCAAATACACTAATACTAATTTCAGTAATCATTTGTAAATTAGTTGACATTGCAGTTTTATTACTACTATCTTCGCCAGGAATAGTTTTTATTTCTTGAGGAATTTCTTTAAAAGTGAGATAACTTTTATATTCTCCATCTTTCATATTAGCATCAGGTTTTGTTCTAAATCTTATAGTCTGTTTAGCTGCTGGTTTAATAGCTATTATTTTAGGAAATATTACAGAATTAGAATTAAGATTAAAATTTTCTCCAAAATCAGAATCACTTTGAAAATATGCTTCCAATCTAAGTGGGGCAGAAGTGTTATTAGTGATGTATACTTCTTGAGTAGAAACCTTATCTAAATCTACTACAAATCCTGTAGGCATAACAGAAAAATTAAGAGAATAAGAAGCTGTAGAAAGTACCAATAAAATGATAAAAAAAGATAGTTTTTTCATGTATGTTCCTCCAAAGAATTTAGTTAAAAAACAGCAGCATTTATTTGCTGCTGTTTCAGTGAAACTTATTATTGATTTATAGAACTAGTTATCTAGCAGGAGTAGTAGCAGGCCAAGAATCATATTTAGCAGTTACTTTTATAGCACCCTTATAATTACCAGTATTTTGTTCGGGTCTAGTTTCAATATCTCCTGCAACTTTAAATTCTTTTGATTGTGCTACATGTAGTCGGTTTTTAGAAGCAATATTAAAAGTTGTATTAGTTATTTTATCACCATTATCATATACATATATTTTTGGAGTTAATATATCATTACCAGTGGCACTATTTCCACCTTCTCTTACTAATTTAGCTATAACTTCTCCATTAACAAATGTCTTACTTGTATCTCCAGTATCTGCTATTGTTAAAGTAATATTTGTATTTGTTGCTCCTGTAATAGTAAAACTACCAGCACCACCATCATTTGCTCCTATAGTTTTACTGTCATTTATTCCAAGAACACCAAAATTTAAAGGTTTTGAATCAATTTCCAAATTAGTAAGAACCTGAGCATAAATATCAACATTTCCACTTGCTTCTGTTTTAATATCTGCAGCAAAAGCTGATCCAGTTACAACCAATAATCCAGCTAATAATAATAATTTTTTCATAGTCTTTCCCTCCTAAAATTTTTAATATTTTATTTATTCCCCTGTATACTAAAAATGCAATTATTATTAAAACTCATGATTAGACAATCATACTTTTTAATAATAATTGCAACTGGCTGCCATTTAAAAGGCCCTATAGCTTTGCGTCATAATGTTTCCATTACTTTGCCAAGAAATTAAAATATACTTTTCTTATGTAATATAATTATACACTATTAATTTTTGTATGTCAATGAAATAATTTTCGAAAATATTCAAAAAAACAACGATTAAAAGGTGTTTTATAAACCGAAGCGAAAAAGTGTATTAAAAAAGTCAGAGATATAAAATAGAACATAAAAATAAAAAGAAGGAGAAATAAACTCCTTCTTTGGTTGACTGCTATTATAGAGAATATATTCTACTATAAATAACTTTTTTGTTTTGGTCTTTTAATATAAGATTTATTTTTTTTCCTTTTAGTTCAGGAATTTCTATATTTGTAGAAAGTCTTTTTTCGCCAGTTCTTGCACTTGTTCCAAGACGACCTTTAGAAATAAGGTTACCATCTTCACTCTCTAATATATAGTCTATTCTCATAGGGGTGTTTCCTCTTGAAATAGTATCACACTGGAGTGAAATAAGCTTGCCAGAATAAGCTACTTTTGTATTTTGTATTGTACCATCAATAATAGGGGTTCCTTTGATACCAGATACACCTATTGCTACTTCTGTTATAAAAGTAAGTTCTGTAGATAAGCCCTTATTATTTTCATCACTAACAATTGTAGTTTTTATTTCCTTGGGAACTTCTTTAAATATTAATAAACTTTTGTATTCACCATCAGCCATTTCTGTATTTGGCTTTACTCTAAATCTTATAGTTTGTTTAGCTCCAGGTTTGATAGATATCATTTTAGGAAAAACAGTGATATTATCATTTAAATTAAAATTTTCAAAAGATTCAGCAGCCTCTAAGTATGTTTCTATTCTTAAAGGGGCAGAAGTATTATTGATGATATAAACTTCCTGTGTTACAGTTTTTTTTAATTCAACTTTGAAGCTTGTAGGAGCTACAGAAAAATTAAGAGCATACAAATTTATTCCAATAATAAAAGTCATTAAAAATGCAAATATTTTTTTCACTAAATCACCTCTAGATTAAAGTTCTGATAATAATTTGTCATATTTTTCAAATTTTAGATTTCTATTGAATTTTTTAAATTTTTCTACAATTCCATCTTTGAATGGCTGATTTTTTTCAATTATATTTCCATTATTATCAATTTCATCTCCATTTTCAAATAAAGATGTCAGAACAATTCCCCCACCTTTATCATAAATAGTGACCTTACCATTTTTTAATCCATTTTTATATGTAACAGTTGTTTTTATATCACCAGTTTTATAGAAAAATTTCCAAATATTTTCTCTTTTATTATTTTTATAAGTTCCTTCTACAAGAGGAATATTATCAGCAGAAAACATTTTTAAGGGACCATTAAGTTTTCCATATGAGAAAATAGCTGTAGTATCTAATACACCAGGACTATGGAAGAAAACAGCTTCTCCATCTAGCAGTCCACTTTTATATGTTACTTGTGTTTTTACATTTCCTTTTGAATCGTAATTTACTACTTTTCCTGAAAGAATTCCATCTTCAAAATTTTCATAACTTTCTATTTTATTATTTTCATAAAAATATGCCCATTGACCATGTGGTTTATCATAATTATATCTAAGAATAGCTCTGTTACTTCCAGTAAGATATTTAATAACCCACTGACCATGTTTTATTCCCTCTACATATCTTCCCTCATAGATGAAGCTTTTTCCTTCATCTGAAATAACGCCTTTGAAAAATCCATCTTTTATACCTGATTTATATTCTTCATTGATACCAGTACCTCTGAATTCACCAGTAAAAGGGACAGATTCATTTTTGAAATAGACGATATTATTTTTTATCTGTTTATTTTCGATTTTCTCTACTCTCTTATTATCAGAGTATGAGAGTTCGAATATACTAAAACATAAAATCATAATTATCATTAATAGTTTTGATTTTTTCAAAATAACCCTTCTCCTTTGATTTTTTAGTAATTATTTAAGATGTCATCTATTTCATCTTCATTCATATCAGTTGTTGTTTCTTGAGTTGTTTCTTCATCAACTTTTCTCATTAGTTGAGTATCATAACCTTCAAAATACTCTCCAGTTTCTGTATCTGCAAGAGTAACATCAACATCTAGTTCAGGAGTAGTGAAACCAAAATTTTCCTGACCAAGATATATGAACTTCATTTTATATTGTCCTGGTGGTATATCTTCAAAGAAGAACATTCCATCAAATTCAGGATCAATTTCATATTGAACTTGTCCATCTTTTTCAAGGACTATAGTAGTCATAGATACAGCTTGTATAAATTGCCTTTCTGTAAATTCAGATGTATTCCAGATATTTCCTGTAACCATTGAAACGACTTCAATAGGGATATCAACTTTAAGTCCAGAAGATTTTCTTGTTTTTATTTTTAAAGCGCCCTTAGAATTTTTCATCATAGGGTCAATAGTTTTTCTGTTAATTGTAAGATTTATAATTTCGTTGGTAGCAACTCCTTCAGCTACATAATTTCCATCTTCATCAGCTAGGAAAGTTTTATTATTTACCATAACACCAGCTTCTGGGATTGGAATATCTCCTTCATCAAATATGCCATTTCCATTTTTATCAAGAAATACCTTGCCATGTATCCAAGCTCCAGTGATGGAAACATTATTTTTAATTTTTCTAATAGGATTGCTAAGATCAATGATTTTGCTAGCATGAAGACCTGTAGTTGTTTTATGATTATTATTTTCATCTATCACAACATTGGTAGGAGCTTCAAGGTAAATAAAATCATCTAATTCTATAGTGAAAGTGATACCATATCTAAATTTTTCTGTTTCATTGGAATATTTTGCCTCTACACCAAAATCAACAAACAGAGTATCTTTTATTAATTCCATGTTTCTTTTATTTATTCTAAGAGAATATTTCTGCTTATACTCATCATCAGTTCTTTTCTTACTTATTTCCCCATCTAACATCATATTTAAGCTTTGAAATCCAGAATAAGCAAAAGAGGGATAAAAAGATATTCCTTCATTATCTTTTGTTAATTCTTTTTCCATTCTTAAAGAGAATGATACAGGATTAAAAAGTGAAGAATACCATGTACTGTATATGTTTTTACTTTCTATGTTGGTATTATAATAAACATATCTATTAAGACCAAATTCAAAAGAATTTCTATTAAAATTTTTACCTATAGATATTGAATTATATTTTTTTAGATTTGTATCTTCATAGACATATGGGGAATATTTATTTTCAGTGAATTTTAAATTATATGTAAATAATTTTTGCTCCACAGATAGATTATAGCTGTTTTCTTTCTTTTCTATTTCATAAAAATTTTTATAGTTAATTAAAGTTGGAAAATTGTGAAGCCCTGTACTTAATAAGAAAGTATTTTCTAAAAATTTGTACTTTCTTCCAGAAGTACTTGTAAGGTTACTTCCACTTACTCCAATAGTAAAATTGTCAGCTACTCCATAAAAAGTTTTTATAATGCTTTGTGGATCACCATTATCAGCATTTTTACCACTTTGAGCTGAAAATCGATATCTTCCTTTTTTTAATAATTCAGAATCAGATAGAGAATATACAGTTCTTTCTTCTATTCCACCATTTTTGTAATAGATTTTTAATGTATAATCAGAACTAAGTATGCCATCATCTATTCTAAATTCAAAATCCTTTGTATGAGGAGATATATAGCTCAAAAGCATTCCATTTCTATATAATTCAATTATGTCAGCATCAAATGCTTCTCCTTTGATAACAGTAATAGCTCCATCTTTTGTTACATATGTTTCTTCATTATTGAAGCTTACTCCTAGAATATTACCATCTATATTTAAAAAACTAGGTGCTATAAGAGAGAAATTTCCCAATATAAGATCATTATCTCCTACAATATCTGAATAAGTAAGATTACCATAGGTAAGTTCTGATTCGGGTCTTATACCACCTGATAGGTATAATTCTCCGTACAGAAATTGTGAAGCATACTCATATGAAAGATGATTCTCTGGTTTTTTTATATCAGATTGAGAATAATCTAATTTTAATAATCCAGGAGTTATAAACTTCCTAGGCACTTCAATATCAATTTTTTTTTCTTCTTCTTTTCTGCTGTCCAGCCTCAATCTTTCTACTTTTCCTTTTTCTCTTTCTTCATATGGAAGAATAAAATTTGGGTCTAAAGTTAATCTTAAAGATGAAAAGTCATATTTTATTGAGGAAAAATTCATTTTTCTTTCTAAGGCTTTTGAATTAACAAATAGTTCTTCATCTAAGACATAAGCTTCATCATCTGAAAAAGAAACATTTAAATTTTTTCCCTCAAGTTTTCCAGATATAGATTTTTTTCCAATATTTACTTCAAGTCCATAAAGTTCCATAAAATAGAATAAAGCATTCATTCCTATGTAAACTTCTTCATTATCGTAATCATATTTTACCATAAAAAAATCATCTTTGATTTTTTTGGCACTTATCTGTATATATGAATCTTCAAAATTTTCATAACCTTCTATTGAATAAAGAGGTGTAGAAATAAGCATTGAAAATATTAAGAAAGGCAGAAGCTTTCTCTTTTTAATCATCATACTCCACTCTTACTCTAAAATTTCCTTTATATTTTCCATGGCTATTTACATTTGACTCACATTTACCATGAATTTTGATGTTAGATATTTTCCCTGTATAAGTAGTTTCATTAGTAGATTTTTCATTTAAATTTCTTTTTATAGTTGTACTATTTCCAGTAGAGCCTTCAAACCAAACATCAACTTTTAATGAGTCTTGAGAATTATTAGCATTGACAATTTTTATATTTTCAGGATTTAGAATTTCAAATTTTACATTTTTACCATATTCTCCAGTAGTTTCAATTTCTGCAGGATAACCACTGCCTTTAGAAGTATCAAGGCTAGTACCAGCTATTCCTTTTCCAAGATACAGGTCTTTCTTGACATTTATTTTTAGTAAAGATATTGGTTTTATGCCACTAAGATTAACAGTTATATAGTTATTAGCACTAGAGGCTATTCTAGTATTATTTTCTTCGCCTCTATAACCAATAATTAGACTAGGGTTTTTATTAGTTTTATTCCAATTAAAAAGGAGAGTACCTTTTAAAGAAAATTTAATAGTATCAATTGAATTACCTTCATTATCTTTAAAATAAATATGTTTTTCATTTCCAATACCTTTGTTAATATTTACTATTTTTAAGTTTTGCCCCTTGATAAAATTTTCATTTCCTATTTCTGTATTTGCAACTTCAAAATAAGTATAATTAGTATTATTCTTAGCTCTTATTGTAACTTCACTGATTTCAAAATCAATTCTTCCTGTTACTCCTAAAATAATTTCTTCCTTTGTATATATTCCTCTTGCTGAAACATCAAATGTAGTATTATCTGAATAAGAAAAGGAAAATATCATAAAGGTGAGTACTATAATTATTTTTACTCTTTTATATATTTTAATCCCCTCCCCTTACTTTTATATATTTATATTTTTCAGCTCCAATTATGAGAGTTTTACCATGAGAAATTGGGATATATGGAAGATCATTATAGATAAGTTGAACTATTTTATCAAATACTTGATCCCTTTTCTCTTTATCTTTTTCTTCTTTTATTATTTTAAGAAATGGTTGTAAAGCATTGTACATTTCCATATCTCCAATGTCATAAAGAAGAACTTTTCCTAAATTAAATACAGTATAATTACTGTTGAATGTAACATTAAAAATAGCAAGATCAAAATCTTTATTTTGGAATTTAATATAGTATGAATCTATTTGGTGAGGCATAAGATTTACTTTCATTCCAGCTTTTTCAAGAGCAACTTTTATTTTTTCTGCCTGTTCCATACTATTATTTGTATTAAGCACCATAATATTGACTTCTTTATTTTTTAATCCAGCTTTGTTTATATTTTCTTTGGCTTTTGAAGTACTATAATCAATGTTTATTTTAGAAAGTCTTGGAGTGAACATTTCTTTAGGAAAAAAAGAATCAGCTGTTCTCTGAATAGCACTTTCAATCGCTTTTCTGCATTCTAAAGAGTAATCTTTTTGATTTCCAAACATAAGTACTGTACTTTCTGTTTCATCATTTTTTTCAATAAATAAATTTTCATCAATTATTCCATATTCTTTTGCATTATTTAAAGATTTTTCTGTTACATCTAAAGCAATATTTGCTTTATCATTAAATAAAGCTATAAGTCTTTGGCTTTCATTTACTTCTTCTCCAATATTTACTTTTTTTATGTTAGAAATTCCATTGAAATAGTCAGGAAATCTTTCTAATTTCAAGGTTTTTCCATTGAAGCTTTTGATAACAAAAGGACCAGAACCAATTATTCCATTTTCATTTCTTTTAACTATGGAACTGACTTCATAGGTTAGCGAAATTAAAAAAAGACTGTCTTTTTCAGCAATTTTTATTATTAATTCTCTTGTATTTAAAACTTTTATATCTGTTATCTCAGAGTAAAAGTTTTTTAATGTTCCATATTCTTTTAGATATTTTAATGAATCTTTAACATCTTTTGCAGTAAGCATACTTTTGTCATGAAATTTTATATCATTTTTTAATTCTATAAATAGTTCTTTTTCATTTAACCATTTATAGTCTTTTACTAAATTAGGTTTTATTACTTTATTTTCATCAAAGACAAAAAGAGTATCATATAGTAAAGGAATAGCTCTTTTAGAGTAATTATCTTTTATCATTGCAGGATCAATTGTTGAAACTCTTAATCCTTGAAGAATATTTAAAGTTTCAGGTATTTCACTAATTTTTATATTTTGATATCCAAATTCATCAGCAAAAATATTTTCTACCTCATTAGTAGTACTGCTAAAGCTAAATATTAAAGAAAAATTAAATATCAGCATCAATAAGTATTTTCTCAAAAAATTCACCTCTGCAGTATTTATTTATTTTTTATAGCTGAGTATATTTCATCAGCAAGGTATATAGATTTTGTATTTTCTTCATAGATTTTTTTGAATAGTTCACTATTTTCCAAGAAAAGATTTACCAATTCAGGTTCAAAACTGATATTACTTTCTTTAGTTATAATTTTTACAGCTTCTTCATGTGTAAATCCAGCTCTGTAAGCTTTATCTTGTCTTAATGTATCATAAGTATCAGCTAGAGATACAATTCTTCCCTCTATTGGAATTTCATTTCCTTTTAATCCCAATGGATATCCAGAACCATTCCATTTTTCATGATGGAATTTAATAAGATTTTCAGCGACACTTCCTAATCCTAATTTTTCAGCAAGTTTATGCCCTACAACAGCATGTTCTTTTACTTTATTAAATTCTTCAGCAGTTAATTTTCCAGGTTTATTTAAAATTTCATTAGGAACAATAACTTTACCTAAGTCATGAAGAATAGCAAATTTTTTGATTTCAGACACTACTTTTTTATCCAAACCATATTTATCAGCAAGTAGTTCAGAGTACATAGATAATCTTTTTGCATGATCTCCAGCTTCTTCTTGGTCTAATTGATTTATCATTTCCAGGGTTTCAACTAGAGCATTACCTAGAATTTCAGCTTTTTTTCTATTTTTTTCGGATTTTATAAGAACTATAATTAATATAATTATAAAGATAATAGTTGGAATAGCTACTTTCATCATAAGTTTATAATTTTTCTCTACAAGAATATTTTTATTAGCCTCAGGATCAGACAGAGTTTTATCAACTGTAAAACTTCTCATTACAGTATTAACAAGCTGGCTTAGTTCTTCTTCATTGCTTTTTACTCCAAGGCTGATAGCCATATTTTCATTTATGGTTCCAGCTATTTTAACTTCATCATCTAAAAATTCATTAGTTATAGCACCTCTGATAACACTTGCAAATCCAACAAAATAATCCCCTTCACCAGCAGCTAATTTTTTAAGTCCCTCTTGAACTGATTTGGTAGGAATTATAGTGATATTTTTGACTACAGATGGGAGATATTCAGAAAAATAACTATTTTGAACAATAAGTATTTTTTTGTTGTCTAAATCACTGATACTTGCTCCATAAGAATCAAGTTTTTTATTTGCTATGGCAATCTCACTAGAGTAATATGGGCTACTAAAAATATATTTTTCCATTTTTTTCTGATTCTTTATAATATAAGCATTTATATCTCCATCACTTTTAGTCATTTTAAAAGGAACACCAATGATAGTTTCTAAATCTTTCAATATGTCAGGAAGAAGTCCCTTATATTTTCCATTTTTTTCATAAAAAATAGGAAGTACATATTTCATATCAGGAAGCTGCACTTTTATTTCTTTAAATTTATTTTTTACAATTTCTTGATTGGGAGTATCCTTTAAAAGATATGTATAATAATTTATTCTATTTCTTTTTGTAATATTATTAAAGTTAGAAGCTGATAGAGAAGTTATATAAGTTTTGATAGAATTGTACAATTCAGGTTTATCTTCTCTTACTGCAATCTGTTCTTTGTATTGAAGAGATTCTATTATTCTAATATGACTTTCAACAGAATTGCTTTCAGACCAATCTATCACAATAAATGCATCTGTTTCTCCAGTTTCAAGTGCTTCTAATCCTTTATCTTCATTAGGAACAATGACTTTTTCAAATTTTATATTTGAAAATCTTTCTTCAAATTCTTTTAATCCACGTGAATTAGGAATATAAGCTATTTTTAATCCATTAAGATCACTAGCTTTTCTAATCTTGCTATTGTTTTTTACTAAAATTGATACTTTATATGTGATAGATGTAGGAATATAATTATAATGTTTATCTTCATAAGAATCTACAACTCTAATCATAATTTCAGGGTTTTTATTTTCTAACTTATAATTTAAAATATAGGCAGAATTTAATTTTTCATTATTAATTTTTTCAAATAATTCAGCATAAACACCTTCATATTTTCCAGTTTCTAAATTTTTATATAAGTACATATCAGTAAGATTAATAGGAATCTTTACAGTCAATGGTTCTTTTGCAAAAATAAAAGAAGTTATGACTATAAAGAAAATTGAAATAAATTTTTTCATTAGCACCACCGTTTTATAATATTTGATTTATTTAAAATAATAATTGATAAAAAGTTTAAAGTAATATCTTGTAATTTATTAATTAGTTGGTTCATCATAAGTGATTCTAAAGGTTATAGCACCACTATAAGTTCCACTTGCAGTTTTATCATTCACATCTGTTAATGTTCCTATAATTTGAAGAGTTTGTTTATTTTTAGTAGCAAGGATAGAGAAAATATGAAGTTTAGCATTATCACTAACTTTAAACTTTGAAATTAATTTTGGAGGATTCCCTGAGGTATCTCCATCTTTTTTTAAGATAACTTCAAGATCATCTTGAGAAAGTTCAAAGTCTTTTCCAGAATTTTTGTCTTTCCAACTTATAAAAACTTTTCCATTTCCTGTAATTGATAGGGTTCCATTTTTAGCATTGCCTCTCCCTGAATTAGTAGTTGGCTTTATACCAGTTTCTGCTACTATAGTTCCAAAACTTGCTTCTGTGGTTTCAATGGTAATAGGGGCTAAAAATTCAGCACTGATATCTATTATTGCTTCATTGTCAGCTACTCCAAGAGTGGTAAGAGAAAAAATAAATATTCCTAAGGGAATTAATATTTTTTTCATAAATTTTCCTCCAAAATATATAAGTGATTAAATTAAAATTTAGATAAAAAAATGCAACTATAAAAAAGTAGATAATTTATTTCTCTACCTTATTTATAATTGCAACTGGCTACCATTTAACAGGCCCTATAGCTTTGCGTCATAATGTTTCCATTACTTTGCCGTAAAATATCTTTGAATCATTTTTTTGTACGTATTTTATACTTAAGAATACTATACTTCAGTAAAAAAGTCAATATTTTTTGAAAGGAAAAATAATTAAAAACATTCTATAAAATAGATATATAAACAGCATAGAATAGGGGTATAAAATGGTTTAAAAAAATAAGAATATATGTTATACTACTTCTATTAATTTATAATTTTAAATTTAAGGGGGAAATTTTTAAAATGGATTTTTTAGAAAAGCAATTTAAGTTGAAAGAACATGGAACAGATATAAAAACTGAAGTATTGGCTGGAATAACAACTTTTGCTACAATGGCATATGTACTTGCAACTGTACCATCTATGATGGGGGCAGCAGGATTTAGCAAGGCAGCAGTTCTTACTATGGTTATAATTTTGTGTGCTGTGACATCTACAGTTATGGGATTTGTAACTAACAGACCATTTGTATTGGGACCAGGTCTTGGAAGTGTAGGAGTATATGCTATTACAATGATAGTTGGAGAGGAAATGTCCCCAGCAGTTGCTTCAGGAGTTATTTTCTGGGAGGGGATACTTTTTGTTATTATTTCCTTTGTAGGACTTAGAGATATTATTGTAAAACTTATTCCTTTAAGTATAAAAATATCTATTAGTGCAGGTATAGGATTATTTATATCTTTGCTCGGTTTTAAAAATGCTGGAATAATAGTTGCAAATGCAAAGAAAAATGTACTTGGATTTGGAGATCTAACAAGCCCAACAGCAATTCTCGCAGTAATAGGGCTTATTATACTTTTAATTCTTGAGATAAGAAAAATAAATGGAGGAGTAATTCTTGCTATAATACTTACTACTATTATAGGAATACCTCTAGGAGTTACAAAAATACCAGCTACTATTTTTGCAGCACCAGGAAGTATTTCAGAAATGGCTTTTAATATTGATATAATAGGGGCATTAAATATAAAATATATTCCATTTTTATTTGCTCTTTTTATACCTGATTTTTTCTCTACATTTGGAACTGTTATAGGTGTAGGAGCGAAAGCTGGTCTTTTAGATAAAAATGGTAATCTTCCTGGAATAGAAAAATGTTTTTATGTAGATTCAATATCTACTGTATTAGGAAGTTTTTTCTGTATGCCTTGTATGACTACATACTTGGAATCTGCAAGTGGAGTAGAAGCAGGAGGAAAAACTGGACTTACTTCTCTATCTACTTCAGTAGTATTTTTACTTATGTTTCTGATTACACCTTTAGCACTTATGATACCAGCAGCAGCAACTGCTCCAACATTGATGCTTATTGGGGTAAAAATGCTCAGTGGAATGAGAAATATAAATTATGATGATGCAACAGAATGTATTCCAGCATTTTTGTCAGTAGCTTTAACAATATTTACTTTTAATGTTGCAAATGGAATATCAGCAGCAATAATAGTTTATGTAATATTAAAAGTAGCAAGTGGAAGAAGTAAGGAAGTGCCAGCAACTATGTATCCATTTGCAGCAGTTCTTTGCTACTACTTCTATACACTGACAATATAGTAATTAAATAGGAGAAAAGAATGAAAATAGATTTATTAATTAAAAATGTAAAAGTTTACAACTCATATTTAAAAAAATTTAGAGAAGCAAATGTAGCTATTTTGGATAAAAAAATATTTCATGTAGATATTAAAAAAGAAGTAGAATTTCATGCTGAAAAAGTAATAGATGGAAAAAATCAATATATGATACCTGGACTAATAGATATACATATGCATATAGAAAGCTCTATGATGACACCAGCACCATTTTGTCATCAGCTTGCAAAAAATGGAGTTACAACTATTGTAGCAGAGCCTCATGAGATAGCTAATGTTTTTGGAGATAGAGGAATATATGCTATGATAGAAGCAGAAAATAATATAGATACAAGTATATTTTATGGAATACCAAGCAGTGTTCCATCAACTTCAGAAGAATTAGAAACAACTGGAGCTATTATAGATTGCGAAGGAATGAAAAAAATTGCTGAAAATCCAAAAGTTATCTGTGTAGGAGAGGTAATGAACTATAGAAAAGTCATAGTTGATAATACTTTGGAAATATGCAAATTTATAGAGTATGTAAAAAAAGAAAAACCTACATATGCTATAGAGGGGCACTGTCCAAAACTTCTTGACCTTGAACTTTCAAAGTTTTTATATCTTGGAATAAATGGTGATCACACAGAGCATACAATGGAAGAATTTAAACAGAGATTTGAAAATGGTATGTTTGTTGAGATACAGGCAAAATCCGTTGAGAAGGAACTTATAGACTATATTAAGGAAAATAATCTTTATGAGCATTTTTCTTTTGTAACTGATGATGTAATGGCAGATACTTTTCTTAATGAGGGGCATCTCAATGCTGTAATGAAAAAAGCTGTGAAAGAAGGTCTTAGAATAGAAGATGCTATATATTCAGCAACTTATACTCCTGCCAGAAGAATGCATCTTTTAGATAGAGGTGTTCTGGCTCCTGGAAAAAAAGCAGATTTTTTATTTGTTGAGGATTTAGAAAAATTTGAAATAAAAAATACTTTTATAGATGGTAAAGAGATTTATAATTCTTTAGAAGAAAAAAAATATATTCCTACTTCTTATAAATTTCCATCAGATTTTTATAAGAGTGTCCATGTGAAAAATATTAAAAAAGAAGATTTAAATATTCCTGTGCAAAGCAGAGAAAAAGAAGTGATGTGCAGAGTTATAGAAGTAAGTGATGGAAGTACAAGAACTAAAGAGCTTATTAAACCGGTTCCTGTCAAAGATGGTTATCTTGATTGGGAAAATAGTGAATATTGCCTGATAGCTGTTTTTGAAAGACATGGTAAAAATGGAAATGTAGGATTTGGTTTGGTAACAGGAGATTCTATAAAAGAAGGAGCAATAGCCACAACATATGCTCATGATCATCATAATTTGATGGTAATAGGAAAAAATGCAGAAGATATAGTAGCAGCAGCTAATAGAATAATTGAAATTCAAGGTGGAATATGTGCTGTGAAAGATGGTAATATTTTAAGTGAAGTAAGACTGCCAGTAGCTGGAATATTATCTGAAAAAAGTGTAGAAGAACTAGGAAAGGAAGTAGAGGGATTAAGAAATGCTATGAAGACTCTTGGATATAAGCATTATAATCCTATAATGTCTTTTTGTACTTTATCTCTTCCAGTATCTCCAGCATTAAAAATAACTGATAAAGGTCTTATTGATGTAACTGAATCAAAAGTTGTAAATCTTATAGTATAAAAAAGTTTGGAGAATATCTTTATGATTTTCTCCATTTTTTAATTAAATTAAAAAATACAAGAGTTCACTATTTCGTGAAATTAAAAAAACATAGGTATATCTATTGACAAATTACTTCTAAAAGGGTAATAAATTAGATAGAAAAACATTCAGAATGGAGGAACTCATAATGGACAATATTATTATGACTGTGGGTACCAGTCTTGTAGAGAACTATATAGCTAATAATCCCAAAAAAGAAAATATAACTAAAGAAGATATACTTGGGTATTATGAAAAAGAAAATATAGAAGATTTTAGAGATAGAAGGTATGGAGCAGAGATAATAGCTCTTGAAAATCTTATGGAGAAAAAAATTTTTTCTGGAAAAAGGATATTTTTAGTGATTCATGATACTGTAAATGGGAAACTGGCTGGAGATGTTCTTGAAGAATTTATACTTAAAAAAAATATAGCAAAAGTTGTAGAGAAAAGAATTATTCATAGCTTAAATAAAAGGGATCATAAAGAATTTAAAACTATTGGACTTAAAGGACTTACAGAAGAGATAAGCAATATAGTTAATAAGATAGGAAATAATTTAAATGTGTGTGTATGTACTGTAGGAGGATATAAGGCTGAAATATTTTTAGTAGGACTTATGGCACAAATTTTACATTTAAAATCATATTTTATGTTTGATGAGTTTGATGAAGTTACAGAAATATCACCTCTACCTATGAAAATTGATTATGATTTCTATTTGGAAAATAAAGAGTTCTTTAAATTACTGGACAGAAAAGAAAAAGTTAAGGAATCTGAAATAAAAGAGATTCTTGATAAAAATCCTCGTTTAAAAAATTTTATAGAATTTGATGAAGAAAATGGAGAAAGTTATGTTGAGTTTTCTGCTATGGGAGAATTCTATATGAAAAGAATGACATCAACAAGCAATCTTCCTTTAAGTACAAGCAAACATTCACCAGCAGATAAAGAAATGGAAGGAAGTATAAAAGTAACAGATGAATTAGAAAATATAGTTAATTCATTAAAATGTTCTCCATATGTAGAAAAATTGAAAGTTGTATATTATAATCCTGATAGAAATATAGCATTTTCAAAATTTTCATTGGCACAGAATTATCATGAACAGATGATAGTAAGTTTAGAGTATAAGTGTAGAAAAGGGGTAGCAGGAATAGATTTATATACAGTAGGTGGAACAGAAAAAGTTATGAAATCGTTGCTTGCTTATTTTAATGAAAACTTTTTAGATTAGTCTAGGGATTATAAGAGCATAAAATTGACTTTTCTATAAAATATGGTATAATAATAGTACCTGAAAGGGTACTTGTTAAGATAGATAAAACGCTATGAGATAAGCTTTCACATTAGTGGAAGCTTTTTTCATACTAATAAGTAATTAGCGTTTCTTATTAGTAGTAGAATCTATCTTAACAAGGAGGTTTAGTATGTTTAAACTGGAGTTTCATTTTAACAATAATAAGATTGAGGGAGGTACTTTTATAGCTATTCTCTTGATCATTATTATTGCTGTTATGTGGATTTATCTCTTAGTTTACTAAACTAAGCCTCAACCCTACAGGGTTTGAGTGAAAAATATAATAAAACAATGAAAGGGCAGAGTTATACATTCTGCCTTTTTATAATTGTTGTAATTTATGAAATGTAGTATAATAAACGGAAGGACATTTTGAAAATAATTAATATTCAATTAAATTCAAAAGAAAAATATGGTATTATTTACATAGAAATTTAAAAGAGGTGGACATGATGATTGTCGGTCTGACAGGTGGAATAGCAAGTGGAAAATCTACAGTAAGCAAATTTTTTAAACAGTTAGGATTAGAAGTATTAGATGCTGATGAGCTTGTGAAAGAGGTCAGTCAAAAAGAAGAGACTATAAACAGAATAGCAGAAGTTTTTGGAAAAGATATTCTCGACAGTAAAGGAAAAATAATAAGGGAAAAATTGAAAGAAAAAGCTTTTGGGAATAGAGAGCTATTAAAGAAGCTAAATGAGATAATACACCCACAGGTAATAGAAATATTTGTAAAAAAGAAAAAGGAAACTCCACAGGATTCCATTGTTATTTTTGATATTCCACTATTATACGAAGCAAAAATGGAAAATTTATGTGACAAGATAATTGTAGTATATATAAAAAGAGGATTACAAGTAAAAAGAGTAATAGAAAGAGATAAAAACAGCAGGGAATTGGCAGAAAAAATAATAGATGCTCAAATGCCTTTAGAAGATAAAGTAGAAAGGGCAGATATTGTAATAAATAATAATAGTACATTAGAAGATTTAAAAAATCATGTAAATGTGGTATACTGTAACTTGCAAAAAATAAAAAATGTGAGGTAAATTATGAAAATAGTAGCTCCAGCAGGAAATATGGAGAGATTTTATGCTGCTGTGAAAGCAGGAGCCCAAGAAATATATATGGGATTAAAGGGATTTGGAGCAAGAAGAAATGCTGAAAATTTCACACTGGAAGAATATAAGGAAGCTCTTGATTATGCTCATAAAAGAGGAGTGAGGATATTCCTTACACTAAATACAATAATGATGGAAAAAGAAATGGATTTTCTTTATGAAAATTTGAAAGTGTTGTATGAACATGGACTTGATGCTGTTATTGTTCAAGATTTAGGATATTTTAGATATATGAAAGAGAATTTTCCAGACATGGAGTACCATGGAAGCACTCAAATGACAGTAGGCAATCATATAGAAGCTGAGTATCTAAGAAAAATAGGTTTTAAAAGAGTGGTTCTTCCAAGAGAAATGACATTTGAAGAAATAAAAAAAATTAGAGAAAATACAAGTATAGAATTAGAAATATTTGTATCAGGGGCATTATGTATATGTTATTCTGGAAACTGTTATATGAGTAGCTTTATAGGAAGCAGAAGTGGAAATAGAGGTATGTGTGCACAGCCTTGTAGAAAAGAGTATACTGACAGCAAGGGAAATAAGGGATATTTTTTAAGTCCTAAAGATCAATTGTTAGGGTATGATGAAATTCAAAAGTTAAAAGAGATAGGGATAGAAAGTATAAAAATAGAAGGAAGAATGAAAGATCCTAATTATGTATTTGAAACTGTTGAATATTATCATCAAATGATAAATGAAAAAGAAGTAGAAGAGAGAGTATCAGAAGTATTTAATAGAGGGTATAGCAAAGGATATTTTAATGGAGCTGATACATCTCTTATCAACAAAAACTACTCATATAATTTAGGTAAAGAGATAGGATTGATATTTGGAAAAGAACTAAAACTTAAAGATAGAGTTGTTTTAGGAGATGGAATAATATATCTTTCTAAAGATTTTGAAAAACTTGGTGGAGGATATCTGAATAAAATAGAAGTGAAGGGGTCAAAAGAACTTAGAAAATCAGCTGAAGCTGGAGAAACTATTTTTTTAAAAGATGTTCCAAGGGGAAGTAAATATATATTTAGAAGTTTTGCTAAAGAAGTGAATGATGATATCGAAAATAAATTAAAAAAATATGATCAAAAACTTGATATAACAGGAGAATTTTTTGGAAATTTAGGTGAAAAACCTTTATTAAAACTAGAAGCTGTAAATAATCAAGGTAAAAAGATACAAGTGGAAAAAGTTGGAGAAAATGAAGTTGAAGCAGCAGTTAAAAAAGCAGCAACACCAGAAGAAATAATAGAAAAATTGAAAGAATCTGGAGAGAGTACATTTAATATAACTGAAATAGAATGTCATATATCTGAAGGAATATTTCTTCCAGTATCTGTAATAAAATCTTTAAGAAGAGCAGCAACAGCAGAATTAGAAAAATTTATTGTAGAGAGTTATAGAAGAAAATCAGGAAATAGATATCAGCTTCCTTATGAAGAAGATATAGAAAGAGAGATTATTTTATCTGTGATAGCTTCAAATACTGCACAGGAAAAAATAGTAAAAGAATATGGAATAGAAAAAATATACAGAAGAGGATATGATATAGCTCGTGAAGGAATGTTAAAAGAGCAGAATTTAGATAGCAAGTTAGCCTCTAATCTATATCAACTCATCAAAAATAAAAATAATGATGTAACTGTAAACTGGAATTTGAATATATCTAATAGATATACTATTGAAGAGTTAGCTAAACTAGGAAAAGCTGAAACTGTAATACTTTCTCCTGAAATAAGTTTTGAAAAAATAAAGGAAATAGGTAAGACAAGTTTAAGAAAAGCTATATTAGGATATTCAAAATTAAAGGGAATGTATGTTGAAATTGCTCTTTTTGACAAAAATAGAGAAGTACTAGAAAATAGTGAAGGAGATAGATTTACTGTTATTAAAAATAGTATAGGAAACAGTGAAATATTTTTTGAAAGACCTTTGAATATTTTGAATGATATGGAGAAAATGAAAAAACTATGTATTGATGAAATAGTCATAGAATTTACAACTGAAACACCAGAAGAAGTTAGAGAGGTTCTTAATAATATAAAAACAAGATCAGGAATATACAGAGCATTTAACTATGAAAGAGGGGTGTATTAATTTTATGGATAAAAATAAAAAATGGGTAAGAGATTTAGGAACATGGTTTGGGCTTGGAGATATGCCTAAAGCACCAGGAACATTTGGAACATTGGGTGGAGTGCCATTGTTTATGATTCTTTCCTATATAAGAAAATTTTTTCCAAATAATATGGTTTATAACTCTTTTTATTTTATGTTCTTAATAACTTTTTTTGCTGTAGCAGTATATGTTAGTGATATATGTGAAAGAGAAATATTTAAAAAGAAAGATCCTCAAAATGTAGTAATAGACGAAGTGCTGGGTTATTTAACTACTCTTTTTCTTATAAATCCAGTAGGAGTATCTCAAAATATAAAAGCTATGGTTATTGCATTTATTATATTTAGATTTTTTGATATAACAAAATTAGGACCTATTGATAAATCACAGCATTTTGAAAGGGGTATAGGTGTAGTACTAGATGATTTTTTAGCAGGTATAATTGGGAATTTTCTAATGGTATGTATTTGGAGCATATTTTTCTAAAAAATAGGGGGCATTATAAATGAAGGCAGGTTTGATTCTTGTAGGTACTGAACTTTTGAATGGAGGAATGCTGGATACCAACAGTCTTTATATAGCAGAAGAGTTAAATAAATATGGAATAGAAATAGAATTTAAAGTGACAATCAGAGATTTTATGGATGAAATAATAAAAACTGTAGACTACGGGAAGAAAAATGTAGATCTTATTATAATGTCAGGTGGACTTGGCCCTACAATAGATGATATAACAAAGGAAGCTATTGCAAAATATTTGAACAGACCACTTATAGTTGAAGAAAATGAATTAAAAGAATTAAAAGAAAAATTTGAAAGAGCTAAAATAAACTTTGTAGATATAAATGTAAAAGAAGTAGAAAAACCAAAAGGAGCTATAAGTTTTAGAAATGATGCAGGTATGGCTCCAGCAATATATATAGATGGAATAGCAGCATTTCCTGGAGTTCCTAAGGAATTATATAATATGCTTCCTAAATTTTTAAAGTGGTATAGTAAAGAAAAAAATATTAATGCTGATGGAATTTATATAAGAGATATACTTACTTTTGGATTGGCAGAATCTCTTTTAGATCAAGAAATAAGGGATTTTTTTACTGAAGATGGAATATACTACGAATTTCTTGTAAAGAATTATGGAACAATCGTAAGACTTCAAAGTAAAGAGAGTAATAAAAATAAAGTAGAAAAAATAGTAGAAAAGATATATAATAAAATAGGTAACTATGTGTTTGGTGAGAATACAGATAGACTGGAAAAGAAAGTAGTGGAACTTATAAAAAAACTTGGAATGAATATTTCAACAGCAGAATCATGCACAGGGGGTATGATTGCCAGTCGTTTGATAGATGTGCCAGGGGTATCAGAAATATTTAAAGAAGGAATAGTTTCATATAGTAATGATGCTAAGATGAAAAGACTTGGAGTTAAAAAAGAAACATTGGAAAAATATGGAGCAGTGAGTAAGGAAACTGCTAAGGAGATGGTCATGGGACTTGATTCAGATATAGCCATTGCTACTACAGGAATAGCAGGACCTGATGGGGGAACGCCTGAAAAACCTGTTGGACTTGTTTATATAGGAATAAGAGTCAAAAATGATATCTATGTAGAAAAAAAATTTTTCAATGGGGATAGAATGAAAATTAGAGAAAGAGCAGTTTCTCAAAGTCTTTTTAGTCTGATAAAAATATTAGATAAAGGAGAGTATGATGAGTAGTATAGGAGAAAGAATAAAGAAAAGTAGAAACGAGAAAGGGCTGTCTTTAAGAGAGTTAGCTTCCAAAGTGGACTTATCTGCCAGTTTTTTATCTCAAATAGAGCAGGGAAAAGCTTCTCCTTCTATTGAAAATTTAAAAAAAATAGCTACTTCATTAGATGTAAAGGTAAGTTATCTTATTGAAGACGAAGAAGAAACTAGAAATATGGAAGTTGTAAAAAAAGATGAGAGAAAATATATAGAAAGTATAGATTCTAACACTAAAATGGCTCTTCTCACAACTTCAAACATTGACAAGACAATGGAACCTATTCTTTATGAAATAGGACCAAAGGGAGAAAGTGGAAGAAGTTTCTATACTCATAATGGAGAGGAATTCATCTTTATTATCGAAGGAAAACTAGATGTATATATAGATGAAACTGTGTATAGTTTAAATGAGGGAGATAGCCTGTATTTTAAATCTAGTCAAAAACATAGATTTAAAAATACTACTGACAAACTTACAAAGGCTATATGGGTTGTAAATCCTCCAACATTTTAGTGAAAAATAAAAAGAAAATTTCGGAGGTAAATTATATATGAAAATAGAGGTAAAGGTACTTAACTCTATAAGGTTGACTAAACTTTTGATAGCTGCAAGTAGATGGCTTTCAAAATATGCAGATGTTTTAAATGATTTAAATGTTTATCCAGTGCCAGATGGTGATACAGGAACAAATATGTCCATGACACTTCAAGCAGTGGAAAATGAATTGATAAAAATGAATCATGAGCCAAGTATGAAAGAACTAGCTGATAGAGTATCAGAAGCAGTATTGCTAGGAGCGAGAGGAAATTCAGGAACTATTCTTTCTCAGATCATACAAGGGTTTTTGAATGGAGTAAGGGATAAAGAAGAAATTACAGTAGATGATACTATCAATGCTTTTGTTTTGGCAAAGGAAAAAGCATACCAAGCTGTTTCTGAACCAGTAGAGGGGACAATGCTTACTGTAATTAGAAGAGTAGCAGAAGAAGCAGTGGCCTATAAAGGAGATAAAGATGATTTTATCCTTTTTCTTGTGCATTTAAAAAATGTAGCTTATGAAGCAGTGGAAAATACACCTAACCAACTTCCTAAATTAAAGGAAGCAGGAGTAGTAGATGCTGGAGGAAAGGGAATATTCTATGTTCTTGAGGGGTTTGAAAAATCTGTAACTGATCCTGAAATGTTGAAAGACTTGGAAAGAATAGTACAGTCGAGAGCAAAAAGAAAAGAAAGACTTGAAAATACAACTCAAGTATTAGAAGATATAAAATTTAAATATTGTACAGAATTTATAATTGAGTCAGGGGATTTTGATTTAAATGAATATAAAGCAAAAATAAGTCCATTAGGAGATTCTCTTGTATGTGCACAAACTGCTAAAAAAACAAAAACACATATACATACAAATCACCCAGGACAAGTTTTAGAAATAGCAGGAACACTTGGAAATCTTAATAATATAAAAATAGAAAATATGGAAATACAGCATCAAAATCTTCTTATTTCCGAAAATGCAAATTATCAAGTAGAATCTACAGAAAAAATATTTATTAGAAGTGAAAATGCAACACCAATTGCATATTATGCTATTGTAGATAACAAAGAACTTGGAAGTTTATTTCTTGATGATGGTGCTACAGCTGTTCTTATAGGAGGGCAGACACAAAATCCCAGTGTGGCAGATATAGAAGAGGGATTAAAGAGAATAAATGCTGAAGAAATAGTTATTCTTCCAAATAATAAGAATATTATATCAGCAGCTAAAATGGCAGCAGAAAGATCTAATAAAAAAATTATGGTTCTTGAAACAAAATCAATGTTGGAAGGACATTATATTATAAAGAATAAAGATGAAAAAATTGAAGATATTTTAAAACAGACAGCAAGAAATTCTTCTATTGAAATAACAAAAGCTGTGAGAAATACAAAAGTTGACGATATCCAAATAGAAGAAGGTAATTATATTGCTCTTGTAAATGGAAAAATAAAAATAAAATCAGAGAATCTTGTTTCTTTGATAAAAGAAATTTATGAAATGTATATAAATGAAAATACACTAAATATATTTGCTGTTACTGGAGAGGGAGCAACACAGGAAGCTGATGAGGCATTAAAGGAAACTAATGGTATAAGATATAATGAATTTAAAGCAAATCAGGGAAACTATCCATATTATATCTATATAGAAAATAGAGATCCAAATATGCCAGAAGTAGCAATAGTTACTGATTCTACATCAGATTTGACTAAGGAGTTTATAGGAGATTTATCTATAAATATTATTCCACTTAAAATAAAATTAAATGATAATTATTATAAAGATGGAGTAGATATTTCTAAAAGAGAATTTTGGAAAAGATTGCTTACAGAAAATGTGGCACCTAAAACTTCACAGCCTTCACCAGCTGAATTTAAGGAATTATATGAAAAACTTTTTAATAAAGGATATAAAAAAATCATATCTATTCATATTTCAAGCAGACTAAGTGGAACACAACAAGCTGCTAGAGTAGCAAAAGGTATGTTGAATAGAGCAGATGATATAACTATTGTAGATTCAAAAGCAGTAACTCTTGTTTTAGGTCATCAAGTTTTAGAGGCAGCAAGAATGGTACAAGCTGGAGCAAGTTATGAAAAAATACTTGAAAGACTTGATGAAATGCAGGAAAAAATGAAATTGTATTTTATTGTCAATGATCTTTCATTCTTAGAAAAAGGTGGAAGAATAGGAAGAGCATCTTCTGTTATTGGAGGTCTTTTAAAAGTAAAACCTATATTGAAATTAGAAAATGGTGAAGTAACCATTGAGGCAAAAACTTTTGGAGATAGAGGAGCATTCTCGTATATAGAAAAATTAATAAAAGCAGAAAGTAAGAAAAATAGCATAATCCTGTATACAGCTTGGGGAGGAACAAATAAAGAACTTTCAAAAGCTGATGCAATAAAAAATATGAGTGATAATTTCAAAAAAGTAGAATATAAAGGAAGATTTGAAATAGGAGCTACTATAGGTTCACATTCAGGTCCTGTATTTGGTTTTGGAATGATGTCAAAAATAAGATAAAATTGAAAGCAGGGGATTCTTTATTAGGTTGGTATATCTATATAGAGAATCCTTCCTTCTTTTTATAAAATATTTCTATTATTGAAAATGGTAAAATAAACCATGTAAAAAGTTTTTAAATTTTTTATATATAAGGGGGCATAAGGTGGTAAATATCAAACTTACTGCAGGTTTATTGATTTTCGTGGTATCTTTTTATTTTATTCTTTTTGGAAAACAGCCAAAATCGCTTACGGCTATCATTGGGGGAAGTCTAATGGTACTGATAGGAGTAATGGATCAGGAAGAGGCTTTGGAATCCATAGGAAGAAATTTAGAGATTTTGTTACTTTTAATGGGACTAATGATGGTAGTGGAGATAATGTCTGAAACTGGTATTTTTCAATGGGTGGCAATAAAAGTTGCTCAGCAGGCCAAAGGGGAGCCTATGAAGATACTGATGATGTTATCAGTGGTAACTGCTATATGTTCAGCTTTTCTGGACAATGTTACAACTATTCTTCTAATAGTACCTATAACTATCTTACTGGCTAAAAAGCTGAAGATAGATCCATTTCCATTTATAATGGTACAGATATTTGCCTGTAACATAGGAGGAACGGCAACGATGATAGGAGATCCACCAAATCTTATCATAGCCAGTCTTGGAGGTTTAGATTTCAATGAATTTCTAATAAATCTGACACCTATTGTAGTAGTAAATATGATAGTACTTTTAATTACAGCTAAATTTCTTTTTGGAAAAAAGTTTACTGTATCCAGAGAGTTGAGAGCTAGTATAATGGATTTGGAGCCTAACAGAAGTATAAAAAACAAAAAACTTTTAATGCAGTCATGTGCTTTATTTGGAATAATCCTTATTGGATTTCTAACAAATATGGTAACAAATATAGGACTTGCAGTTATCTCTATAACTGGATCAGTTATTCTTCTTACTATAAGTAAGAAAAGTCCAGAAGAGATATACAAGAAAGTAGAATGGGAAACTTTATTCTTCTTTGGAGGGTTATTTGTTTTAGTTGAAGGGGTAGATAAACTTGGAGTGATTGCACAGCTTGGGGAAGCAATAGTTAAATTTACAGAGGGAAATCTGGAAAAAACTGGGACAGTAGTGGTATTAATTTCATCACTATTATCTCCAATACTGGGATCAGTACCGTATACTCTATCTTTCTCCAAAATCATAGCAAACATAGCACCAAATTTTACAGGACATACAGATGTTTTATGGTGGGCATTATCTTTAGGGGCATGTCTTGGAGGTAATATGACATTGGTAGGGGCACCAGCTAATATAGTTGGAGTATCTATCGCAGAAAAAGCAGGAGTAAAAATAAGTTTTATGGATTTCTTCAAATTGGGGATACTGATTGTTATTCAATCAATGATTTTAAGCGTTATTTATATTAATCTAAGGTATTAAAGTTTTAAAGGAGGAATATATGAAGTTTTCAAGTTATTTAGATCCACAGTTTATTTTTACTGATTTAAAGGGAAAAAATCCTGAAGAAATTATCACAGAGATGATAGAAAGATTGTCTTTGAAAGATAAGAAAATAAATGAGTTAAAAGATGTAATTGTAAAATCAGTAATAAAAAGAGAGAAAGAGATCTCAACAGGTATGGGAAATGGAATAGCAATACCTCATGCCAGAATAGAAAATTTTAATGATTTTATTGTATCAGTTGCTGTTTTAGAAGAACCTATAGAAGTAGAAATCGCAGCGACACACAGAACTGATAAAGTAAAGCTGGTATTTTTAATTATTTCAGATGTTCTGAAAAATAAAAATATATTGAAAGTAATGAGTGCTGTTTCAAAAATGGCTTTAAAAAGAAAAAATCTCTTAGAAAAGATAAAAGAGGAAAAAAATCCTAATAAGATAGTTGAATATATTCAAGAATCTAATATTGAAATAGATCATAGAATAATTGCAGAAGATGTATTAAGTCCAGATATAGAACCTGCTACACCAGAAAACACATTAGAAGAGATAGCAAAAAGACTAATACTTGAGCAAATAAGTGGTCTTCCAGTTGTAGATAAAGATGGAATCTTCTTAGGAGAAATAACTGAAAGAGAACTTATTGATTTTGGTATGCCTGATTATCTTTCTTTGATGGGAGATCTTAATTTCTTGACAGTAGGAGAACCTTTTGAGGAATATTTAGTAAATGAAACTACAACTACAATTGAAAAATTATACAGAGTAGATGAAAGAGTGAAAATAGATAGAAAAACTCCTATTATGGAGATATGTTTTATTATGGTAAATAAAGGACTTACAAGATTATATGTTCTAGATGAAGGAAAATATTATGGAATGATAAGAAGATCAGATATAATCAAAAAAGTACTTCATATTTAAACTTTCATTCTTAGGGGAAAGAATTAGAATAAGGAGGAAAAATTATGATATATATGCTGATAGGATTAGTTGTATTCTTTACAGTATTCTATTTGATGATAACAGAAAAAGTACCAGGGCCTTGGGCAACAATGATAGGTGGACTTATAATGGCTCTTATTGGGATAATAAATGAAGAAGATGCTTTAACTGCTATTTCTGAAAGATTGGAAATATTATTTCTTTTAATAGGAATGATGATAATTGTTTTACTTGTATCTGAAACAGGTGTATTCCAGTGGTTTGCCATAAAGGTAGCTCAATTAGTAAGAGGAGAACCTTTTAGATTAATAGTTTTATTGGCAATAGTAACAGCTCTATGTTCAGCATTTTTGGATAATGTTACTACAATTCTTTTGATGGCACCAGTGTCAATATTGTTGGCAAAACAATTAAAATTAGATCCTTTTCCTTTCATAATAACAGAGGTTATGTCTGCCAATATAGGAGGACTTGCTACACTTATTGGTGACCCTACACAATTGATTATAGGAGCTGAGGGAAATCTTGGATTTAATGAATTTCTTTTCAATACAGCACCAGTAGCTGTACTTTCTATGGTTTTACTTATTGCAAATGTCTATTTTATATATGGAAGACATATGATAGTACCTAATGAATTGAAGGCTAGAATAATGGAATTGGATTCTTCAAGAAGTTTGAAAGACCCTAAACTTTTAAAACAAGCAGCTATAATATTTTCATTAGTATTGATAGGATTTGTTTTAAATAATTTTATTAATAAGGGACTTGCAATTATTTCATTGTCAGGGGCAATATTTCTTGTAGTCATAGCTAAAAGAAAACCAAAAGAGATATTTGAAAATGTAGAATGGGAAACTTTATTCTTTTTCATAGGATTGTTTATGATGATAAAAGGAATAGAGAATTTAAATATAATCAATATAATTGGAGATAAACTTATAAAAATAACTTCAGGTAAATTTGATCTTGCTGTAATAGCAGTTACTTGGCTATCTGCTGGATTTACTTCTATAATTGGAAATGTTGCCAATGCAGCAACTGTTTCTAAAATACTTGGAGTAATGGTTCCAACATTTGAAAAGATAGGGGACCCTAAAGCTTTCTGGTGGGCTTTGTCATTTGGATCATGTTTAGGTGGGAACATTACTATGTTGGGATCTGCTACAAATGTCGTTGCTGTAGGAGCTGCTGCCAAAGCTGGATGTAAAATAGACTTTTTAAAGTTTTTTAAATTTGGAGGACTCATAGCTTTTCAAACATTACTATTGGCCACTATTTATCTTTATGTAAGATATATGTAGAGTAAAAGGAGGAAGTATGCGAATATTCCGATTTGAAAGTATAGATTCTACAAGTGATTATCTTAAAAATAAAGAAGATATTCAAGAATTTGATCTGGCAATAGCTGAAATTCAAACTAAAGGGAGAGGAAGGCGAGGAAATAGTTGGATTTCCAGTAAAGGAATGGCTCTCTTTAGTTTTTCACTAAAAATTGATAAGAATATTTCAATGGAAGAGTATTCTAAACTTCCTCTTGTTGCAGGAATTTCTGTATTGAAAGGAATTAGAAGGATAGAGGAGTTGGATTTGAAATTTAAATGGACAAATGATGTTTATTTAGATGACAAAAAACTTTCAGGGATACTTGTAGAAAAAGTAAATGAATTTTTTATTATAGGTATAGGAATAAATGTAAATAATAAAGAACTAGGAACAGCTAAAGAAGTAGCTGTATCCTTGAAAAATAAAACAGGAAAAAATTATATAATAGAGGATATCATATTTACTGTGATAGATGAATTCAAAAAAAATTATAAGAAATTTTGTAATGGAGAATGGGAATATATATTGAGTGAAATAAATAGTAGAAATTATCTTAAAGGAAAAATAGTAAATATTGTAAAAGTAAATGAAATTATTAATGGAAAAGTCGATAAAATAGCACAAGATGGAAGATTAGAAGTGGAAGTATCAGGGAAAAAAAGATTTTTTGACATAGGGGAAGTACATATAAATAGGACGGAAAATGAAACTGAATAATATAAAAGAAAAATTATTTAGAATGCTCACTGAAGATTTGGATCTTGGATATGTAGTAGATATTGTAAAGAAAAATCTTGATTTCAAATCCAAAATGAAAATGATAATGGATATAGCTAGAAAAAGTGAGAATTATGATTTTATTATTTTTCTTATAAAAATGACAGCAGCTATATCTGTTTTTCTTCCTATAATCTCTCAGTTATGCAGTATGAAGTCATTAAATATATTTAAATTAAACTTCCAGACTTTTAAACAGATTCCAGTGCTTTTTGTGAGTATATTTCCAATAATTGTTATTGGACGAAAAAACCTTATTTTTAAAGATGGAGCATTAAAAGCAATAATTTTAATACTTTACTATATTGTGTGTATTCCTATTACTATAGTTATTTTTGGACTTAACATAGAAAAGATAGGAAATGAATATGAAGATGTGTACTTTTTAGTTTTTGCTGTAAATATTATGCTTCTTTTTACCAGCCATATTGTACTGATAAAATATTGTGTAACAGATATAATTCTTAGAAAAAGAAAAGTTAAAAGTAGTGATGTAATGATTACTTTAATGACGTATATAACTCTAGGTATAAGTTTTGGAGCACTTTATTCTGTAATAAATATTTATTATGATGGACAAGCTTTTCATGGAATGGAAGGAGTAAATACTACTTTATATTTTTATTTTAAACATATATATTTTAGTTTTGTAACATTAACAACACTAGGATACGGTGATATATATCCGTTGAAATTTTTAGGACAGTTTTTTGTTATTATTGAAGCACTTACAGGAATATTTCTTTTAAATTTTTCCCTTGGAATAACTTTAAGTTCAGGAATATTGAGTTTTCAAATAAATCAAAAAGATAATGAGGATAAAACAAAGAAGGCAGATGATTTAGGAGAAAAGGATAATGAGTAGAAAAAAAGTAGTAATAGGAATGAGTGGAGGAGTTGATTCTTCTGTAGCAGCATATCTTTTGAAAAGTGAAGGATATGGAGTTATAGGTGTAACATTAAATCATAAAAAAGAAGAATCTCTTAAAGATGAGATAAAAGCTGCTCAAAGAATATGTCATTTTCTTGGAATAGAACATAAAATAATAGATATTGAAGAGTTGTTTCAAAAAGAAGTTATAGATGATTTTTTAGAGGGATATTCTCAAGGAATAACTCCTTCTCCATGTGTGATTTGCGATGAAAAAGTAAAAATGAAAATTCTTTTTGAAATAGCAGATAAAGAGAATGCAGATTTTGTAGCTACAGGACATTATAGTTCTGTGGAATATTCAGAAGAATTTAAAACAAGTCTTTTGAAAGTTTCTTATGATCCTAGAAAAGACCAGAGTTATATGTTGTATAGATTAGATAATGATAAAATCTCAAGACTTTTATTTCCACTTCATTCTTATGAAAAAAAACAGATAAGAGATATAGCAAAAAATATTGGTTTGGAAGTATATAATAAAAAAGACAGTCAAGGAATATGTTTTGCTAAAGAAGGGTATATAGAATTTCTAAAAAGAAATTTAGGTGATAAGATAAAAAAAGGCAAATATATAGATAAAAATGGAAAAATTCTTGGAGAACATGAGGGATATCAATTATATACAATTGGTCAAAGAAGAGGATTGGGATTAAAACTTCCAAGAGCATATTTCATAACAAAAATTGATAAAGAAAAAAATGAAATAACTATTGGAGAATATGAGGAATTATACAAAAAGAGAGTAGAATTAAAAAAGTATAAATTAGCTGTAAAAATAACTGATATTTTAAATAAAAATATTATTGGAAGACCTAGATTTTCAAGTTTTGGTACAAGTGGAAAAGTTTTATTTGAAAATGAAAAACTTTTTTTTGAGTTTGATGAAGAAACTCCACAAACTGCTCCTGGACAGCATTTGGTATTATATTATAAAAATTTGGTACTAGGTGGTGGAATAATATCATAACTTGACAACTTTTGTTAAAATCGTTATATTATAGGTGATGATTAATTAATAAGGGAGGGAGTTATGGAGTCGACCAAGTGGTTGTATGGAATAATTGGGATAATTATAATAATTATAGCAGTAATAATTATCAAAAAATATAAACTAATCACTAAAGTGAAGAGAGTAAATTGCGTTGATTTAGATAAACTTGAAGAAAAAAAATTTTCAGGAATGGGGAAGTTGTATATTAAAGCTTTAGGTGGAGAAAAAAATATAGTAAGTGTAGATCCCTGTATGACAAGAATAAGAGTAATAATGAAAGATGGTTCTCTATTAGATGAAAAGAGAATAACTGTCTTAGGAGCTCATAAAGTTATAAAACTTACTGATACTAAAATCCATATTATTATAGGATTGAAGGCTGAAAAATTAGCTGAAGAAATAAATGACATAAGAAACAAAAATAAATAGACTAAATAACTATAAATAAAAAATATTTTAGTAAAAAATTATCACCCATGAGGTAAATTTACCTTGTGGGTGATTTTTGTTATGGTAGATAATTTTTAATAATTTAAATATATAAAAAAGTAAAATTTTTTAACATGAATATAAAAATAAAAAAAATATTTTAGTAAAAAAAATCATCAGCCGTTAGTTAAATTTACCGTGTTGGTTATTTTTGCTTACGGTGGGTAATTAAAGAGAATTTTAATATCGAAAGAAGTCACACATTTCTTTAGGAAAAGAGAGAAAAATATTAAAAAAAATCCTTTAAAAAATATTGATGAAATAAGGTTGTTTAGTATAAATATTATAAATGATAGCAATATGTTTTATTCTATTCTTTATTTTAAAATTTTAAATCTTGTATATACAAAAATAGAATGTTGTGCTAATATATGAACCATATCATTTGTGAAAATTTTAACCATAAAGAAAATCTTACAAAAAAGATTGCAAAAAAAGTAATAACTATAAAAAAGTTTGTAGATATTACTACGAATTTGAAGGAGTGAAAGATGGAAAACAAGGGAAAAACAGAGAATCAGCCATTTTGTCAGCAGGAGGAAAAGGTATTGCAATTATTTAGATGTCGGTATGAGGGAAAGGAACTTGACAGGTTTAGAAATCTACATCTGACTCTCACTGAAATCTACAGTGATTTTAACGGTCGAGATATAAAATGCTATGTTGAAACAATAGCTAACTACAGTGGATTAAGTA
>OKRR01000633.1_pt1 | contig 38930 bp, 37 predicted proteins | sample 1601211 | NCBI WGS metagenome assembly OKRR01 (sample SAMEA3541525, study PRJEB24748) | human gut metagenome | biome: human gut; feature: human-associated habitat; material: faeces | place: China | collected 2012
ATTGTCACCATGTTTAAATAACCCGGAATATAAAGAATTGATAATGAATACCGAATCGAAAAATAATAATAGTCTTGAACAGGAATCTGAGATCAATATAACCGATATTCTCCGTTTTGTACTATCCAACTGGTATTGGTTTGTACTATCCGTTTTAGTTTGTATCGGCATTGCGTTCTTTTACGTAAAGTCCTCTTCCAAAGTATACAGCCGTAAGGCCTCCGTTTTAATTCGCGATGATTCGAAAGGTGGTGGAATGAGTGAGTCGGCGGTTTTTTCAGATCTTTCTCTTTTTGGTGGTAAACGTAATGTGGATAATGAAGTGCTTGTCTTTCAATCCCGTCATTTGATGGAGGAGGTTGCGCGGCGTTTGCATTTGGATATGAGCTATAAGGTGAAGAATGGCCTGCGCAGTGAGGAACTTTATACCCATGCTCCGGTCACCGTTTCTTTTCCGGAAGCGGAGGAGCGGCAGGTTATAAAAGTCGTGGTTACTCCTGTTGATTCTGCTACGGTGCGTCTTTCCGGATTCTCTTTAGCTGTAGGGGGTGGGGGCGTTCATTCGGAAGAGGTTCTGGATGTACATCTGAACGATACTGTTTCTACTCCGATCGGCCCGATGGTTGTTACTCCTACGTTGTACTATACGGATGTATTTTACGGTAAGCCCGTAAATGTAGTCAAATCCAATTTGGAGAGTGTTATCGAAGGGTATCGTGCCAGATTGAAAGTGTCTCTTGCCAGCAAGACGGCCACCATTATCAATCTTGTCTTGGATGACGTCTCTACTGCCCGTGCGGAAGACATCCTGAACATGCTTATTGCCGTTTATAATGAGGATGTTATCAATGATAAGAACCAGATAGCCGTAAATACTTCCAAGTTTATCAACGAACGTCTGATCATCATCGAACGTGAATTGGGAAGTGTGGATGCCAATATCGAAAGCTTTAAACGTGAGAACCAACTGACGGATATTACCTCCGAAACAGGTATGTACCTTGCCAATACGAGCCGTTACCAGCAGGAAGGTCTCAGTCTGGAGAATCAGTTGAGTATTGCCAGATACATTAAGGAGTATTTGACTGATCCTCAAAAGAATTCAGATTTGATTCCTGCCAATACGGGCATCTCGGATAATAGTGTTGAATCTCAGATCAAGGAATATAATGATATTCTCTTGAAGCGTGACAAGCTGGTGGTGGGCAGCAGCAGTAAGAATCCGATAGTGATAGATCTGAATAACTCTCTGAGTGCCATGAAGCAGACGATTATCCGTTCGGTAGATAATCTGATTGTCGGACTGAATATCCAGTTGAAGAATATTCGTGAGCAGGAAGAGCAGACCACGAAACGTATTGAGGCTGTGCCTGCCCAGCAGAAATATGTGCTTACAGTAGAACGTCAGCAGAAGATCAAGGAGGAGCTTTATCTTTACTTGTTGAATAAGCGTGAAGAAAACGCTTTGACACAGGCTATTACGGAGAGTAATGCCCGTATTATAGATGCTGCTTCGGGTAGCAGTGCTCCGGTGGCACCTAAAACAATGATGATTTTCTTGGCTTCCATTGTTTTAGGTTTAGGTATTCCCATGGGTGTATTCTGGTTGTTGAATGTGACGGATACGAAAGTCCGCACCCGTAAGGAGTTGGATGGAGTACTTACTATTCCTTTCTTGGGTAATATTCCCCGTCATGGTAATAATAAGGGTGAGGATTCGGATGGTATTGTTGTCCGTGAGAACAGTCGTGATTCTGTCTCCGAGGCTTTCCGTATCATTCGTACAAACATGGACTTTATGCGTGTGAAAGCCGCCAACTTACAGGTGGTCATGTTTACATCCGCCAATCCGGGTGCGGGTAAGACGTTTGTCTCGAGTAATCTGGCCATGAGTATCGCCCAGACGAATAAAAAAGTTGTTCTGGTTGACGTTGATATCCGTAAGGGGACATTAAGTGGTATTTTCTCTAATTCTTCCAATCGTATGGGACTGACACATTATCTTTCGGGAAGTACGGATAAGTTGGATGATATCATTGGTAGGAGTGAGGAGTATGATAAGCTGGATGTCATTTTCTCCGGTCCCGTACCTCCCAATCCTGCCGAATTGTTGTTGAGTGAGCGTTTCGACCGTCTGATAACGGAACTTCGTAAACGTTATGATTATATTATTGTAGATAATGTTCCTGCCGGTATGGTGGCCGATGCTTCTATCGTAAACCGTGTGGTCGATCTGACTATTTTCGTAGTCCGTTCGGGTGTGATGGATCGTCGTCAGTTGCCTGAATTGGAGAATATGTACCGTCAGGAACAACTTCGCAATATGTCTGTGATATTGAATGGAGTTCCTTCTGATCATAAGGGCTACGGTTATGGATACGGTTATGGTTATGGATACGGCTATGGTTATGGGTATGGTTACGGTTACGGAAACGAAAGCCACGGTCATAAGCACGGAAGGTATGAAAGCTTGAAGAAGTTATTCTCCCGTTTTTTTAAACGCTCATAAGAGTCAAATGTTTACGACACATTTGGTAAAATTCTATGTTTTTTTACTCTGATTTTTAAGTATGGTAATGGTAAAAATCAAAATAGTTTCTCAATAGTTTATACTACAAAAGTTATTTGAGAAATTAAATTTAGTACCAATTTGGGATTATTAATGAAGAGGAAATCACCGGTACTGTTAGGATTTTAGTAGAATTCGACGTTTAATATGTCCCGAGAGAACAAAAATAATTGATCTATGATAATTTTCATGGAATGCGAATATTTTACTTTTCAAGCAGGCTAATGACTTTTTAACCACTTGATATTGAGTGAGTACAGTGTTTTAAGCGAGAAACAAATCAAGTAACGAGATAACAAAATAGATACAGATTTTGCAGTATATTACCGTTTTGAGCTGGTATTAGAGGGCTCTGATGGGCTGTTGAGCCTCCAGGAGTGGTGTTTTACCACCTCCTTGAGCCAACATTTCATGAAAATAGGTATTTTTTTAATATTCATATTTTATTTCGAGCATTTTAGCTATAATTGCTACTAATAGTTACAAAGATTAAAACAACAAAGATAGCGTATGTGGCATTTAGAAGAACCCTCACAAGAAACCCTTGACTGGTTTAAGAATCAGTTTCTGGATGATATGTGCAACAGCATACGCATTAACCTTTGCAAGGATGTCTTGGACGTATTGCTACCAAATGACAGCCAGGAGATAATCGAGACTCTGATGATAGAATCACCAGCAACGCTTTATGCACACAATAATGAGTTGGAAGATGATTTGAAGGCTAAAGGTTTGTGGACGGCCGAAAACAAAGATAAGCTCTTCAAGGCTGTCCAGTATGTAACCGTTCCATCAAACATCTGCACGAATTCAAGTACGGAACTCATCTTCATCCATACATTAATGCTTCAGAAACCAATTTCCGCTTCCGATATATTCCACTACCCAACAACAATTGGGACGTGATTATGGATGGTTGTACACCAGAAGAATGTGCCACAGCACAAATCTTCGAAACGGAACAAGTGTACAAAGTTCATGGTAATATGGAGGTAAAAGATATGGTGGACTTTGCCTATCGCAACACCCCTCAGTACCTGGATGACCTCTACCAGCACGTTATGAAGGCTTACGGAGGCAATATATCGCCAGCCGAAGCATACAAGGTCATAACAGGCACAGACTGCACACCCGAGAAATTTCTTGATAGCCCGCTTGCTAAACTGAAACGAGACATTGCACTACAACTCCAAGAAACGCTGGGGGATTAAGATATTGCCGTGACAGAAAAGATTGTAGGTGGTTACAGATTACAAACTACACCAAGTTTAACAAACGCCCACTCTCCAAGTTTATGTTTGACATTGCTAAGGAGAATGGATTATCCCCTGCAATATACCCCCCCCTACAGCTGGAGAGATACTACTTCTTCATTTTGCAGCCTCGCTCTAAGAGCCCATCGATAGAGCAAGCTAAGTTGGTTTTGCCGGTGGCTGATCAGCGAAAGAGATAACTTTTCGTTGCAGCAAGTCTTAAAGACAATTTTTCAAACGAAATATTAATAACATCAAAATGCATTTCAAATTATGAGCATTTTTGCAGGTAAAACATTGATGATCACTGGTGGTACCGGTTCATTTGGCAACGCAGTCTTAAACCGTTTCCTTCGTACAGACATTGCAGAAATCCGCATCTTTTCTCGCGACGAGAAGAAGCAGGACGACATGCGTCACGAGTATCAGGTGAAATATCTTGATGTCGCACACAAAATTAAGTTCTTCATTGGCGATGTGCGCAACCTCCAGTCGTGTAAGAACGCAATGCCTGGAGTAGATTACATCTTCCATGCAGCAGCCCTCAAACAGGTCCCTTCTTGCGAGTTCTTCCCCATGGAGGCCGTTAAGACCAACGTCATCGGTACTGACAACGTCCTCACAGCTGCTATCGAAGCTGGTGTAGGTGCTGTTATCTGCCTTTCTACCGATAAGGCCGCTTATCCCATCAACGCCATGGGTATCACTAAGGCTATCGAGGAGAAGATTGCTGTAGCCAAGTCTCGCTACTCTGGCGACACCAAGATCTGTTGCACCCGTTACGGTAATGTAATGTGTTCTCGTGGGTCCGTTATTCCTCTCTGGATTGATCAGATTCGAAACGGTAACCCTATCACCATCACCGAACCCAAGATGACCCGTTTCATCATGTCGCTCGAAGAAGCCGTTGACCTCGTTCTCTTCGCCTTCGAACACGGTCAGAATGGCGACATTCTCGTTCAGAAAGCACCTGCTTGCACCATCCAGACTCAGGCAGAAGCAGTATGCGAGCTCTTCGGTGGAAAGAAGGAAGACATTAAGGTAATCGGCATCCGCCATGGCGAGAAGATGTACGAGACCCTCCTCACCAACGAGGAGTGCGCCAAGGCTGAGGACATGGGCGACTTCTATCGCGTACCAGCCGACAACCGTTCTCTCAACTACGACAAGTACTTCACCGAAGGTAATGAGAAGCGTGACGTTCTCACCGAGTTCAACTCCGACAACACTCGTCGCCTTGACCTTGAAGAGACCAAGTCTAAAATTGCTGCTCTCGAATACATTCAGAAGGAACTCTCAGGTGAAGGAAACTTTGTCCAATAATCAATCAAATTTCAAACTAGCATGAAATTCTTTATATGCGGATGCAATGGTATGGCAGGTCATACCATCTCCCTCTATCTCAAGGAGCAAGGCCATGAGGTCTATGGCTTCGACCTTCGCGAGTCGCAGTACGTTCCTTCCTTCGCTTGCAATGCTTTTGATACTGATACTCTCCGTAAGGTGATCACCGAAGGCAACTATGATACCGTCATCAACTGCATTGGCGTGCTCAATCAGTTTGCAGAACAGAATCACGCACTTGCATCGTTCCTCAACTCTTACTTCCCTCACTTCCTTGCTGATGTAACCAAGGACACCAACACCCAGGTTATCCACATGTCCACCGACTGTGTCTTCTCTGGCCGCAGAGGTTCTTATACCGAAAGCGATTTCCAGGATGGCGAGACATTCTACGACCGTTCGAAGGCACTTGGTGAACTCAATGACGACAAGAACATCACCCTTCGCAACTCTATCGTAGGTCCCGACATCAATCCTAAGGGCATCGGTCTTCTCAACTGGTTCCTCCATCAGGAAGGTGTGATTAATGGCTTTACTAAGGCTATGTGGACCGGTCAGACCACTCTCCAGCTCGCTAAGACCATGGAGCAGGCCGCACTCACTCGTGCTCACGGTCTCGTGAATACCGTACCTGATCACTCCATCAGCAAGTACGAACTTTGCGGACTCTTCAACAAGTACTTCCGCAATGGCGCAATCAAGATCAATCCTATCGAGGGCGTCAATGCCGACAAGTCTCTCAAGCGCACCAACTTCGAGTTTCCTTACCTCATCCCTGATTATGAGACCATGGTACGCGAACTTGCCGAATGGGTTTACGCACACAAAGACATGTATCCACACTATAATCTGTAATACACAATGAAGAAGTTAAAACTGATGACTATCGTGGGCACCCGCCCAGAGATAATCAAAATGTCAGCCATCATAAAGAAAGCAGATAAATATTTTGATCACGTTTTGGTTCACACCGGCCAGAACTACGATTACAACCTCAATGAAGTCTTCTTCAAAGACCTCGGCCTTCGCGAACCCGACCACTACCTCGGAGTAGTCGGCAAGAACATTGGCGAGACCATGGGCAATGTCATCTCCAAGGCTTACGACCTCATGGTAGAGGTTAAGCCTGATGCCATCATCGTCCTTGGCGATACCAACTCATGCCTCTCCATTATTGCCGCAAAGCGCCTCAAGATACCTATCTTCCACATGGAGGCAGGTAACCGTTGTAAGGACGAGAACCTTCCTGAGGAGGTAATCCGCCGAATCGTTGATGTCACCTCCGATGTCAACATGTGCTATTCAGAGCACGCTCGTCGCTACATCCTCCAGTCAGGTGTCAAACCAGAATACACCTACGTTGTTGGCTCCCCTATGGCAGAAGTCCTTCGTGAGGTACTCCCACAGATTGAGGCCTCTACCATCCTCGATGAGCTCCACCTCGAGCCCAAGAAATACATCCTTCTCTCTGCCCATCGTGAGGAGAATATCAACATCGAAGACAACTTCATTTCCCTCATGAATGCAGTCAACGAGATGGCACGCATCTACGACATGCCAGTCCTCTATAGCTGCCACCCACGTTCTGAGAAGATGATCGAGAAGCGTGGCTTCAAGTTCGACGAGCGCGTCATCCAGCATAAGCCCCTTGGCTTCTTCGACTACAACAAACTCCAGCAGAACGCCTTCTGTGTCGTTTCCGATTCTGGTACCGTACCCGAGGAAGGAGCCTTCTTCCACTTCCCAGCAGTCTCAGTCCGCACCTCTACCGAGCGTCCCGAGGCTATGGACAAGGGTGTCTTCACCATCGGTTCCATCACCTCCGAGGCCGTATGTCAGGCAGTAGCCCTCGCCACCTCTATGCACGAGAATGGCGACGATCCATATCCTGTTCCTGCATATACAGACGAGAATGTATCTACCAAGGTGATTAAGCTTATCCAGAGCTATGTGGGTATTATAAACAAGATGGTTTGGCGTAAGAACTAAATAATACAATATAGCGGATGCGGAGATACTCTCTCCACATTTTGCAACTTTTCGTGGTGAAAAATCTCCAATTCCGCTTTTAGCGTTCGCACAGGTGATACTCTAAGTATATGGTTCAATACCATCGTACGCTCAAATAACAAAAATAAAAATCATATAATCATGAGACAATTTGAAGACTTACAGATTGCAGTTGCTGGTACCGGTTATGTCGGTCTCAGTATCGCAACATTGTTATCCCAACACCATAAAGTGACAGCTGTAGATGTCATTCCCGAGAAAGTCGAGAAGATAAATAAGCGTATCTCTCCTATCCAAGATGAATATATTGAGAAGTACTTTGCGGAAAAGCAATTAAACTTAACTGCAACTTTGGACGGTAAGACAGCTTATGCAGATGCCGACTTCGTAGTCATTGCCGCTCCTACAAACTACGATCCTGTCAAGAACTTCTTCGACACCCATCATATCGAAGATGTAATTGACCTTGTCCTTTCAGTAAATCCTGATGCCGTGATGGTCATCAAGAGCACCATACCTGTAGGCTACACCCGCAGCCTATATGTCAAGTATGCCCTCAAGTTTATGACCGATCCGGCACTCAAGGGGCATCATTTCAACTTGCTGTTCTCGCCAGAGTTCTTGCGTGAGAGTAAAGCTTTGGAGGATAATCTATACCCATCCCGTATTATTGTAGGCTATCCAAAGCAATTGCCTACTGATCAGGAAAAACATTGGGAGGAAGAGAATACAGCCATCAACGCCATTGGTAGTCCAGAGGCTGAAGAGTTTGCCCGTACCTTTGCAAGATTGTTACAAGAAGGTGCCATCAAGGAGAACATTGACACTCTCTTTATGGGACTCAAGGAAGCCGAGGCAGTAAAGCTCTTCGCCAACACGTATCTTGCTTTGCGCGTGTCATACTTCAATGAACTTGATACATACGCAGAGGTAAAGGGGCTTGACTCAGCAGCTATCATCAATGGTGTCGGGTTAGATCCACGTATTGGCACACACTATAATAATCCTTCGTTCGGCTATGGTGGTTACTGCTTACCTAAGGATACCAAACAGCTCCTTGCCAATTATGCCGATGTGCCACAAAACATGATGACCGCTATTGTAGAGTCCAACCGCACGCGCAAGGACTACATTGCCGATGCCGTCCTCCGTATGGCTGGATGGTATGGCTATTCACAAAACAATACCTGGAACTCTGAAACTCAGAAACCTGAAACTCCAACGATAGGCGTGTACCGCTTGACGATGAAGTCTAATAGTGATAACTTCCGTCAGTCAGCAATCCAGGGCATCATGAAGCGAATAAAGGCAAAAGGAGTCAACATCATTATCTACGAACCTACCCTTGCAGATGGCGAAACCTTCTTTGGTTCTCTCGTTGTTAACGATCTCGCTAAGTTCAAGGAACAATCGAAAGCCATCATTGCTAACCGATTTGACGAGTACTTAACAGATGTGGAGAATAAAGTTTATACAAGAGATATCTTCCGTAGAGATTAATTTTCAGTTTCTCAATCAAGACTAAATGGATCAAGATTCAATAAAACAAAGGACAAAATACGGACTATACTGGAAGTCTTTTGATACTTTAGCAACTAACTTGATGCAGCTTGTAGTGGGTGTCATTATGGCTCGCCTGCTCACACCCGCCGATTATGGTATTACCGCACTTCCTGCCATATTTATGGCTGTTGCAGGTACTCTGATAGATGGAGGTTTCGGGTTGGCACTTATACGAAAGCCCGATCTAACAGAAAAAGATCTTTCTACCTCCTTTTATTATAATATAGGAATGGGAATATCGCTATATTTGCTGTTGTTTATTTCAGCTCCATGGATAGCATTATTTTATGAAACCCCAATCCTTACTAAACTTATAAGGATAACTGCAATTGTCTTTCTTATCAATCCAATTATTACACCGCAGAATGTAATACTTCAGAGAAAGTTGGATTTTAAAACACCAGCTCGTATATCTATTATCAACAAAATAATCTCTGGTGCATTAGGTATTGGAATAGCATATGCTGGATATGGCTTATGGTCATTAGTTGTTTCCGGATTAGCCTCCAATTTTTTAGGATTAATACAGACCTGTGTGGCAGTCAAATGGTATCCCAAAGAAAAATTTGACAAGATTTCGTTTAATTATTTGTGGAATTTTGGAAACAAGATGATGTTATCAGGTCTGATTGGAACTGTCTATTCTAACATTGCACCTCTGATTATTGGTAAATACTTTGGCACTAAAGATCTTGGATTATATAATAGAGCTTATGGTTATGCAGCACTTCCTTACCAGCAGGTAACAAACACAGTCAAGACAGTTACCTTTCCTGTTTTATCTAAACTACAACACGATGATGTGCTTCTTGCAAATACTTATTTGAGAATGATCAAGGCGGTTTGTTTTGTTTATTTTCCATTTATGATGTTACTTGTAGGATTAGCTCGCCCGCTTGTTATCATTATGTTGACAGAGAAATGGGAAAATAGTATCATCCTTCTTCAGATACTTTCATTTGTGACTATCTGGGGACCTTTGAGTGCTTTAAATGGCAATATTCTGCAAGTAAAGGGACGATCAGATTTATTTTTGAAATTAGATTTAAAAAAGAAAGCTGTAGGCTTGGCTTTTACTTTGTGTACATTGCCTTTTGGTCTAATCGCCTTTTGTGTCGGCTGTGCTGTCTCTCAGTTATATGTTGTGTATGTAAATCTTAAATGCGTAGGGGAAGTGGTTCCTTTAAGTCTAAAAAAGCAGATGATAGAAATGAAAAATATCTTTTTACTTTCTGCTGTAATGTTAGCGGTTTTACTGACTTTCAATTGGTTTGTTTCAAATTATTGGATTCAACTCTTCGTGGGAGGTACCTTAGGTGTATCAGTCTATATATTACTGGCATATCTTTTAAAAATGGAAGAAATACAAGAGGTTAAATTTATGGTTTCAAGAAAACAATAGCTTATGAATATTTTACGGAGAATTTATAATTCATTTAAATATAGAGTTTCCTTATTTATAAACAGCAAGAAGGTTGCTCATAGAAGAAAAAAACAACTTCAACAATTAAAAATGGTAGCAAAGCATGTTGGAGAAAATTGTAAGGTGAATAATTACTGTTCATTCTCTCAAAATACTTACGTTGGCAATAATTGTAACTTTAACGGTATGCAAATACATGGCAGTGGAAAAGTTACATTTGGTGACTATTTCCATAGTGGCATTGAATGTATGATTATTACTCAAAACCACAATTACGAAGGAGAAATGATTCCTTACGACACAACCTACATCACGAAGGATGTTACAATCGGTAAATGTGTTTGGTTAGGAAATAGGGTGACTATTTGTGGTAATGTCACAATTGGCGATGGAGCAATAATAGCTGCAGGAAGTGTAGTTGTGAAGGATGTACCTCGATGTGCAATTGTTGGTGGCAATCCTGCAAAAGTCATCAAGTATCGCGATATAGAACATTTCGATAAACTCGAGAAAGAAGGAAAATATTGGTAATTAGATTATAAAATAACATCATACAATGTTCAACCTCTATAAATTCATAGGTGACCATGTCACCTTCCGTCCTACCTCCATGTTCGAGGCGGACATTCAAGCCAACAGCCAGCAGCTGACAGCTGAAATTAAAGGCAAAAGTGTGTGCGTAATTGGTGGTGCCGGCTCTATCGGCTCCAGCTTCATCAAGGCGGTTCTGCGATTCGAACCTGCTTCGGTCATTGTCGTTGACCTCAACGAGAACGGGCTTGCAGAACTCGTTCGTGACGTTCGTTCTACTGAAGGACTCTTCGTGCCGGACGGGTTCCGTTGCTACACCCTTAACTTTGCTGACCCTATCTTCGAGCGCATTTTCCGCGAGGAGAAGGGTTTCGACATCGTTGCCAACTTCTCTGCTCACAAGCACGTCCGTTCCGAGAAGGACAAGTACAGCGTTCAGGCACTCATTGAGAACAATGATATCAAGGCCAAGAAGCTCATGGACCTCCTGACCGTCTATCCACCAAAGCACTTCTTCTGCGTCTCTACCGACAAGGCAGCAAATCCGGTCAACATCATGGGCGCCAGCAAGCGCATCATGGAGGATCTCGTGATGGCATACAACACCCACTTCAAGGTCACAACAGCACGTTTCGCCAATGTAGCTTTCTCCAACGGCAGCCTTCCTGACGGATGGATCCATCGCCTCCAGAAGAAGCAGCCTCTTGCAGCACCATCAGATGTGAAGCGTTATTTCGTTTCACCCGAGGAGAGCGGTCAGATCTGTATGCTTGCTTGTATCCTTGGCAATGGTGGTGAAGTCTTCTTCCCAAAACTTGGCGAAGACCAGATGCTCACCTTCTCTGCCATCTGTGATGATTTCGTGAAGGCAGAAGGCCTTACCAAGGTAGAATGCAGCAACGATCCTGAGGCAAAGAAATATGCTGCCGAAATGGACTATGATACCGAGAACTATCCTGTCGTATATTTCAAGTCTGACACAACTGGTGAGAAAGCATACGAGGAGTTCTATGTCCCTGGCGAGAAGATCAACATGGAGCGCTTCTTTGCCCTTGGAGTGGTAGAGCAAACCACTCGCAGAAATATGGAAGAGGTCAACACCTTCTTCACAGAGCTTGAAGGTATCTTTGCTTCTCCTGAGTTCACAAAGGCAGAGGTAGTTGAATCCATCAAACGTTTTATCCCTAATTTTGAACACGAAGAAAAAGGCCGTAATCTCGACCAAAAGATGTAATTTACAAATTCACATTTAGCGTTATGGCAAATTATAAAAGTACAATCGACTTTATTAAATCGGTATATGGCAACAAGGAATTTACTCCTCTTGCAGTTCCAGTTTTCGCAGGCAACGAAAAAGAATATCTCAACGAGTGTATCGATACTACTTTCGTATCATCAGTCGGCAAGTTCGTTGACCGCTTTGAGGAGGATATGGCTAAATATACCGGAGCCAAGAAAGCTGTGGTATGCGTATCTGGTACCAATGCCCTCCACATGTCGCTCATGCTTGCTGGTGTTGAGCGTGATGACGAGGTACTCACTCAGGCACTCACCTTCATCGCTACTTGCAACGCTCTCTCATACATTGGTGCACATCCTGTATTCCTCGATGTGGACAAGACCACTATGGGCCTCTCTCCTGATGCAATGAAAGAGTGGCTTCAGGCTAATGCAGAGATTCGCGACAACAAGACAGCAACAAAGATAGATATTCAGTCGCATACCGAATACTCAACCCTACAATATCCTCTCGAACCAGATACCAAGGCTTGCTACAACAAGACCACCGGTCGCAGAATCAAGGCGTGTGTACCAATGCACACCTTCGGTCATCCTGTTCGCATTGAGGAGATTGCCAACCTCTGCAAGGAGTGGCACATCGAACTCGTAGAGGATGCAGCAGAGTCTATTGGCTCTCTATACAAAGGTCAGCACACAGGTACTTTCGGACGCATTGGTGCTATCTCATTCAACGGCAACAAGACCATCACAACTGGTGGTGGCGGTATGCTGCTGTTTAATGACGAGGAGTTGGGCAAGTACGCAAAGCACATCACCACTCAGGCAAAGGTACCACATCGTTGGGAGTTTCGTCACGACCACATCGGTTACAACTACCGTATGCCAAACATCAATGCAGCCCTCGGTTGTGCTCAGTTGGAGAACCTCGATAAGTACGTTGCCAGCAAGCGCAAGGTAGCAGCCGAATACATCGAGTATTTCAAGAATGTGGATGGCATCGACTTCTTTGCAGAACCCGAGAACACCTTCTCCAACTATTGGCTTTCAGCAGTCGTTCTCAAGGACAAAGAGTCTCAGCTCGCCTTCCTTCAGGAGACGAACGACAATGGCGTCATGACTCGTCCTATCTGGGAACTTATGAATCGTCTCCCAATGTTCGAGAACTGCCAGAACGATGGACTGAAAAACACAATTTACTTTGCAGATCGTGTAGTAAATATCCCTTCAAGTGTACGTCCTGAAGATTTGTAATCCTTTAAACTCTTCAACCTTTTGAACCATTCAAACCCTTTGAACCCTCAGAAGAACTTGATTCTTCTGGGTGGTGGTGGGCATTGCAAGTCTGTCATTGATGTGGCAGAGGCTGCAGGCTATAACATTCTTGGTATTCTTGACAGACCTGATGAGGTAGGCAAGGAGGTATTAGGATATAAGGTTATAGGCACAGATGATGATATCGCCAATTATGTCGATAAGGCCGAATTTATAATTACTGTAGGTTTCGTCACTAATCCAAAAATCAGGATCAAACTTGACAATAAAATAAAAGATGCAGGAGGTAAACTGGCAACGATTATTTCCCCTACAGCCTATGTGTCCCCGCAAGCTACTATTGGTGATGGTACTGTTATTATGCATCGAGCAGTCATTTGCGTAAATGTCAAAATAGGTAGGAATTGCATTATTAATACATTGACAGATGTAGATCACGAGGCTTCTATCGGGGATTTTACGCATTTATCCGCTGGTGTTTTAATAGGTGGAGGAGCGAGAGTGGGAGAACGGTGCTTTTGTGGTATGGGTACAACCGTTGTTCACATGGTAACTCTTGGAAATGATATTATCATGGGCGCTGGTTCACTTGCAATAAAAGATGTCAACGACCCCGGAGTCTATTGTGGTCATCCAGCTAAGTATCTTAGGAAAAATGAATAAGATTGCTTTATTTACAGTATTCTATCCTGGTGCTGAGCAATATGCCGATGAGTTTATTGAGTCTGTTACTAATCAAACATACAAGGATTTTGACTTACTGATGGTGAATGACGGATATAGTCTGAGTAACTTGCAATCAAGATATCCTCACCTTCGCATAATCGAAATAGAAGGCAACAACACTATATCTGGCAATAGAGCTATAGGCATCAATTACGCTATTCAAAATTCTTACGACACAATTTTTCTATGCGATGTGGATGACTACATGACTCCGAATCGCGTTGATGTGAGTATTGCTGCCTTATCTGATGCAGACATTGTTGTAAACGACCTTGATATAGTTGATGCAAATCGGAATCTGATTTTCAAAGATTACTTCCAAAAGACTATTAAATCAGAAACGATTCTCGACTCGAAGTTCATCGAATCTAAAAATATATTTGGATTTTCTAATACAGCTTTGCGTGTATCAAAACTCGAAGAAGTAAAATTCCCGTCAGATTTGCGTATTGTAGATTGGTACTATTTTACTCAGTTACTTAACGATGGTCTGAAAGCAAAGTTCATACCACAATCATTGACTGAGTATCGTCAGCATTCTGGAAATATGATTGGCATCTCATCCTTCACATTAGATGGTTTCAAAAACCTTCTTAAGCTGAAGATTCGGCATTACAGCTATTTTAAGGATACTTATCATGGCTATGCTGATGAACTCTCGGAGATGCTGGAAATTGCAGAAAAATCGAACGAACAACTGAAAGAGATAATCAAAAAGAATACAAGTGAAACGCCATATCCATTATGGTGGCAAAATGTGAAATTATAAATTTATACAATATGAAGAAATATCCTTATATCGTCGCTGAAATTGGTGGCAATCACAATGGCGACATCGAGTTAGGTAAGCAGATGATCAAGGCAGCTAAGGAATGTGGCGCTGATGCAGTTAAGTTCCAACTCTATCGCAGATGTGACCTTTGGACAGAAGACCATCTAAAGGAACTGAATGAAGGTGTTGTTAAATTGGAGAATGTGCCTGAATGGAAGTCAACGGAACTGGGGCTTAACAACATATTCGAACAGGTAGATAAATTCGCAGTTCAGGAGCAGGAGCATATTGAGTTCTTCAACTATGCTCGCGAAATAGGTATCGATTATGGTACATCTGCATTTACAAAAAAAGACGTTGATTTCTGCATTGACCAGAAGGTAGCAAACCTTAAGGTCGCTTCCTGTGATGTTACAAATCTTGATCTTATTGAATACGTTATCTCTAAGGATTATCCTACTCAGATAGCACTCGGAATGGCAAGCCTTGCAGAAATTGAGGCAATCGTTAAGTTGATTCCTGAGAAGTTCAAGCATAACGTAACACTTCTGCATTGTGTGTCTCTTTATCCTCCAAAAGATGAATATGTCAATCTCAATTTCCTCCAGACACTTCGTCAGGCATTTGGTATGGAGGTAGGCTATTCTGATCATACTTTTGGGTTCTCTATCCCGCTTGCAGCTATCGCTCTTGGTGCAACGGTCATTGAGAAGCATTTTACTCTTGACAAGAATATGCCAGGATGGGATCACAAGGTTTCTGCTAATCCTGAGGAAATGCGCATTATTGCAGCAGAATCAAAGCGAATTGTAGATTCTTTGGGCAACGGCATCAAGATGGTATCCGATGACGAAATAGCTAAGCAGAAGAAGTTCCGCAGAAGCATTACTACAGCAAATGCTCTTAAGGCAGGTCAGGTGATAACATACGATGATATTCTCTTTAAGCGCCCAGGTACAGGTATCTCGGCAGATAAGTACAAAGAGATCATCGGACGTCATGTAAATCGTGACATTGAAGCTAATAAAACATTATTTTGGGAGGACCTCGTAAAATGATAGCAATAATTCCAGCCAGAGGGGGGTCAAAATGCCTCCCAGGCAAAAACATACTTCCACTTTGTGGGAAGCCTATGATTGCATATGCAATAGAAGCTGCTAAACAATCTAAGTATATCGATCATGTAATCGTATCGACTGATGATCAGAAGATTGCCGATATCGCACTCGAATATGGTGCCGAGGTTCCATTCCTCCGCCCTGATTTTCTTGCTTCCGATACAGCTCAGGCGGTAGATAACTACATATACACTATTGAACGACTTACAAAAGAATGGAATACTCCAATCGAGGAGTTTGTTGTTCTTCAACCAACATCACCTCTTCGAATTGCAGAGGATATTGATGGAGCTATTGAGATGTTCATGGAAAAGAAAGCTGATTCTGTTATCAGTTATACCCCTGAAGCACATCCTGTTCGATGGCATAAGTATCTTGATGAGGATAAAAAATTCATTGATATTTTTGATCCAACTATTGCTAATCGTCAGGACCTCAAAATCTCTTACTATCCTAATGGGGCCGTATATGTATTTCGCTTCTCAATAATCAAGGAGCGCAAGTACTATACCGATAAATCGTACGGATATGTTATGCCAAGAAGTCGTTCTGTAGATATTGACTATAAAGATGATTTCGAATACGTAGAATTTTTAATGAGCAAAAGATAAGGCAAATATGGAGGCATGCTCTAATAATATAATATCTGAAGGAAAAACTCTTCTTCAAGCATTACAGCAACTCAATTCCTTACAAAGAGGAGAATCACTCACATTGTTTGTTACAAATAGTGCTAATGCTGTAGTTGGCGCTTTAACCGATGGTGATATTCGTAGAGCTTTGGTGAAGGGCATCAGTTTGAACGACAAGGTTGAGAAGGTAGCAAATCAAAAGTTCTCTTTCCTGAAAAAGAAAGGTTTTGACGTTAACCACATTCATGAATGTAAGGCCAGGTTTATAGAGTTGCTTCCCGTCCTCAACGACCAGATGCAGATTGTGGATGTGGTCAATCTGAAGAAACATAAGTCCTATCTCCCTATCGATGCAGTCTTGATGGCAGGTGGAAAAGGCGAGCGTCTTCGTCCTCTAACGGACAAGACTCCAAAGCCTCTTTTAGAAATGAATGGCAAACCAATCATCGATTATTGTGTGGATCACATTCTGTCATACGGGATCCGCAATATCTCTGTTACGGTAAACTATCTGAAGGAGCAGCTTGAGGAGCACTTTGCAGAACCTGTCAATGGTGTGCAGGTGAAGACCGTACGTGAGCCAAAGTTCTTGGGGACTATCGGTAGCCTCCACTATGTCAAGGACCTCCACAACGATACTGTCCTCCTGATGAATAGTGATGCCATTACCGATATTGACCTTGAAGACTACTACCTCCACTTCAAGCAGCATGAAGCAGACATGAGTGTGGCAGCAATCCCTTACACCATCTCTGTTCCTTACGGCATCTTCGAGCTGGAAGGACGTGACATCAAGGGTGTTTTGGAGAAGCCGACCTACAATTATTATACTAATGCCGGCATCTACCTCATCAAGCGTGAACTCCTCGACCTCATCCCAGAAGGCGAGTTTTTCAACGCCACCGACTTCATGGAAATGCTAATGGCCAGAGGAAACAAGGTCATCCGCTTCCCACTCAACGACACCTGGATTGACATTGGCAATCCTCAAGAATATGCAAAGGCAAAAGAATTGGTTAAACACATGAAATGGTAATGAACCAGATAAAACAAGATGCTAAAATATCTCTTTTATAATATAAAGGAACATAATGCTATATGGTTTAAAGCTCCGATTGTAAAGAGTTCTAATAGGAATATATTATCTCTTCTCTGGCAGTCCATAAAAATTTGTATTCGAAGCCTCAATCATAAGGAAGGTGTTAAATCTGATTGGAATGAGATTCTTTTTGTTAGTATTTCGCAAAACAATAGCAGAGTCTTGGCTCCTATTATGGATCACTTAATTGACACAAGTTATAGCGTAATAGACACAAATGATACAGAGTTAAAGCCAAGTGTAGCCTATTTATATAAACACTCCTGCTTATATTTACTACCATTCCTATTTCAGTATTTGAAAATGAATCATGAAGAAAAGCGAATATGTAAGGCTCGATTTGAAGATTTCTTCTTCACTTTTGCATATCTTTGCTTTGCAGATACTGTATTGAGTAATGGCAGAGTCAAGGTGGTCGTTTTAGCTAATGACCATTCATCTCTTACAAGAGCTTTTATTGTGCGAAGCCATCAGTTTGGAGTCAAGACAGTCTATCTTCAGCATTGTTCTGTTGGATACCACTTCCCTTCCTTAGAATTTAGCTATAGTTTCTTAGATGGCGAAGAATCATTCTTGAAATATAAAGCGATAGGTGGGATTTCTTCAATAATCATGTTGTCTGGAAATCCAAGATATGATAAATTGCTGGAGTATCGTAATGCAAGACCTAATAATGGATATATTGGAATTGCGATTAATTCATTTGACAGCGAAGAAGACCTTAAAAATCTGTGTAGTAATCTGCAAGACCTCGGATTCAGCAAGATTTGTGTCCGACCTCATCCGGGGCATCAATTGCCTGACATAGGCTGGTTTAATAATCGTAATATAATGATGTCTGATCCCCAAATTGAAAATACCTATGCTTTTTTAGAGAAATTAAATGTCTTGATTGCTGGGGAAAGCGGAATACATTTGGAAGCAGCATTAATGGGCGTACTTTCGATTTGTTTCATTATGTCAGGTGAAAAGACGGTGGATTGGTATTCCTATATAAAAAACAAATTGATTCCTTACGCAGAAAATTTTGATCAGTTAATATATATTATAAAGAATGCCAGTCAGCATATTCCTAACGAGAATAAATTGCGTTATTATAATGCCTCTATAGGTTCGTCATGGTATGGAAATACTGCTCAATTGGTTGCTAAGTTTTTAGAGTCGGTTATTACAGATAGCCAATCTGAATTTATTAATAGCAATTTTGTTGCAACTTCCGTTTATGACGATATAACATTATATAAATATGCCAACTAAACAACGTCAATCAAACATAGAGTTGCTTCGTATCATAGCCATGTTTATGATACTGTTGTTTCACGCGAATTTCTTTTCTTTGGGAACACCATCAGCAGCCGATTTGTCAAGTGACACAATTCCTACATTTATCCGATTCCTCGGACAAAGTTTTTGTGTTGGTGCGGTAAATACATTTGTTCTTATATCTGGATGGTTCGGAATAAAGACTACTTGGAAAGGTCTGGCGAATCTCCTGTTCCAGTGTTTTTTCATAATGGTATTAGTATATGCTGCTTGTATAGGTCTTGGTATTACCTCTTTCTCTATCGAAGGTATAAAGGCATGTCTGATGCTGACGACTGATTTCTGGTTTATTAAGGCATATATTGGTTTATTTTTGCTTAGTCCATTTCTTAACGCCTATATAGAAAAAACGTCTAACAGACAATTGATTTCTTTCCTGGTGGTGTTCTATATATTCCAGACTATCTATGGATGGGTTGTTAACGCAGCTGAGTTTATTCAGGGTGGTTATTCAACGTTTTCTTTCGTTGGCTTATATGTACTGGCTCGTACTTGCAGGATTAATTCCGAAAAATTGTCCAAGTATAAAGGATCTTTTTATGGGTTCGCCTACTTAATATTGATCATTCTTATTGCTCTTATTGCAATCTTTGGTATCTATACAGGAAAAAGTGCCTTTTGCTCTATGATGTATGCGTACTCTAATCCTCTTGTGATTGCGTCTTCTATGCTCTTGGTATATTGGTTCTCAACTTTCTCAATACAAAGTAAGATTATCAATTGGGTAGCCGCATCTTCACTTACGGTCTATCTGATACATATGCATTATTATGTCAAAAATTTGTATCGGAATGAAATCACAGATCTCTGGACATCGTATTCGCACCTTACGGCTATTTTATTGATTATAGTACTCTGTATAGGTGTATTTGTTCTATCCGTGCTAGTTGATAAAATTCGAATAGCATGTTGGAACTACATTCTAAAACTTCAATCAAACAAGGAAAAGATATGAACACAAAGATAGTATATTGCTTAGTTAGTAGTGAGAAGGATATATATTTGGAGCAGGCATGGGTGTCAATTTACTCATTGAGACTACATAACCCATGTACAACTGTTATTCTTGTATTGGACAAACTGACTGCAGAATCTCTAACAGGAAGTCGTGCTAAGATTAAACAATTAGTTACAGAGGTTAAGGTTATAGAAACTCCTGAAGGTTATAATGCCAAAGAGCGCTCCAGATATTTGAAGACAAACTTCAGACAATTCCTGTCTGGAGACTTGCTGTTTATAGATACAGATACAATAATTGGCGGTTCATTAGATGATGTTGACAATATTTCTGATGAGATAGCATGTGTGCCAGATTATCATGTAAAATTCAAGGATATACCTGTATACAAGCAGTTATCTGAGCGTATTCAAGGGATATTTGAAATATCAACAGACGATGCAGAATACTATTTCAATTCTGGCGTAATCTACGTTAAAGATACGTATAGAACACGCGCTTTCTTTGCAGACTGGTATGACCGTTGGAAATATTCATCCTTCCAAAAGAATTGCTCCTTTGATCAGCCCGCATTATTTGCAGCAGATAAGAAGAATGGATATTTTATCAAACAAATGTCTGGTACTTATAATTGTCAAATCTTATACAGTATGCAATATCTACATAGCGGTAGGATTTTGCATTTCTTCAATACCACTGCAGTAATGGGCATTGAACAGTTCTCTCCATTTTATGAAAATAGCATTTATCTTCAAATCAAGAAAGATGGAGGTATTCTGGGCGATATGAAAATGCTGATTGAGGATCCTTCAAGATGGATTAAATCACCATCATATTTCGTGAATAAGGAACAATATTTGTTTTTGACATCTTCTGTAGGCTTAGGAATGTTCAGCCATTATCTTTCTAATTCTCGTTTTTATCGTTTACTTAAAAAGTACTGTGACCGCAAATGATATCAATCATAATCCCCGTCTATAACGTTGAAAAGTTTCTGCCTCAATGCATAGATTCCATTCTTGCCCAAACCTACAAGGACTTCGAGCTTATCCTTGTGGATGATGGCAGTCCCGATGGTTCACCTGCTATATGTGATAGTTATGCACAGAGAGATGAACGCGTAAGAGTGATCCATCAGAAGAACGCTGGTGTTAGTGCTGCTCGCAATAATGGTATTGAACATGCCAAGGGCGAATGGATCTCATTCGTTGACTCTGACGATTGGGTAGAGCCTTCTTATATCGAAGACTTCCATCTTGACGAGGATGATACTGATATGATTGTGCAAGGTTTGGAGTATTATGATAACAGAAATGGACAATTCTTCAAGCAGATCAAAGTTAATAACTGTACCTGTACTAAGTCTTGTCATAGTACGATTGATGGAGCTGACTTCAAGCAGAAGGTAGCAGAAAACAATCTTCTTGGATTCGGATATCCGGTCGCTAAGGCTTACAGAAAGTCGTTGTTAGGCGATAATGTCAGATTTGATACATCCATTTCTTTTCATGAAGACCATATCTTCGTGCTTGATGCCTTGATGCAGGCAAAGAAAATCCGACTTGTAGATTCATTGGCGTACAAGTACAGATATTACCATACTACTTCATCTCTTTCCACAAAACGACATCCATGGGAGAACATGAATCGTGCTGGTGACGAGATGCTAACGCGATTTGCGGCTATGAAGGATCGGTTTTATGTAGGAGGTAGTGATTATGAAAAGAGGATCCTTACGTTCGCTTACGATTGTAAGATGACTGCTGCTTCCTCAATAATACTCTCTGATGATAAATATTCTGTAAAAAAGAGCCGGTTTCATCAGGTAATAAACAACAAGCAGTTAGCAGCATGTTATTTCCCACTTTCAACTCGTTCGAAGCTGACGAAATTCATTTATCAGCATTTGCCATTCGCATGTGCTTACTTGTACCACAAATCTATTGAATTTCTTAAAAAAATTAGATGAAGATAACTTATATATTCCGAGCCCCAAGCAAGGAGAAAAGCATAGAACGCGTATTTGCTCCCATCATCAAGCAGATGGAGCAGAAGGGCAATACGGTCAGCAGTAGCTATGCATGGAGCTCATGCCTTTGGCCGCTGGCCATGATAGCAAATATAATACGCTATGCCATCAAGAGTTATTGTGGTGGTTTCTATCACATCACAGGCGATGTGCAGTATGTTGCCTGCTGGATGAATCCTAAGAACACCACCATGACTATCCATGACTGTGTGATGCTTCATAATGAGAATGCTCCCAGTTGGCTCAAGAAGATGGTGTACAAATACTGGTATGAAAAGCCTCTCAAAAGACTCAAGTGCATTACCTGCATTTCCGAGTCTACTCGTCAGGATCTGATTTTCTTCTTCCCTTGGGCTGCAGATAAGTTGGTAGTAGTGCCCAATCCAGTGGGTGAGGAATTCCAATTTACCCCTAAAAGCTTCAAAAGTTCATGTCCTCAGATTCTTCATGTGGGCACACGAAGCAATAAAAATCTTGAGCGTGTGATAGAGGCGCTTGATGGTATAAATTGTAAGTTGGATATTATAGGTAAGCTTACAGAAGAACAAGAGACGTTGCTAAAAACGCATCATATCAATTACCAGAATCGTTTTCATGTGTCCGATCAAGAGATTCTTTCCGCATATCAGTATGCCGACATTATCTCCTTTCCTTCGCTCTTCGAGGGTTTCGGTATGCCAATTATCGAGAGTCAGACTATTGGCCGTCCGGTGCTGACATCGGATAGGGAACCCATGAAATCAGTAGCCGGTGAAGGGGCCTGTCTTGCGGATCCTGAATCTATGGAATCAATTAGGAGTGGTTTTGTCAAACTGATTGAGGATGCCTCTTATCGGGACAAGGTGAATGCTGCTGGTATTGAGAATGCTAAGAAATATAATATTAAATCAGTAACAGAGGGATTCTCTGCTATTTACAAAAAGTTAAGTTAATGAGAATTTTGCTTCTAAATAGTGTCTATCGCGAAGGCAGTACGGGTAAAATTGTTGCCTCCCTTGCTGATACGCTTCGTGCTCAAGGGCATGAGGTGTTGACATGCTATGGTATAGGCAGTCCCAATATTGATGAATATTCAGTAAAGATATGCTCGAATATTGAGCACAATATCAATGCTTTACTTTCTCGTATAGATGGTATTCCATATGGAGGTTTATTTTTATCAAATAGTAGAATTAAGAATATTATACACGATTTTAATCCTGATGTAATACACGTGCATTGTATCAATGGTTCAATGATCAATGTTTATTCATTACTGAAATATTTCGCATCGGTTAGAATGAAAACAATCTTAACCTTACATGCTGAAATTTTCCATACTGCCGGATGTAGCCATGCTTGTGACTGCAACAAATGGATAGAAGGATGTCATGATTGTGAATACTACAAAGATCGGGTGTATTCGTGGTTTTTTGACAGATCAAAATCTTCGTATAAATACATGTATGACGCTGTTAATGCTTTCTCTTTTGATAATCTTATCGTAACAGCGGTATCCCCTTGGTTAGCAGAAAGAGCACAGCAGTCTGCAATCATGAAGAAATTTAGAGTCATATATGTTCCCAATGGGGTAGATACAAAACTCTATTATCAGCGAAATCATATTGGGTTAATCAAGAAAGATAATTATGAAAAGACTGTTCTTTTTGTCTCACCATATTTTGGATTGGAAGAGCTCGATAATAAAGGAGGAAGATTTCTCCCCATTATAGCTCGCTTTTTTCCTAACTACAGATTTATTGTGGTTTCTTCAACTATGGCTAATAATTTGCCAGAACTGCCATCAAACATATCATTGTGGGGGGCGGCAAAAAATCAAGATGAATTAGCTCAGTTGTATTCTGAAGCAGACGTCACTTTGATATTATCTAAGCGTGAGACGTTTTCCATGGTAACCGCAGAATCATTATGTTGCGGAACTCCTGTTGTTGGCTTTAAAGCAGGAGGTCCAGAATCAATAGCTCTTAGTGAGTGGTCATCGTTTTCAGAATACGGTGACATTGATTCGCTTTGTTCTTCCTTAAGGGATTTATTAGTTTTGAATATTAATAAAAAAGAAATATCAGAGAAGGCTTGTAGTACATATTCTTCTGATTATTGTACCAATATGTTTCTTTCACTTTATAAAAGCTAGAAAATGAAGGTTTTAATTATAACGCTGAATGCTTGGAGTGACACTGGGTCAACAGGCAATACGATATCTAACGTTTTTGGAGATGCAACAGATATTCAATTTGCAAATCTTTATTGTCGAAATGAGCCTATTAATAACAACCTATGCCACACATATTATAAAATTACGGAAGATCAAATTATTAAGTCTCTCATTGGAAAGAAAGCGGGTAAATCGTTTGAACTTGCTGATTCTCACCAAAAAACAGATATAGCGTTCAATCCGCTATCGAATGGAGGATTAGGTAATTTTTTAAGAAAATATAGACCCACCTTCTTGTTGTTTTTGAGAGAACTTGTCTGGTTACTACCTGTATGGAAGAATAAAGGGCTACGGGCGTGGTTGAAGGCCTATAACCCGGATATTGTGTATATGCATGGACATACGAATATTTATATGCACAGAATAATGGAATATTGTGCACGGGTAACAGGAGCAAAAATTGTAATGTTTTTCGGAGATGATATGTATGGTAGAAAAACTCACTCGCCAGTAGGTTATCTATATGAGTCTCTTTATCGTCGTCGTTTGCGCAGATCTATTGCAATCTCATCTTTGTTATTTGGTGGGTCTACGAAATTATGTGAAGAATATTCAAAGCTATTCCATAAGGAGTTTCATCCCATGTTTAAACAATGTGATCTTAGCGGATTGCAAGGAAAAACCACAATAAATAATCCTATTACGATAGTATATGCTGGCAATCTGTTGTTTGGTCGCGAGGATGTTATATGTAGTTTGATTGAAGTATTGAAGAAAGTAAATAATCTGGATTTAATATATAAGTTAAAACTGTTAATATATTCGAATACAATTCCCGGTAGTAGTTCCCTAAAGATATTAAATGATGGGGTAAATTCAGTTTATATGGGTTGTAAACCATATAGTATTATATGCGAATGTATGAACAAATCGGATATGTCTCTTTTTTTGGAGTCGTTTAATAAGGAAAACATAAAAAAGACCAGATTATCTTTTTCAACAAAAATAATCGATTGTATGCAGTCAGATTCGGCTATGCTTGCGATTGGCCCAGCTCAGATAGCTTCAATGGATTATGTTATTAAGAATAGTATTGGTATTACAGCTACTTCTATGGACGAGGCCTATCAGGTTCTTAAAAATATTTGCGAACACCCTCAAGCTATTTTGTCAAGTATAGATATTAAGACTGCTTTTGCAACACAACACCATACCAATAAATCTAAAGAGTACATGAATCAGATAAAAGCAATTATATGAAGAAAATATTAATTTTGCCGACAAATCTTGATCTTAACCGCGGAGATCAGGCTCTTGTATGGGAGGCTGCACGTTTGATAGAGGATGTATATGGCAAGGAAAATGTGTCTTATCGAATAATGGCATCAAATCTTGGAGAGGATGCGGAAGTACAGAAGGTTCAAACAAGAGCACGAGGATATTCATTCGTAAATCAATTGTTAGAGCATCCGGGAAGAAATACAAAGAAGCACGAGAACGACAGAAATACATATACAATAAGTACGTTGATTCAATGGGGGGTACAAGCTGTTTGCGACTACCTATGTACTTTTTGGTTGTTAAGTTCCTGCAAGTATATGCGATCAATTGGTAAACTTTTTCTGAATCAAGATCAGAAGGCTGTTCTTGAGGCCTTTCAAGAATCAGATGCAATATTTGTCAAAGGAGGCGGCTTTATCCATTCTTTCGGTTCAATAACCGACATGTATTTCTCCTACTATCTTCTTTTCCATATTAGATTGGCATTAGCTTTAGGAAAAAAAGTGTATATATTGCCTAATTCTGTTGGACCCTTGAATAATCCAATTTCCAAAAGGATGACCATTAAAACTCTTCGAAGATGTGCACTTGTATCTGTTCGAGAAAAAATATCTTTAGATTTTTTGACTTCTCTTGGAGTTGATGCTAAGTATTATCCTGATTTTGGATTTTATCTTAGGTCCTCTCAAAAAGACTTTACCGGCTATTTGGTTGACCATGGTGTTCCGATGAATCAAAAAAAGGTAGTCATTACACTTCGACCGAATCGCTTTACTGGTATGGAGAATGCACATCAGTTATACCTAAACTATTTAGAAGGAGCTTGTCGTCTTGTTGATTATCTTGTGACGAGAGGTTATCATGTAACATTCTTTGCACATACGCTTGGTCCGAGCTCACACGAAGATGACAGAATAGCAATCAAAGATGTACGCAACAAATTGACACCAGACGTTCTTTGCAAGACATCTTATATCGAAGATTTTGATCTTACCTGTGAAGATGTTGAGAAAATATATTCGTATTATGATTACATGGTTGGAACACGTTTTCACTCTGTCATATTTTCTCTAAATGTCGGTACTCCTGCACTAGCAATTGCGTATGGCGGTAATAAGGGTAAGGGTATTATGGCTGTATTGGATAATAGTTGTTATTCTATAGATATGGATAAAATCATTGGTGACAATTTGATAAAAAAGTTCAAAATGCTTGAATCAGATATAAAGAGTTATGTAAATAATCTCAAGAGTAAGCGATTGATTATCGAATCTATGAGATATGATTGCATAGATTATATCAAGGAGTCAGAAGGCATTAAATAATTATTTACGTAGGTTTCTTATATGTATATATATTTATTGTATTTTGTTATTCTACTATTTGGCAGTATCGCTAACAGGAAGACTTATAATACAAAATGGACTGCTTTCATGGCTATCGTTTTTGGTATTTTGATAGGATTCCGACATATTGCTGTAGGTACGGACACGCTTGGTTATTGTCATGAGTTCATTGCGTGGTCAGATATGGATTGGTCGCAATTTCAACTTGATATTGATGGTAAGAACGAACCATTATATTCAGTTATCACTTGGTCTATTGGTTATGTGTTTAGTAGCTATACTATGTTCCTTCTATTTTGGGGTGCTTTTATTTCATATGCGGTTTACTATATACAAAAAAAAGAGTATTTAAATGGAAGAGAAATCGCAATATCGTATTTATCTCTATTTCTAATAGGTTTATTTTCTTTTTTTGTAGCAGGCATTCGACAGACATTTGCCCTATCTGCAGCATTATTCTGTTGGCAATACCTTAAAGAACCATTCGATGGCAAGTGGTATAAGGATCGATCTACATTGTTGTTTTTGATTGTTGTGGCGGTTTCATACCAAGTGCATAATTCTATTTTGTTGTTTGCCATAATATATCCCTTTAAGAGTTTTTTACAGAATATGAAAATAAAAGGCTGGTATATCATTCCCCTTGTAGTTTTGTACTTTGTTGGTAGTAGAATATCGTTTGATCAGATAAACGAGATATCTGCGATTTTCTTTAATGATCGATATGCTGCATATAGCGATAAAAGTATTTATGACAGTAGTTGGTCTGCGAGTGCATATATTATGCAGTTGATTCTCTTTATGGTCTGCTTCCTTGTTCATAAGGAGTTAGAGGAAAAAGACAAGTCAAACACCATGTTAATGAATCTTGCTCTTATTGCACTTGTATTCCAATCAATGGCGGGCGCTATTGCTGAGATGGCTCGACTTGCATATTATTTCAATATATTCTACGTTATTTTATTACCGAGAGCATTGTCAGTATGGGAAGAGAAATTTAGAGGAAATTCTATATATGTTGCTTTTTATGCATTGTCATTTTTTTATCTTTTCTTTCTTTCATCTGCTAACCTACCTGAATACAAATTCTTCTGGCAATAATTTATGAATTTACGCGATATTAGAGACTATCTGAAAATAGTTGTTGCCTATTTGTTGATCTGGTTATACTTACCGCACGTACTGGTATATCTTCTTAGACGCGATGTACGCGTACATGAAGATTTGAAACGATTTCGGGATGGTGATGTTATCAAAGGTAGCTTATTTACTGCCTTTATGTTTCACATTCATCATAACAGTTATTTCCGGTCGTTATTCTATCATCGTTGCGGGCCAATTCTTGGTGCTTTGATAGGATGGTATCGTCCCGGAGATAAGTATTTCACCATATCAAAGACCACGAAAATAGGAAAGGGCTGCTTCTTCGAGCATCCGTATGCTACCATCCTGAATGCTGAATCAATAGGAGAAAATTTCTTCTGCATCCAATGTACTACATTAGGTAATAAGAATGAGGCACGTCCTACAATAGGCAATAACGTTACTCTTGGTGCTAACATAATCATCATTGGTGATGTCCGTGTGGGTAATAACGTCACTATTGGTGCCGGTAGTGTGGTGGTCAAGGATATTCCTGATAATTGTGTAGCCGTAGGAAATCCCTGCAAGCCTATTAAGTTTATTGAATTTCAGAAATAAGGGGATAAGCAGGTTTGATGGAATGGAGAAATCCGTGGGGCGACTGCAACGCTTGATGAGCGATAGCGAATAAATCCTACCTGCTACATGAGGAAACAAATATATGAATAACAAATTAACTATATCAAATCGTGGAATTGAGATGCCCGAATCGCCAATCCGTAAACTGGCTCCTCTTGCCTACAAAGCTGAGGATGAAGGTGTGAAGATTTACCGACTGAACATCGGTCAACCGGATCTGCCAACACCACAGAAGGCGTTGGATTGTCTCAAGGAGATTGATCGCAAAACGCTTGAGTATAGCCCTTCTCAAGGCTATCGCTCGCTTCGTCAAGCATTGGTTGGCTATTATGAGCGCTACCAAATAAAGCTCCATGCGGACGAAATCATCATCACTTCGGGCGGTTCAGAGGCTGTACTATTCGCATTTATGAGTTGTCTGAATCCGGGTGACGAGATCATCGTACCGGAGCCTGCATACGCCAACTACATGAGCTTTGCGATTTCGGCTGGAGCAGTTATCTGTACTGTTACGACTACCATCGATGAGGGTTTCTGTTTGCCGAAGGTGGAGAAATTTGAGGAGCTGATCAACGAGCGCACAAAGGCTATCTTGATCTGCAATCCGAACAATCCGACCGGTTACCTCTACACCCAAAAGGAGATGAACCAGATTCGCGACCTCGTGAAGAAGTACAATCTCTATCTGTTCTCGGATGAGGTGTATCGTGAGTTTATCTACACGGGGTCGCCTTACATTTCCGCAATGCACTTGGAGGGCATCGAGCAGAATGTGGTGCTGATTGATTCGGTGAGCAAGCGTTACTCGGAGTGTGGCATCCGCATTGGAGCGCTCATCACGAAGAACGAGGCTGTCCGTAAGACCGTCATGAAGTTCTGTCAGGCGCGACTCTCGCCTCCACTCATCGGTCAGATTGTGGCTGAGGCTTCGATAGAAGGCACAGAGGCATACAGCCGTGAGGTGTACGAGGAATACACCGAACGCAGAAAGTGCCTGATTGATGGCGTCAACCGCATTCCCGGCTGCTATACGCCTATACCGGTGGGTGCTTTCTATACGGTAGCGAAGCTACCTGTGGATGATGCCGAGAAGTTCTGTGCTTGGTGCTTGAGTGATTTTAGGTATGTAGATGAAAAGACTGCTGGTTTGAAACCATCTGGAACAAAGGCTCTACCGGTTACGGGAGAGACTATCATGATGGCTCCGGCAGCAGGTTTCTACACCAATCCGGAATTGGGCAAGAACCAAGTGCGACTGGCATACGTGCTTTGTAAGGAGGACTTGCAGAGGGCGTTGATGATATTAGAGAAGGCTATTGAGGAGTATAATATGATTGCTAAATAAAAATGGAGATTGGATCTTTCTTGGAGTTGCAGCTTCCGAAGGGAAGAGAACTCCACAAGCAGGAGACAGATATAGCTCGACTGAACACGGGACGTATGGCGATATGGCATGCGTTCCGCGTTACCGGTTGCAAGCGTATTTGGATTCCGATATATCAGTGTGACTCGATTCGCGAGACGCTGGAGAAGAAGGGTGTGGAAATAAAATTCTACCACATCGACAAGAAGTGGAATCCGCTGGACATAGAGGCTACAGATGAGGATGCCGTATTGATTGCCAACTACTATGGCATCATGTCGAGCAGTCGTATGGCTGATCTTGCAGCAAAGTACAAACATGTTATCATAGATTGCGCTCAGGCATTCTTCTGTAAACCTGTTGAGGGTGCTTTGATGGTATACAGTTGTCGAAAGTTCGTGGGTGCTCCGGATGGCGCTTATGTAGTCGGAAAGGATGCTCACATGATGGTAGATGAATATCCACAATGCTACAGTTCGGATACTGCTGCTTTCTTGCTGAAGCGCATTGAATATGGCTGCGAGGGTAAGGGCTATGAGGCCAGAAGCCTGAATGAGCACAGAATAGATGCTGAAGACTGCATGAAGATGAGCAAGCTTACTCGTATGCTGATGGATGCGGAGGGCTATGAGTATAACAAGGCAAAGCGTAAGGAGAATTTTACGTATGCTCATTCGATGCTCAAGGATATCAATAAGATTGATCCAACCATGTATATGGATGACGATACCATCCCGATGGTATATCCTCTTGTCGTAGAAGAGGATGAGTGCATCCAGAGACTCTTTGCTGCAAAGCATTTCCAAGGCCATTGGTGGAGCTATATCTGTGAGGAGCAACCGGCAGATTCCTTTGAATACTGGATATCGCGCTATGTGATTCCGATAACAATAGACCAGCGCTACGGCAAGAAAGAAATTGATTATTTAGCTAACGTAATAAAATCAAAATAACAATATGAACAATCAGTATAACGGACATTTGTGCATCGTGTTCGCTTTGGAGCACTACAACCCTCTGAATATGATTCGCGCGTTGGGCGAGAATGATGTTAATCCTGTGTATATCTCGGTGAAGAGACGCTATGAGGTGGCTACGAAGAGTAAGTATATCTCGGAACTGCATCGCGTGGACTCGGTGGAGGATGGTTTCAAGCTGCTGATGGAGCAGTATGGTCATCTGGCTGAGGAGACGGGTAAGAAGCCTTACATCGTGTTCTCAGACGATAAGTCGGTGGGGTACTTCGACTTGCACTACGACGAGTGGAAGGATAAGTTTATCACTTACAATGCCGGCAGGCCGGGCAGAATCAACGAGTTCATGGATAAGTACGAGATTCAGCAGTTGGCCAAGAAGCATGGGTTCAATGTGCTGGACAGCTATGTTATAGGCAAGGAAGATCCACTGCCTGAGAACTTGTGGTATCCTATCATCACGAAGGACATCTCGCCTAACTCAGGCTCGTGGAAGGGTGATGTGTATATCTGCCAGAACGAGCAGGAACTGAAGGAGGCTATCGTGAAGATTGAGAGTCCGCTGATTATGATTCAGCATTTTGTTGATAAGCAGAACGAGATGGCGCTGGAGGGTTACACCATCAACAAGGGCAAGGAAATGCAGATCATCACGAAGATGACCTGGAAGTACCTGATTCAGGGTTACTACAGCCCTTACCACGATGTGACGATGTTCGAGGACAAGGAGATGGAGCAGAAGCTGCAGGCGATGTTCGGGGAGATTGGTTTCGAGGGCGTGTTTGAGGTGGAGTTCCTGATTGACAAGGACGGCACCTACTACTTCATGGAGACCAACTTCCGTGCTTCGGCTTGGAATCCAACCTGTAAGTTCGCCGGTATGCCACTGGATTATCTTTGGATAAAGGGCATGGAGAACGGCTACATCGATCCTGCCGACCGCAAGGAGTTTGAGCCTTTCACCAGCATGAGTGAGGTGATTGACTACGGCAAGCGCGTGGAAGGTGGCATGTGCTCGTTGGCAGAGTGGCTCCGTGACTTTAAAGATGCTAAATGTGTTTACATTTACGACAAAGAAGATCGCGGACCGTGGGATGAGGTAATCAAGAACTTTGATAATTTCAAATAAAGATGGCTAAGAAAGTAATATTGGTTGGCATCGGTGGATACATCGGAGGCAAATTTACAGAATACATAAATAAGAACTATCCTGACTGGCAGATTGATGCCGTGGATAGTATGAACAGGAAGTGGGCTGGGGCTGACTTCACCGGATATGATGCGGTATATAACGTGAGCGGTCTGGCTCATGCCAATGCGCGTCAGGGTAGTGAGGAACTGTACTATCAGGTGAATGGTCAGTTGCCTATCGATGTGGCTACGAAGGCAAAGGCCGAGGGTGTGCCCCTGTTTGTACAGATGAGCAGTCAGATTGTGTATGGCGACATGAGCGGATTGGGCGAAGAGAAGATGCTGACCCCCGAGACCGTTCCTGCTGAACCTACGGTTTATGGCAAGAGCAAGATGATGGCAGAAAGAGGGCTGCAGAAGCTGGTGGATGACAAGTTTCAGGTGGCCATTATGCGTCCGCCATTGATCTATAGCGAGTATGCTCGCGACAACTTCCCTCGTCTGGTGAACTTTGCCAAGAAGATGCCTATTTTCCCGAAGCTGAAAAACAAGCAGAGCATGGTGTATGTGGATAATCTGTGCGAGTTGATCAAACTGATTATCGAGAACAACAAGGGTGGTATCTACTATCCTCAGCAGGAGTGCTACATCGAGATCAGCAAGATTGTGAAGGATATTGCGGATGCTGTAGGTAACAAAATGTGGCAAACCCGCATCTTCAATCCGGCTCTCCGACTGCTGAGCAAGGTGCCTCAGTTGGGCTTTATCCACAAGGCGTTCGGCAGCATTGCTTACGACATGGAAATGAGCAATCACTTTGATGGCAAGTACCGTGTTGTGAGCTATGAGGAGAGTATACGTAGAATTTCAAAAGCACACATGAAAGCGTGATGAAGAGAGCACTATTTGTAGCTAATCTGGATAGTTTTCACAAGAACTTCCATCTGCCGTACGTGAAGCGACTTCAGGAACGTGGGTATGAGGTAGAACTTGTGTCAACCGGAAATGTGGATTTCAGCAAGGTGGCGGTCAAGCACGATATTGAGTTTGGACGTTCGCCTCTGAAGAAGCAAAATATTCCGGCCTTCAAACAGTTCAGAAGTCTTCTGAAAAAAAACTATTACGACATCATCTACTTCAGTACTCCTGTGATAGGAGCTGTTGGCAGACTGGCGCTGATTGGCACCAAGCATGGACGTGTGATTTATTCGGCTCATGGTTATAGCTTTTATGACGGTAATGGCAGGCTGAGCAACTGGAAGTATATTGCTATTGAGAAGGCCTTATGCCATTTGACTGACAGCACCTTTACCATGAACAAGGAGGATTATGAGGCATGTCAGCGATATCATTTCCCTTGCAAGGAGATATACAATGTGGATGGAGTAGGCGTTGATTTGTCTGTTTACGCAAAAGTTACTCCTGCGGAGAAAGCGGCTCTGCGTAAGCACTATCAGTATAATGAGAAGGATTTTATTCTAATCTATCCGGCAGAGTTTACGGAGAGAAAGAACCAATTTCTTCTGCTGATGGCTATGCAGTTCCTGAAGAAAAAGCATCAGAACGTGAAGCTCTTATTGTTGGGAAGAGGTGTTAAGGAGGAAGAATTGAAGCAGCTTGCCAAGGAGATGAAGGTGGATGATTGTGTTCACTTCCTTGGATACAGAAGCGATGTGAACCAGTTGCTGAAGATGTCGGACGTACTGTTTGCATCGAGCATCAACGAGGGTCTGCCTATCAATATGATGGAGGCATTGGCTACGGGCCTGCCTGTGGTCGCTACTAATACTCGTGGACAGAACGACTTAATTACAGATGGATATAATGGTTTCCTTTATGAGTTGGGTTGCCCTGAAGTGGCCAGCGATAAGATTTGCCGACTGATAGAGGACAACGCCTTGTATGAGGAAATTTCCATTCATGCAGTTGAATCCTCAAAGAAATATGATATCAGGGTGGTTGTACCTCAGTATGATAAGGTATTCGGAATCTAAATGAAACTGACTAAAGTAGAAGAAGCATTTTTGAATCTGCTGAAAGGTTCGGTAATCGGAATAAGGCGATATGTGCAGTTCCCCCAGCTCTCGGCAAGGGAGTGGGAGGAGCTGTATGCGTTGTCTGAATGCCACGGTTTGATGGCGGTTATGATGGCAGAACTCGATAAATTGCCCAAAGACAGATTGCCGGATATGGATCTTGATGTGGAATTCGTTAGCATACAGTTCTTACATGAAGAGGGATATTACACTTGACTGATGATAGATCCCGTTGACTATTTCTTTACCATAAGCATACCTTCTACACTTAAATCATTAACTCCGGATTGTTTTCAAATAACTTCAATAGTTGTAACAGTTATTACATGTGTAGGATTGTTGGCATTTCATCGTAATATCAAGAGATGGAAGCGGTTGTTGTATGCTTGTGTATTTACGGAATACCTTATTCTGCTCGTTTATATAACTCTATGGAATAGAGTGTCTACAGATTGCTTTGAGTTTGAATGGCGTCCGTTCTGGAGTTATCAGGTGGTTGGGGAAAAGTTACCGAATGTGGCATTAGAGGTAATTCTGAATGTGCTGCTTTTTATTCCATTAGGTATATTGTTGGCTTGTCAGAAGAAACTATCCTTTGGTAAGTCAGTTCTTATAGGTGTTGGCATATCAGCTATTATTGAATTACTACAGCTTGTTACTAAACGAGGGTTGTGTGAAACGGATGATGTTATTCATAATTGCTTAGGCCTTTTGATAGGTTTAGGTTTATGTTGGCTTTTCAAATTTGTAAAAAATAAAATATAAACAAATATCATATACAGTAAAATGAAGTACTACTTAGTAGTAGCACACCCTGATGATGAAACATTGGGTGCTGGTGGTAGCATGTATAAGTGGACTCGCGAAGGTCATACAGTGGATGTATGCATCATGTGTACAGAAGTTAAGGCTCGTGCTTTCCGAACTGAAGATAACGAACTGGATGAGGATAAGAACGATTCCAATAAGTTCCTCGGTGTAAACAAGATATACGAGGGTACCTTCCCTTATATCGAAATGAATACTATGCCTCACCTGAGGTTGGTGCAGTTCATCGAGCAGGCTATTCGCGAGAGTGAGCCAGATGTGATCATCACTCACCACACAGCTGATACAAACAACGATCACCTGCAGACCTCTATGGCTTGTCAGGAGGCAATTCGTCTGTTCCAACGTCAGCCATCTGCAAAGCCAATCCAGGAGTTCTGGTACATGGAGGTGGGTTCGGCAAGCGACTGGAATGTAAATTCGGCTCTGAATGCTTTCCGTCCTAACATCTATGTGGGGATTGGCAAGGAGGGTATTGATGCCAAGGTGAAGGCTTTGAGCATGTATCGTGGTGTGATGCGTCCTTATCCTCATCCTCGTTCGGCAGAGGCTATGGAAGGTCTCTCTGCATGGAGAGGTTCACAGGGCGGCTAGATGTACTCTGAGGCATTTGAATGTGCGATGAGAAGAATCTAAATGTTTAACACAAACTTAAACCTAAACTCAAACTTTTATGAGTCGTAACTTTAAAGAATATTCGGTATGGCAGAAGGCTAGAGAATTGAATAAGGATATCTATTCCCAGAATTTGCCTTATTCTGAAAAGAAAGGATTGGTTGATCAGATTCAAAGAGCATCAGTCTCAATATCTTCAAACATAGCCGAGGGTTGTGGAAGAAGTTCTAACATTGAGTTTGCTCGTTTCCTTGAAATCGCATTGGGTTCTGCATTCGAAGTTGAGAGCCAACTAATCCTTTGCTACGACTTGGGTTATATCACTGAGTAAGTGTTGATCAATGTAGAAAATATGATAATCGAGATTCAAAAGCAACTTACGGGTCTTATTAGGTTGGTAAAATAGTTTGAGTTTGAGTCTGTATTTTTGTTAATCAGAAAAAGTTTGAGTTTAAGTTTGAGTAAATTAAATCTTATGGGAAAATTTATAAAAAGACTTTTTGACCTCGTTTTGGCATTGATACTCTTTGTACCTGCATCATTGGTGCTGCTTTGTGGCATTTTGTTCGTGAAGATTGTGTCGCCTGAGGCATCGCCTATCTTCAAGCAGGAGCGTGTGGGATATAAGCGCAAGTTGTTTACCTTGTTTAAGTTGCGTTCGATGACCAACGAGCGTGATGAGAATGGCGAACTGCTGCCTGATGAGGTGCGTCTGAAGAAGTGGGGCAAGATTGTGCGTGCCACTAACATGGATGAGTTGTTCCAGATTTGGAATATTCTAAAAGGTGAAATGTCGTTTATCGGTCCTCGTCCTATCCTTGCCAAGGAGATGCTCGTAATGACCGATGAGGAGCAGACCGAGCGTCAGGCAATGCGCCCAGGTATCACCGGTTGGGAAGCAGTCCATGAGGGCGAATCAGAGAACAGACGTCAGATGGCAGAGCAGGATCTGTATTATGTTCGCAACTGGAGTTTGAAGTTAGACTGGATTGTCTTCTTCACCACCATCAAACTTGTCCTCGGTTTCGGTCGTCCTGACGATAGCGTCCGTGCACCAAAGATGACTGATGACCAGATTATTGATAAGAAGTAAGGATGGAATGTTCTGAATGCTCTGAAAGAGACGTGTGTTATGAAAGTACTGAATGGATTATGGCAACTAGCGAAATACCTGTTTGTTCTACAGAAAACTGATAAGACAAGATATGATTCATGATTCAAATAGATAAACAACTCCTTGACGAATTGTTCGCAAAGGCTGAGGCAAGTGAGCGCAAGCGTATGAATTACGATTTGCGTACATCTGCTGAAGATGGTGGGCAAAGGATGCTGAACGCTTTGCTCCCAGGAACCTGTGTGCCTATTCATCGTCATCCAATGTCAAATGAGAACGTCATCTGCCTTTGCGGGAAGTTGGTAGAAGTCGTATTTGATGACAATATGAACGAAACCGTACGCTACATGCTTGACCCAACAGTAGGCAATTTCGGTTGTGTCGTTCCTGCAGGCGTATGGCATACGGTAGAGGTGTTGGAACCATCGGTTATCTATGAGGCTAAGGATGGGAAGTATGGGGAAGATGGAAGTGAGTTATGGTAATGCAAGAGTTACATAACTATACCCATTCTCAGTTTGAGGATTTGAAACAACTTATGTATGAACTATCAGCAAGGGTAAGTTTCTCTCAGATAGACTTGATGATGGTATTGAAGGACAGCAACAGCCATCTTTATGTTATGATGGACAGTAACAATATCATCGGTTGTGCTACCCTTTGTGTCTTCCATTCTCCGACAGGAACTAAAGCCTCCATCGAGGATGTGGTTATCTCATCAGCTTATCGTGGTAAACACCTCGGAAAACAGCTGATGGAATATGTATTAGAGTAAGTAAAAGCATACGCTCCAATCGAACTGCACCACATTTCCAATTCCAAGCGTGTAGCTGCCAACGGACTATATCAGAGCTTAGGATTCCAGAAGAAGGAAACAAATTGCTATCAGATGTCAATCTCTGTTGATTCCGAGGAAACCTCTAATAATGATACCTTTGGACAATCTCCTTCGAATGACCTCAGGGCAAGTATCACCTATCTTATACCTTGTGGGGGCTTTCCTTGGGCTACACGCCAAGATTGGACGCTAACTAACATTAAAAAAAATATTGTGAGAAGTATTATTTGTAAGATTTTTGACAATCTGTTTGAAAGGAAGAAATTTGTAAATTATCGGGCTGTTATATTCATCGATGTAATATTGTCTGTTACAGGTACATGCATTACTCTGCTTTTTGTTAATGGTTTCATTATTAGTGTAGAGAAAAATGTCATCATAACTATTGCAATTTGTTCAGGCATCATCAGTTTTCTTACTTTTCACTTTTTGAAAGTAAGTAGAAACATTATACGTCATGCATCGATAAAAAGTGTAGGTAAAATTGAAATGGCAATAATGTTGAAGGAGCTATCTCTATTAATTATTGCCACGATGATTGGCTCATGGTTACCGATAAAATATTTGTATGTATGCTGTTTTATTGACCTGCTGACAACGACAGCTATTTTGGTAGGTATTCGTGTTATGCTCATTTTGATTTATGATGTTGTTGTATCACAGTTCACTTCCAGAAAAGCAAGAGTGTTGGTATATGGCACCGGTGATAAAAGTGTTGCACTCAAGAAGCGTATGTACACAAGTAAACATTTTCAAGTAGTCGGCTTTGTGAATCCCAATGAAAATCTTAAAGCGTATTCAGTATCAGAGTCACCGGTTTATTATTTTGCACATGAATCCAATTTTGTGTGTTTTGTAGAAAAACACAATATTAACGGCATTATTTTTCCTTCGTATGAAGATGCTCAGAAGGAGCAGGGACATTTGGTGAAATTCTGTCAGGATAATAATGTGAAAAACTATGTTTCTCCTCCTATTGATGTTTTGGGGGATGGTTTGAAGAGAACTGTCATCAGAGAAATTCGGATAGAGGATTTATTGGGGCGTGATGAGATCGAGGTCAACATGCTGGAAATTATTAAAAATTTTACAGGTAAAACCATTTTGGTTACAGGAGCTGCCGGTAGTATTGGCAGTGAATTATGCCGCCAGTTGGCTACCTTCGGGATTAAACAATTGATTCTGTTTGATAATGCTGAAACTCCCATGCACGAACTCCGTCTGGAATTGGAACGCTTTTTCCCCGAACTGACATTTGTTCCTTTTATTGGTGATGTCCGCCAGAAAGAACGTCTTCAGATGGCTTTTGAGAGGTTCCATCCACAGGTCGTATTTCATGCAGCCGCCTACAAACATGTTCCTTTGATGGAAGAGAATCCTTGTGAAGCGGTCCGGGTCAATGTGGTTGGTTCCCGCCTGGTCGCTGACTTCTGTGTACAATATTGCGTTGAGAAGATGGTGATGATTTCTACGGACAAGGCCGTCAATCCAACCAATGTGATGGGAGCTTCCAAACGTCTGGCTGAAATTTATGTACAAAGTTTAGGGCTTGCTATGGAACATGGCCAGTTGAAAGGAAAAACGAAGTTTGTAACTACTCGTTTTGGCAATGTACTTGGCAGTAATGGCAGTGTGATTCCATATTTTAGAAAACAGATACAGG
>OKRR01000636.1_pt1 | contig 38830 bp, 40 predicted proteins | sample 1601211 | NCBI WGS metagenome assembly OKRR01 (sample SAMEA3541525, study PRJEB24748) | human gut metagenome | biome: human gut; feature: human-associated habitat; material: faeces | place: China | collected 2012
CTCAAGATAAGATTTCCCATTCTTCGGAAGTAAGATCCCTTAAAGATAATGAGGTAGATAGGTTGGAGGTGTAAGCACGGTAACGTGTTCAGCTGACCAATACTAATAGATCGAGGGCTTGACCTAATAAAGATTTTATGATATAATGTTTGCTGTATTCGGTTTTGAAGGTGTAAACTTTCAAACATAGTATAATCCTCGATAGCTCAGCAGTAGAGCATCTCTTACTTGCTTTGCAAGCCTGCTGTTAACCGGAGGAGGTTAACAGGGAGAGCATACTGAAGGGCAAATGTCGAAGACACTAATCCTCGATAGCTCAGCGGTAGAGCATCCGGCTGTTAACCGGAGGGTCGTTGGTTCGAATCCTACTCGGGGAGTTCATGGTCCGTTGGTCAAGGGGTTAAGACACCGCCCTTTCACGGCGGTAACGCGGGTTCGAATCCCGCACGGATCATTATGGCGCCATAGCCAAGTGGTAAGGCAAAGGTCTGCAACACCTCTATCCCCGGTTCAAATCCGGGTGGCGCCTCTGGAAAGTCCCGGTTTCACAGAATTAGCTGTGGGGTTGGGGCTTTTTTTATTGCGTAGAAAAGAATAGCATTTTTGTCTGCTTTGTCATAGAAGGTGGGACAGGAACCGTCAGATAGCCCAAAGAATGGCGGATTTTCGCCTTTTTTTTAGCAGATGTCGAAATGTAAGAGAAGAAAAAGAAAAGAAATCCATAATTTTACTTGACGAATTGAACAAAGCGCGTTATAATAACAACAGTTACGGCGCCATAGCCAAGTGGTAAGGCAAAGGTCTGCAACACCTCTATCCCCGGTTCGAATCCGGGTGGCGCCTCTCAAAGCATTCGCATATTGCGGATGCTTTTTTTTGCATTATATTTAGATAAATATCAAAATGTTATTGACATAGAATGAAAAATGAAATAGAATACATTTAGATATATATCTAAATAAAAACAGGAGGCGATGATATGGGCATACAGGAAACTTGGAAAGCCATGAGTGACCCTACCAGACGGGAAATACTGCGTCTGCTGCGGGATAAGTCTTTGACAGCGGGAGAGATTGGTGAGCGTTTTCCGGCAACAGGAGCCACTATTTCTCATCATCTGGCGATTTTGAAACAGGCAGGGCTTATTAGCGACACGAAACAGGGGAAATATATTTTTTATGAGCTGAATTTATCGGTTTTAGAAGAAATGATGAGCTGGATGACGGCTCTGATGGGAGGCGATAGCCATGAAAGGGAAAGCGTTTCTGCTGATTCTGCTGAGCATACTGCCCCTGCTGATGGTGGCAGTTCTGTATCCTAAACTGCCGGAAATGGTTCCTGTCCATTGGGATTTGGACGGCGGCGTTACTTACGGGGAAAAAATCAAACTGTTTCCTATGGCAGGATTGAGCCTTGTATTTGGGATTCTTATGCCTCTTTTGGCAAAGATTGACCCCAGAAAACAGAATTACGAACGTTTTGCGGACGCCTATTTCGGTACAAGAATCATTCTGTTGGTGTTTATGATCGTTATGATGTCCATTACCCTAACGGAAAGTCTGTATCCCGGTCTTTTGCAGGTAGGCCGTGTGGTCTGCGCTATGGTAGCGGTACTGTTTATTCTGCTGGGAAATCTGATGCCGAAGTTTAAATCCAATTTTTTCACAGGCATGAAAACGCCTTGGGCGCTGAGCAGTGAAAATGTTTGGAACAAAACCCAGCGGCTGGGCGGCAGATTATTTTTCTTTGGTGGTTTGGTGATTCTTATGAGTTGTTTTGTGGTTCCGGAAAAACAGCTGTTTTGGGGTGCCATGGGCATTATGCTTTTGATTTGTCTGATTCCCACGGTCATGTCCTATCTTTGGTACCAACAGGAAGTGCAGGGGAAAGAAAAGTAAGGCAGATGTAAATTTTCTGTTTGGAACTGACGGAAAATCATTGACGGACTTTTTGGAAAAAGATATAATTATGACGCTTGGAAGTATGGAAAAACATTGGTTTTCGACGCTTTCGGCGTCTTTTTATATTTAGAAGAAAAGAAAGGAGCAATCAGTAAATGACAAGAAAAAAAGATGTGTTTGTCATCGGACATAAGAATCCTGACACAGACTCTATTTGCTCTGCCATCGCATACGCAAATTTGAAAAATAAAATTTCCGACGGTAATTATGTACCCAAAAGAGCTGGGGAAGTCAGCAACGAAACCCAGTATGTACTGGACTTTTTTGGTGTAGAAAGCCCCGCATTCATCAACCATGTGGGTACACAGGTAAAAGACGTGACCATTAAGATCACACCCAGCCTGTCCAAAGAAATGTCTCTGAAAAACGCATGGATTACTATGAGAGATATGCAGGAAGCGACCATGCCTATCGTAAACGAAGGCAAACTGGAAGGTATCATTTCTGTCAAAGATATTGCCACAGCCAACATGGATATTTATGAAACCAGAATTCTGGCAATGTCCAAAACAAAATATTCCAATATTCTGGATACCATTGACGGTACTATGGTAGTGGGTGATCCCGAAGAAGTGGTTCCTCAGGAAGGGAAAATCCTTATTGGTGCGGCAAACCCTGACCTGCTGGAAACTTATGTGGAACCCGGCGATATTTTGATCACAGGGAACCGTTTTGAATCTCAGCTCTGTGCTGTGGAAATGAACGCAGGCTGTATCGTTGTCTGTATGGGTGCCCCTGTTTCCAAAACCATTCAGAAACTGGCAAAGGAAAACAACTGCTCCATCATCAGCACACCTCATGATACGTATATGACAGCAAGACTCATCAGCCAGAGTACCCCTCTGGGCTACTTCATGCGGAAAGAAAACCTGATTACATTCAGCGAAGATGATTTTATCAGCGATATCCGCGGCACCATGGCAAAAATCCGCCATCGTGATTTCCCTGTGCTGGATAGAGAAGGCAATTATATCGGTATGCTGTCCAGACGTTCCCTGCTGGAAATGGACAACAAAAAAATCATCATGGTAGACCATAACGAAAAATCCCAGGCTATTGACGGCATTGACGAAGCGGAAATTCTGGAAATCATCGACCATCATCGTCTGGGTACACTGGAAACATCCATGCCCGTATATTTCCGTAACCAGCCCGTTGGCTGTACTTCCACCATCGTATATTTGATGTATCTGGAAAATCAGGTGGAAATCGACCCCAAAATGGCTGGGCTTATGTGTTCTGCCATCCTGTCTGATACGCTGATGTTCCGTTCTCCCACATGTACGCCTATGGATAAGAATGCGGCAGAAGCTCTGGCAAAAATCGCAGGCATTGATATTCAGGAACATGCGGAAAAAATGTTCCGTGCAGGCAGCTCTCTGGCAGATAAAACACCGGAAGAAATCTTCTACCAGGACTTCAAGAAATTTAGCGCAAACGGCGTGAACTTCGGTGTGGGCCAGATTTCCTCTTTGGATAAAAAAGAACTGGAAGAACTGCGTCCGAAAATCGCGGAATTTATGGAAAACTCCGACAGAAATGACGTGGATATGATGTTCTTCCTGCTGACAAATATTCTGGAAGAATCTTCTGATATGGTATTTGTAGGCGAAAATGCCAAAGAATTGGTAGAAGCTGCTTTCGGCGGCGAAGCAAGTGAAAATCATATTTATCTGCCCGGTGTGGTTTCCAGAAAGAAACAGTTTGTACCCCGTGTGCTGGGCGCCATCTAGCAGTAAGGCGGTCTGAATATGAAAACTTATAAAATGGTGTTGTGCTATGACGGCAGCCGCTACAATGGCTGGCAGAAACAGGGCAACACAGACAATACATTGCAGGAAAAGCTGGAAAAAATTCTCACAGAGATCGCCGGCATGGAAACAGAAATTGCTGGTTCCGGTCGGACGGACGCAGGCACCCATGCCAAAGGGCAGGTGGCCAGCTTCCATATGGACTGGAAAGGAACAGCCGCAGAACTTTTGACGGAAATCAATGGACGTCTGCCGGAAGACGTGGGGGCTCTTGCTCTGGAAGAAGCGGAACCCAGATTCCACGCCAGATTGAATGCCAAAGCAAAGAGATATGTATACACTATCTGGACGGGAGAAATGCCTCCCGTTTTCTGGCGGAAATACAGTTTCTGGTGCAAAGATAAATTGGATGTGGAAGCCATGAAACAGGCGGCTTCTGCCTTTGTGGGTACCCATGACTTCAAGAGTTTTTGCGCAAACAAGCGTATGAAAAAGTCTACGGTGCGCACCATTTATGATATTGACATCAAACAGAAGGAACAGCGGCTGGTGCTGTCTTTTACAGGCAACGGCTTTTTGTACCAGATGGTGCGGATCCTCACAGGCACCCTCATTGAAGTGGGAGAAGGTAAACGCAGCGCACGTGAAATGGAGGAAATTCTAGCAGCAGAAAACAGGGAGGCAGCTGGTTTTACAGCGCCTTCCCGTGGCTTGATGCTGGATGAAGTATTTTATGAACCTTATGGGAAAGGAACGGAGATGCCATGATTCGGATTGCTGACTTAAAACTGCCTTTGGGCAGAGATGAAAGCCTGCTGAAAAAACGGGCGGCAAAACAACTGCATATCCCTGTGGAACAAATCACATCATGGCGGATCTTCAAAAAATCACTGGATGCCCGGAAAAAAGATCGTATCCATTATGTCTGCGTGGTGGATGTGGCTGTGGACAATGAAACCAAGGTGCTGGCAGGGGTGAAAGGGGACAAAGACGTTTCCAAAACCCCTGATTTGTCTTATCATTTCCCGGAAGGCAAATGCCAGATGGAAAAACGCCCGGTGGTTGTGGGCTTTGGCCCGGCGGGTATGTTTGCGGCGCTGATCTTGGCACAGATGGGTCTGAAGCCCATTGTGCTGGAGCGTGGCGGCGATGTGGACAGCCGCAAGGAAGCTGTGGACAAGTTCTGGCAGACAGGACAGCTGGATGTGGATAACAACGTCCAGTTCGGCGAAGGCGGCGCAGGGACATTTTCCGATGGGAAACTGACCACCCGTATCAAAGACCCCAGATGCCGAAAAGTGCTGGAGGAATTTGTGGCGGCAGGTGCGCCGGGGGAAATCCTTTACGATAGCAAGCCGCATATTGGTACAGACCTGCTCCGTGGTGTTGTGAAAGAAATTCGGCAGAAAATCATTTCTTTGGGAGGCGAAGTGCGCTTTTTCTCCAAAGTGACAGATATTTTCTCGGAAAACGGCATGGTGACAGCCGTGGAAATCAATGGAAAAGAACGTCTGGATGCTTCTGATGTGGTATTGGCATTGGGACACAGTGCCAGAGATACTTTTGCCATGCTTTATGCAAAAGGCTTTGCCCTGGAACAGAAGCCTTTTGCCATGGGGGTGCGTATTGAGCATCCACAGGAAATGGTGAATGTTTCCCAGTACGGCGAAGCGGCAGACCAGCTTCCGGCGGCGGATTACCGTCTGACTTATACCACTACAAAAGGCAGAGGAGTCTATACCTTCTGTATGTGCCCCGGCGGCTATGTGGTGGCGGCAGCTTCGGAAGAAGGTCGCCTGGCTGTCAATGGCATGAGCGAACACGCCAGAGATGGGCAGAACGCCAATTCCGCATTGCTGGTGCAGGTGTTCCCTGAGGATTTCGGCAGTGAACATCCCCTTGCGGGCATGTATTTCCAGCGGGAATTGGAAGAAAAAGCCTTTCAGGCTGGCGGCGGCGACTATACAGCCCCTGTCCAGACCGTAGGCAGCTTTTTACAGGATAAAGAAAATGTTTTTGGGCAAGTATGTCCTACTTATGCGCCTAAAACGGTTTTTGCGGACATGAAAGAAATCTTCCCGGACTTTATGACGGAAGCCATGGCAGAAGCGTTGCCGGCTATGGGGCGGCGGCTGAAAGGCTTTGACCGGGATGACGCTGTGCTGACGGCTGTGGAAAGCCGCAGTTCTTCTCCTGTGCGAATTCTGCGTGGGGAAGGCGGACAGAGCCTTTCTCTGACGGGACTGTATCCCACAGGTGAAGGGGCAGGCTATGCCGGTGGTATTGTTTCGGCGGCAGTAGACGGCGTTGTGGCGGCGGAGCATATTTTCCGCAGACATGTAAAATAAAGAAAATTGGAAAGCAACTACCCTTTTCATTTAGGGGCTGCTTCATCAGAAAAAAAGAAAGCTGGGGTCTTTGAGATAGAAAGATTCCAGCTATCCTATTTTTAGATTGTATTTGAAATGTTTTTTAGGAAAAGGAGGAGAGAACATGGACTTGGAAAAATGGCTGGCAGATTGGACAGCCTGTGTAGATGGTATTTTCGGGGAGCGGATACGTTTTCTGGGCATACAGGGCAGTTACGGCAGAGGGGAAGCCACAGCGGAAAGCGACATTGATGTGGTGCTTTTGCTGGATGGATTACAACTGGAAGATTTGCAGACATATGATGAAGCTGTGTCTGCTTTGCCCATGCGGGAGAAGCTCTGCGGCTTTGTAGGCGGCTGGGAAGAACTGATCCATTGGGATAAAGCCGATTTGTTCCAGTTCATACAGGATACCAGGGCCTTAAGAGGCAGTCTGGATGACCTTTGGCATGAAATCACAAAAGAGGACATCCAGCGGGCAGTTCATAAAGGCGCTTGTGACTTGTACCATGGCTGTGTTCACAATTTCCTCCATGAAAAAGATGGAGAAATGCTGAAAGCTTTTTATAAAAGCGCCGTTTTTGTGGTGCAGGCGATGGTTTATCTGCAAAAAGGCGTTTATGGAAAGAAAAGAACGGATTTGGAGCAGATGGCAGAAGGTATGGAAAAAGAAGTCTTGTCCATGGCAAAAAGATTGAAAGGACAAAATGAAATTTCCAAAGAACTCTTTGAACAGGGCAGCCGTCTTTTGTTTTGTTGGACAGGGCGGGTTATTAGAGAAGAAAAATAAAAAAAGCTGGAATCCTTTATGTGGATTCCAGCTATATTTTTTTATGCACTGGTTTTCAGCAGTTTGTTTTTGTATCTGTATGACCAGAAGTAAGACAGAACTGCCCAGCAAATGGGCAAAAGCCCAAAGAACATGGCGCCGGGGGCATCATCTGCTTCTGCCAGACCAATCCAGAAAGGGATTACCAGCAGAAAAAGGATGCCATAGGAGATGGCGCAAATTTTGATTTTCCGTAATGTCTGTACCACTGTGCCGGTTTCCTGTGGGGTGCTGTCTGTTTGGCGCAAGAAACGATAGCCATAAAACAGCCCAGTGAAAAAGGGAACGGCGGAGAGGCAGATGGCAAGGAGTATGGGATAGAAATACTGTCGGTAAGGCTGTTTAATGGGGTCTGTGATGGCATGATACAGGATACACCCACCGAATAGGGCGGCGCTTAGTGCCAGCAGAACCAGCAGGATTTTCAAAAGCCGATTTCTCAGATTGCCCATGTTCTCCCTTCTTTCCTATTATCATTCCACGTTGGTGATAACCATAGCAGCGTCTTTGCTTTCCTGTGTATAGGTGAATGTGATGGCGTCGCCCACTTTATATTCCTGCAGTTTTGCCGCTACCTTGCTGTCTGTGAATTGATAAGCGTTGACAGTGCCGTCGGGCAGTGTCATTTCTGCTGTGTGTCCATCGGAAAGACCGTTGTAAACGGCATTCACTGTGGTTCCATTGGAAGCAGTTTCGGAAGATGTGGTGCCGGAAGTCTGGCTGCCGCCTTCATTCTCTGTGGTTTCCATAGGTGTTACGCTGGCAACGCTGTAAAGGTACATGGGATCAGAGATGCCGTCAGCGTATGTATTGTTGGTCATGGTCACTGTCCAGGAGCCGATGATGTCCTGATCTTCCATGAGGGAAACCAGATCTGCCTGTACGGTTACGATGCCGTCTTCTTCCCCTTTGAACGTCAGTTTGGTTTCTGCCAGACCGATGTCGCCTCTGCCAAAGGTATAGGCGTCTGTGCTTTCATCATATGTTACACGGCCGGAAAGACTGTCGGGCAGTTCCAGCAGGTCATCATAGTCCGCAAAAAGGGCAATAGCCAATTCCTGAACGGCTTTGCTGGGCAGTGTGATGGAATCATCACGCACTTCTGCCAGCTGATGTTCACTGCCATATTGTCCTGCGAAATACGCAAGGGATGTCCAGAAAAATTCAGGGTCCTGAGGGTTATATTCCATGCCGTTTTCCAGCATGCACCGCACCAGAGAATCTACGGGTGCCGTCATATCGTCAACGGCTTGGGCCTGTTCTTCGGCGGTCATTTCTTGTGTTTGTGGGGGTTCTTCGGTTTCTGTATTGGCGGTGCAGGCAGCTGTGCCCAGCATCAGCATGCAGACAACCAGAGAAGATGTCAGTCGTTTCATATGTATTCCTCCTTTGGAATCTATCGTAAAATAACAAATGTCCTTTTTATACTATTAGTATATACAATCATTATAAATAAAATATGACGAAAGTCTTTCTTTTTTTTGAATTTTCTAAAATCCATTGACAGAAAAGTGTATGATTGCTATCATACAGTTAAGAAGTGTATGATAAGCATAGTACACTTGAAAGGAGGTGACAGACGGTGGTGAATTTTTCTGATCTGCAGCTGCATGATATGGAGCCGGTTTATGTGCAGATCGTTCGGCATTTGAAACGGGCCATATTTCTGGGGGAAGCGGCTGTGGGAGAAAGCCTGCCTTCCCGAAGGGAACTGGCGGCGCAGCTTTGCATCAATCCCAACACAGCCCAGAAGGCTTTTCGCCTTATGGAGGAAGAAGGCCTTATACAAACACCGAAAAACGCGGCCAGTACAGTTTTTTATGACGAAGAGACATTGGGCAGAATCCGACAGGAAATGACGGGGGATTTGGTGCGGCAGTTTGTGGCGGAAGCCAAGGAAAACCGTCTGACGCTGGCAGAAGTGATGAAAATGGTAGAGGAAGCATGGCAGGAAAGAGGGGAAGACGTATGAAACAAACAGCATTGCTCAGTGGATATGTGTTTCAGTGGAATATGAAAAAAGGTGGATGGGCCGTTTATGTCCTTTCCATTCTGGCAGGAGTCATCAGCGCCGTTTATCGGGGATACGCAGGAATGCCGGGAGAAACATCTTCTTTCCGGGCAAAAGGATTTCTGCCCTATGAGATCATCATTGACCAGAGTCTGATTCCCATTTTTTTCTGCGTAGGACTTCTGGCGCTGCTGTTTTTGCAATATATGCAGCTGCGTCAGTATCGGAAGGAAGGCAAAGGCATTTATACCTTTCTGACACTGCCCATGAAAGGGACGCAGGTGGCAGATGCCTTTCTGCTTCAGTCCCTGGCAATGGTATTTCTGTATTATGCCCTGTGGCTGGTGGTTATCGTGGTCATGTATTTTCCCATGATGCACTGGATGGTGAGTCTGGCGGCAAAACAGGAATTTCTCATGGATGACGGTACTATTTTGACAGGAATCGACGCTACACGGCATAATGGGCTGTTTCTGGCCTTTCTGCGCAGTGAGTTTCTGGGCACCGTTTATAGTCTGGATTGGAAGGCTATGCTGTGTGTGCTGTGTATGCTGTTTTTCCTGGCAGTCTGCGCGGTTTATCTGGGATTGCAGAAGTATTCTGTTATCACCGGGGGATTAATCATAGCGATAGGCATTTTAGAGCCTTTGAATTTGTATCAGGATCTGTATTTGGCGCGCCAAAGAAATGATCCGGGACAGTATGTCTGGGATCTGCTGCTCCTGATCCTTTTGATTAATATGTTCTCGGGTATGCGGAAAGATTTTCAGGAACCGTCTGCAAGATAGAAAGGGGGAGGCAGTATGAAAAAATGGAAGATCTATTTGCCGCTGCTGTCCCTTTGCGGCGCATTGGCAGTAACGGGAGGCATCTGGGGTGTCATGCGGGGCAGTACTTGGAATGGACAGATGGAACTGACCCATCTGGAGGGGGATGAGAGCGCACTGGCGGATTTTCAGATTGACGGTTTCATTACGGATGTGAGAAATGGATGGTATTTTTCCATTGTGGACGGCACATTGCAGAAAAAATCTTTTTCCATGACCAATGAGGATGCTTTTTTTGATTATGGTCAAGTCAGGGGTATATGGAAAGACGGGACAATGGAGTTTCGAAATGGTAGCGTGAACTTTCAGCCATGGGCGGACAGCGAAGTGGAAACCGCAGAGGTGACCGATTTCAGCCAACTGTGGAAAGATGGGAAGTTCCCCAGTGAGCTTTATGATGGGGACGGTGAGGCTCATGTAACAACGCATACCTTTGAAAAAAGTCAGGCTGTGCTTTGTGTAGACATGAAAGCAAAACAGACGAAAGGAAAGGGACTGTATAGATGGGGTTATGAAATCCCGACGAATATGCAGTATATACCTGAGGAACCCTTTGTAAATATTGTAATTGATGATGAAAACAATAAAACTTCGGAAATCAATAATCAGGGAAATGAGATAGAAGTTATTAGTGTATGGTCGCAAAGTCAGGAAATGATGTATGCAACACTGAAAACCAATGAAAAATGCAGAGGCAGTATTGGATTATATTGCTTGGGGCCGAAAGAAGAAGAATCCTTTGGAGATGAAGGCAGCACCGGACGTCCTACACGGACGGAACCTGTTGCCACATTGGCAGAAATCCCTGTCAGCGAAAATCGCTGGGTATTGGGGCTGGAAGATGTGGGAGAAGGACTGCTGGTGTTCATCGGGGAACCGGATGGCGTGACACTGGAACTGTACGGTTATGACGGGACACTGTTGGATCGTCTGAAAGAACAGACAGAACAGCCAGTGGAAGAACTGGAAAAGAGCAGCACCAAATGGGAGAACGGATATGGGATTTATCTGACGGCACTTCATAAACTGGATGAAGATGCGTATTTCATTCATGCATGCAGAGGGTATTGGATTGCAGACGGAAAAATCCAAAATGTTTTTCAGTGGGAAGGTGAGAAATTATATGGCACAGAGGTGGCTGTTGGAAAAGAAAAGGTATTGATGCTCCAGCATATTTCCGGTGATTTGGGAGAACAGTGCAGTTTTCTGGGAAATATGACACTGTGTGGTCTGGATTTGAAGGTTTACGATATCAAGGATGATCCGGCTGGCAAACTGGTATATCACGGAGAAATGAAAACAGACATAGACGAAGATATGTTGGCGTACTTCAGCCGTTTTGATACACGGGAAAAGGAAACACCCGTGGGAAGGCAACAGGCGAAGATGTATGGAATGACGACACGATCTATACTTGTGGAACGGATAGAGGGCAAGGAAGGAGCGGTGTCATGAAAAAATTATTGGTTCCGTTGATTTTGATTTGTGCGCTGTTGGTTCCAGTGGGGATGCTGGGGGGCATCTCCTGCCTTTGGAATCTGGAAACATTGTATGTACAGGATATCTATGGCAATCGCTCGGCATTGCTTCCCTATACCGTGACAGGAAACTTGGGAGATGATGTGCATAACCTTTCTTTTACGTTGTCACAGGGGAAGATGCAGAGGGACGTTTCCTTTGGAAGGGCAGAAGAAACACCGCCAGAAATAGAAGAATGGAAAGCGGAGATTGGCGGCATGGAACAGTATGTGCGGTTGGAGTTGGGCGGACGTATACTGCTGCCCACGGAGGATACAGAAATCATTGCTGACGCAGGTCTGCCTGACACCCGTTCTGAAATAGAACAGGCAGTGTGGAAAAGATTCTGCCAGAGAGAAAAAACGTGGTTTTCCGGAGAGGAAAAAACCTTTCCTACGGGCAGCATACAATACGGCAAAGGGCAGGTCTATATGCAGCAGGATGTTATTTTCCATGAACAGCCGAATATGAGAGCAAGTGTCGTATATCGAGCTGACGAAAATGGCGTTCAGGAATTAAACGGCACAGCTTGCCGCAGTGTCTGGGTACCTTTTTCTTTGCCCTATAAGGGAGAAGTGACTATGGAATGGACAGCGGATGGCAATGTGGATTATGAGATGGATGAGCAGAAAGTGCATTTGTCCCATGTAGTACCAGTCGGGACAGTGCTGGATAACAAGCTGTATCTGACAGGACGGGTGTCCTATGCGTACAGAGAAGGCATCATCGGCATTTACGCTTATGACCTTCAGAAACTTTATGATGCAGGTGCTCCCTATAATACCCAGAAACGTATGGAGCCGGAAATGATTTTTGGAGAAGATGTAGTGGATGCCCACCAGTGGGTATTGGGTATAGAAGCGGTGGGTGACCATCTGCTTCTGGTGAAAAGAAATGACAGTACTGTCATTTTGGAGACCTATGACAAAGCAGGCAGAATGCTGGACAGTGCGGAAGTCAAGACAAAGCGAGATGTCTACGAATATACCCTTTCTCAAAGTGCGTGGGAAGGCGGAAATGGTGTTTTGTTTACATGGGGTCAAGGCAGCATAGGCAATGATTTTGAATTGATGGAAACATCCAGTATTTCTGTTGACAGCCAAGGGAAAATCAGCCATAACTTTACCGTTGCTGACAGTCCGTGGATAGGGGCTGTTTGTGGCAAAGACAGTTTTCTGACGCTGGAGGAGGAAGAAATGAATGTGCCCGGCGGTTCCGATTTCTTTTATCGAGGGGACATTGTACCGAAACAGTATTTCCTGACGGTATATAGCAAGGATTTCAAAAATGTTCTGTATCGTGGAGAACTGGTCACCGATAGGGCAGACGATACCAAAGGGATTTATGGCGCCTTTCTGACAAAAGGGAGTTATCAGCATGTAGGCAAAAAATATTTGGTATCTGACACATGGCAGTATATTTCCGGCAGAAGAAGCTTAAGTGACTTAGAGATGACTTACGAGGGGGCAGTGACATGATTGAAGGCAAACATATCTTTTTTACATATGGGAAACCGGAAACAGATCCCAATCCTGTACTGAATTATGTGGATTTACAGATTCCCGATGGGCAGATCGTAGGGCTCTTCGGGGAGAACGGCGCCGGAAAGTCTACGCTGCTGCGGCTTATGGCGGGACTTATGGTGCAGAAGGATAACGGCTGTCAGATTTTGCTGGATGGAACGCCTGCCACAGAGGTAAGAGGAGAGGTTGCCTGCATTTTTGAAGAAGGCACTTTCCTGCCGGATCTGACACCGAAGCGGTATGGGGATTTTCTGGCGGATTTCTTCCCAAAGTTTGACAGAGCCTATTATGAAAAGCTGGTGAAATTTTTCAAGCTGGAGGAGAAGGCGGCAAAGCATATGTCACGGGGGCAGAAAGCAAAGCTGGAGATTGCCGCGGGTCTTGCCAAACGGACAAAATATATCTTCATGGATGAGCCGTTTTTGGGGAAAGACGCTCTGACAAGGCAGGATTTTATGAAAATTCTTTCCGGCAGTTTGACAGGGGAAGAAACCCTGATTCTGGTCACCCATGAACTGGAGGCTGTGGAAACATTCATTGATCGGGCATTGGTGATCCACAAAGGGAAATTGGCGGCGGACGTGGAAATGGACGACCTTCATCACGAAGGGAAAAATCTGATGGTGCTGCTGAAAGATACGGTGGGCTATGATGAAAACGCCTATCGTGATCTCTTTGCAGAGGAATGAGATTTTTTGACGGCATAAAAAGAGAGAAAAAGAGAGTGGAAAAAGCATCTGATAAACGGATTTTTTTCTACTCTTTTTCTTTTTAGGGATACTTTTTGATGGCGGGTGCAAAAATGACAGAACCTTTGAAAAATTTTGGTCAAATGTGACGAAAAAATATTTCATATAATTTCTCTAGGATTTGCTGCCGCCTTTATTGACATGGGTTTGGGGCTATGCTATACTCTTTCATGTTAGTTATGGTTTACTTTTTTAGATGAAGATAGATATGAGGTAGAAAATATGACATTGCATCAATTACCCATTGGACAGTCCGCCATCATTACCAAGGTGGGCGGCGAAGGGGAACTGCGCTACCGTTTTCTGGATATGGGACTGATTCCCAAAACAAAAGTGACGGTGACAAAAGTGGCTCCCATGGGTGACCCCATCGAAATCAGGCTTAGAGGCTATACCCTGACCCTGCGGGTGGAGGACGCCAAAAACATTGAAATCACACAAGAGGGGGTTGACCTATGATCTTTGCATTGGCAGGCAATCAGAACTGCGGGAAAACCACTCTTTTCAACCAGCTGACAGGCTCTAACCAGCATGTCGGCAACTTTCCCGGGGTAACCGTAGACCAGAAGGTTGGGCAGATGAAAAGCCAGCCAGACTGTTCTGTGGTGGACTTGCCGGGGATTTACTCTCTCAGACCTTATACAAACGAGGAAATTGTTACAAGAGATTTCCTGTTGAATGAAAAACCTGACGGCATCATCAACATCGTGGATGCCACCAATATTGAACGAAATCTGTACCTGACATTACAGCTCATGGAAATGCGGATTCCCATGGTTTTGGCATTGAATATGATGGACGAAGTCCGCAACAACGGCGGTACCATCAACGTGGAAAAAATGTCCGAAGCATTGGGCATTCCCGTTGTTCCCATCAGTGCTGCCAAGAATGAAGGTATCGAAGAACTGGTGCAGGCGGCAGTCCGTGTGGCAAAGGAAAAACGAACTGCAAAGGTCATTGACTTCTGTAAACAGGGGCCTGTCCATCGTTGTATCCATTCCGTTTGTCACCAGATTGAAGACCATGCGGAAAAAGCTGGCTTGTCCGTACGTTTTTCCTGCTCCAAACTCATCGAAAACGATACACGTATCGTAGATATGCTGCAATTGAGCCAGAATGAATTGGAACTGGTGGAACACAGTATCATCGAAATGGAAGCGGAAGCGGGTATGGATAGAAATGCTGCGCTGGCAGGCATGCGCTATGACTTCATCGAAAGCGTTTGCGCCGATACGGTTATCAAATGCGAGGAAAGCAAAGAACATATCCGCAGTGTGAAAATCGACAGCATTCTGACACACAAGTATTTTGCCATCCCCATATTCATATTGGTGATGTTTCTGGTATTTTTCCTGACATTTAACGTGTTCGGGGCAGTGCTCAGTGATCTGCTGTCCATGCTCATTGACGATATTACGGCATTGGTAGACAAAGGTTTGACGGCTTACGGCATCAACCCTGTGGTACACAGCCTGGTTATCGACGGTATCTTTGCAGGTGTGGGCAGTGTTCTCAGCTTCCTGCCTATCATTGTGGTACTGTTTTTCTTCCTGTCTATTTTGGAAGATACAGGCTATATGGCAAGAATTGCCTTTGTCATGGATAAACTCCTCCGTAAGATTGGTCTTTCCGGCAGAAGTATCGTGCCTTTGCTGGTGGGCTTTGGCTGTACGGTGCCTGCGGTTATGGCAAGCCGTACCCTTTCTTCGGAACGTGACCGCCGTATGACCATCATGCTGACACCTTTTATGAGCTGTTCTGCCAAGATTCCCATTTATGCGGTCTTTGCAGCGGCCTTTTTCCAGAAATATGCGGCACTGGTTATGATCGGCATGTACCTGACAGGTATCATCATCGGTATCATCGTTGCGCTGATCTTTGACAGAACCGTATTCCGTGGCAAACCCATTCCTTTTGTTATGGAATTGCCCAACTATCGTTTCCCTTCTGCAAAAAGCGTACTGCTTTTGATGTGGGATAAGGCGAAAGACTTCTTGCAGCGTGCTTTCACCATTATTTTCTTGGCAACGGTTATCATCTGGTTCCTCCAGAGCTTCGACAGCCGTCTGAATGTGGTGACAGACAGCGCAGACAGTATTCTGGCAGCCATTGGGCATCTGCTGGCACCTGTGTTTGCGCCTCTGGGCTTCAACGACTGGCGTATTCCCACAGCCCTCATCACCGGCTTTACAGCAAAAGAAGCCGTTATCAGTACACTGGGCGTTTTGATGGGAACTTCCACAGCGGCATTGGGGCCTGCGCTCCATACCCTCTTTACCCCTGTTTCCGCCATCAGTTTTCTGGTATTCACACTGCTGTATACCCCTTGTGTGGCGGCCATCGCGGCAGTGAAACGGGAGCTGGAATCTGGCTGGCTGGCGCTGGGCGTTGTTATCTTGCAGTGCGTGGTGGCATGGCTGGCAGCCTTTGGCGTATATCTGCTTTTAGGCTTATTTGTGTAAAAGGAGGGGGATTATGAACCCTTTGGATATCATCATTTTGGCAGTCATTGCGGCAGCCATTGTAGGGGCCCTTGTGGCAGTGAAAAAGCATAAGTGTGGCACCTGTCATGGAAACTGCGGCAGCTGCGGAAAATGCAATGGAAAATAAGAGATTGAAACAGACATGGATCAAAAAACCATGTCTGTTTTTTTGTGTCTGTATTAGGGAAGATGTTTTGAATGGAAAAAATTGCAAAAACCAGAAAAAAGCTATTGACAACTTTAGTTAGCGATGGTAAACTCATTGCAGAATGTTAGTTGAAGCTAACGATAATCTATCTCATCATCTGAAAATATAAAAGTATAAAAGGACGTGAAGTATGGAAGGAGGAGTTCTGATGCCTTTGGCACTGGCAAAAACAGGAGAGATTCAAACCATCAGAAAAATCAGCGGACGGGATGATACCAAACGGTTTCTGGAAAGTCTGGGATTTGTTATCGGCGGTCAGGTGACGGTGGTATCGGAGATCAACGGAAATATGATCGTCAATGTAAAAGAATCCCGCGTAGCCATCAGCAAATCCATGGCGGCGCGCATCATGGTATAAGGAAGTGACAATATGGAAGGGACAAAAACATTAAAACAGGCAAAAATCGGTGAAAAAGTGACTGTGGTGAAGCTGACAGGCGAAGGCGCTGTCAAACGTCGTATCATGGATATGGGCATCACCAAAGGCACAGAGATTTTTATCAGAAAAGTAGCGCCTCTCGGGGATCCTGTGGAGGTTACCGTCAGAGGATATGAACTTTCCCTCAGAAAGGCTGACGCGGAAATGATTGCAGTCAGATAATTGGTTCGTGAGAACGAGCCATTTTTTCTGGCAAAGAGTTAGGTGTAACTAACGGATAGGAAGGAGATACAACATGGGCATGAAAATTGCACTTGCCGGGAACCCCAACTGCGGCAAGACCACATTGTTTAACGCATTGACAGGCTCCAACCAGTTTGTGGGGAACTGGCCGGGGGTAACCGTAGAGAAAAAAGAAGGGAAGCTCAAAGGCAATAAAGAAGTGACCATCATGGACTTGCCGGGCATTTACTCCCTTTCTCCCTATACATTGGAAGAAGTGGTGGCGAGAAATTATCTCATTGGTGAACGTCCCGATGGGATTTTGAACATCATTGACGGCACCAATCTGGAGAGAAACCTGTATCTGACCACACAGCTGACAGAACTGGGCATTCCTGTTGTGGTTGCCATCAATATGATGGACGTTGTGGAAAAGAACGGCGACAAAATCGACGTGGAACGTCTTTCCAAGGAACTAGGCTGTAAAGTGGTGCAGATTTCCGCGCTGAAAGGCACTGGCGTGAGAGAAGCGGCAGACGCGGCTGTGGAAGCGGCGGCAAGAGAAAGCAGCGCACCCCAGCATACATTCGCGCCGGAAGTGGAAGGCGCACTGAATGATATTGCGGCAAAACTGGAGGATGTATCTCCATCTTTGAGACGGTTCTATGCCATCAAGCTGTTTGAGCGTGATGAGAAAATCGTGGAACAGATGGAAAAAGCACCCGATGTGGAAAGCATCATCAAGAAAACAGAAGATCTGCTGGATGATGACAGCGAAAGCATCATCACCAATGAGCGTTATATGTACATCGGTGAAATGATTCAGCATTGTTACACCAAAAAGAATAAAGGCGGCATGTCCACCTCCGATAAAATCGACCAGGTGGTGACAAACCGTTTCTTAGCACTGCCGATTTTCGCAGTGGTTATGTTCATTGTGTATTATGTTTCCGTTAGTACAGTAGGTACCATGGCAACAGACTGGGCAAATGACGGGTTGTTCGGCGATGGTTTCTATCTCTTTGGCAACGGCAGAGCGGAATATGAAGCAGCAAACGAAGCTTACACACTGGAAACACAGAAGATTGACGCATTCCTGGCAGCGGCAACAGAAGCCGGCGTAGATGCGGAGTTGGCAGAAACAGATCCTGTGGAATTTTTGGCAGAAACAACAGGTGTACAGACTGTACTGGAAGTAACCGACGAGGAAGGCAATGTGACAGCAAAACTGCCTGTGACAGCAGCGGACTATGAAGCGGCTCTCACAGCGGAAGAACCTGCCACAGAGGACTTCGGCACATGGGTGCCCGGTATTCCCGTGCTGGTTGGCAACGCACTGGAAAAACTGAACGTAGCAGGCTGGATGAACAGTCTGATTCTGGATGGTATTGTTGCCGGTGTTGGCGCTGTTCTGGGCTTTGTGCCGCAGATGCTGGTATTGTTTATTTTCCTGGCATTCTTGGAAGGCTGCGGCTATATGGCACGTATTGCCTTCATCATGGACAGAATTTTCCGTAAATTCGGTCTCAGCGGTAAATCTTTCATTCCTATGCTTATCGGTACTGGCTGCGGTGTGCCCGGTGTTATGGCATCTCGTACCATTGAAAGCGACCGTGACCGAAAAATGACCATTATGACAACCACATTCATTCCCTGCGGCGCGAAACTGCCCATCATTGCTCTCATTGCGGGTGCATTGTTCGGCGGCGCGGCATGGGTAGCACCCAGTGCTTACTTTGTGGGCATTGCGGCAATCATCGTTTCTGGTATCATTCTGAAGAAAACAACTATGTTTGCAGGTGATCCCGCTCCCTTCGTTATGGAGCTGCCTGCATATCATTTGCCTACTGTTGGCAGTGTACTGCGCAGCATGTGGGAAAGAGGTTCCTCTTTCATCAAAAAAGCAGGTACCATCATCCTGCTGTCCACCATTGTCATTTGGTTCCTGTCTAACTTCGGTTTCACAGAAAACGGCTTCGGCATGGTGGATGACCTGAGCAATGGTCTGTTGGCAAACGTAGGCTCTGCTGTGGCATGGATCTTCAGTCCTCTGGGCTGGGGCAACTGGCAGTCCGCAGTGGCAGCGGTAACAGGTCTGGTGGCGAAGGAAAACGTTGTGGCAACTTTCGGTCAGCTCTTCGGCTTTGCGGAAGTAGCGGAAAACGGTGCGGAATATTGGGGCACACTGGCAACATTCTTCACACCGGCAGCGGCTTACAGCTTCCTGGTATTCAACCTGCTGTGCGCACCTTGCTTCGCGGCAATCGGCGCCATCAAACGGGAAATGAACAACGCAAAATGGACATGGTTCGCCATTGGGTATCAGACCATCTTTGCTTACCTGGTTGCGTTCTGTGTATACCAGATCGGTTCTGTATTGAGCGGCACTGGCACTTTCGGTATCGGCACGGTTCTGGCAGCGGCAGTAGTAGTAGGATTTATTTACCTGCTGTTCCGTCCCAATAAAGCAAGCAGAAAACTCAGCAAAAAAGAAGTAACAGCGTAAACAGAAAGGAGTGCGGCATATGGGAACATTGTTCGTAGGCGCGGTACTTGTGGCAGTGATCGCTGCCGCAGTCTATAAACTGCGCAAAGACAAAAAAGAAGGCAAAGGATGCAGCGGCAACTGCGGTTCTTGCAGTTCCTGCGGTGGACATTGCCATCACTAATCAATACAAAGTTTGCATACACCTTCTCAATATAGACAGGCGGGACGAAAGTCCCGCCTGTTTTCTTATGAAAAAATCATTGTCAGAAGGAAAAGAAAGGAATATAATAAAAATCAAATTGTTTTAATATTTATACAAAAAAAGAAGGTCATTCTATGAGTGGGAAAAAAGCTGTTTATTTTATCAATGTGAATCGTGATTTTGGATATGTGTCCTATCTGGTATGGGACTGCTTGCAGGAAGAAGGCTTTTTGCAGAAAGAAACAGATATGATTTTTGATGGAAACCCTGTAATGTCTTATGAAGATCAGGCAGGGAATACCTTTTATTTTGCACCGACACAGACAGCCATTTGTCTGGACTACAATAAATATCTGCCGGATATGAATAAATATTTTGCGGACTGCGATGTGTCCGGCATGGTTACATGGCATGAAGGGGAACATGCGCCGGAAAAGGTGCTGACCGTACATTCCCTGGGGGATCTGCCCTCTGGTGTGTTTGGTGCAGCAAAACCCAGACTCATGCGAAATCTCATGTTGGCAGTGGAAAAGAACCGAAAAGAATTGGGGCTGGAGGACTATCATGTGGCAACAGAAGCCACCCACTGGTCTGGCGTATACCACGGAGAAGGAGACCCCACTTTGCTGACAAAATTTCCTGTGGCAATGATGGATATTGAAGTAGGCAGTGAACCGGACAGCTGGAACAACAAAGAGGCTGCAAGAGCATTGGCACGTTCTCTGACACAGATTTTTGAGGACGACGGCAAAAAAGTCCATCAGATCCTCTGTGTAGGCGGCGTACACTTTGAGCCCAACTTCGCGGAGGCTGTTTTTACGCAGTGGGGTGAGGACGAAACCTTTGGAGTGACCCATATTCTGGCGAACCAGTGGCTGGTATCCGGTCATTATGAGGATGAAACTGGTGTGCAGCGGGCAAGTGACTGCATTGATGCCATCGACGGCGGCGTGGAAGCCATCTTTTTCCATGACAAAATGAAAGGCTGCTACAAAGACCTGGTGAGAGCGCTGGGAGCGAAATATCAGATTCCCATTTACAAACACCAGAAACTGCGTACACCAGCAGAACTGGAATGGACAAAATAAGGACACAAAGAGAGCTGTCGTCAAAGGCTCATTTCATTCAAGCCTTTGACGAGTAGACAGAAGCATAAAGGCGAAATTCCATCGGCTAAAAAGCCTTGAAACTTCGCCTTTTCCTCGTCGGAAGTGAATTCCGACTGCGGATTCCAGTTGGGAAACACTTCGTTTCCCAAGCCCTTCTGCTTCCTTGAAAAAAGTAAAATTTAGTTTTTGATAGTCAAAGGCTGTGAAACCGAAGTTTCACAGCCTTTTTGTGTAAGAAGGTATGTGTGTTTTATTATAGAATACAGAAGGATTGGTGTATTCTTTATGGATAGTGTAATACAGAAAATGTCAAGAATTTCCCAAGGTTAGGGTGTGTAAAGGGAAATTTGTAAGGAATCAGTAAGCGGCGAATTTTTCACCGTATGCTTTACAATTTGCTTTGCCGTCAGCGTCGGGCATACCGCAGACAATGAGACCATCGTCAAAGAGGTTTGCACCAGCCTTTGCGCATCTGTCTTCCCAGTCGCGCATCCACTGACCGTCGCCCCAGCCGTAGGAGCCGAACAGAGCAACTTTTTTGCCTTTCAGACTGCCTTCCACAGCAGTGAAGAAAGGTTCGAATTCTGCTTCTTCCAGCACTTCATCGCCCATGGCAGAGCAGCCAAAAGCAATTTTGTCATAGTCTGCTACATTGCCATGAAAAGCATCTACGGAAAATACTTCAGCATCAGTGCCAATACCAGCGGCAATTTCATTTGCCATGATCGCGGTATTGCCTGTGCCGCTCCAATAGATTACAGCAATTTTACTCATAATTGTCCTCCTTTTTTCTGAAAAAAAGTTCTGAAAAATATGTATCTGTTCAGGCCGCGCCCAAGAGGGAGAGTATGGACGTGCCCGCAGTTACCTGTTCCATCATCTGGTCACGGCAGTCACGATAACACTGGAAAATACGCAGTGCTCGTTTTTCATCACCGTAGACCTTCCAAAATCCAACGCATTTGTAATTCTGACCTTTTTCACGCATGAAAGCAAATACGTCAGCAGGGGGATAACCCAGGAAAAAGCCGATTTCATGAGGGAAATCACCGTCTGCCTGCATCCGTTTGCGCAGATGAGCCAATGTTTCCGTCATGGCGTCTTTTTTGCCGATACGGGCAGGATAGCCCAGGGAAATGAGATAATCTCGCACATGGGGGACCCGCAGATACCGCATCATGGCATTTTGACGATAGACCATGATGAATACACGGTTTTTAAAGCTGTAAAGATAAACAATACAGATGCCTTTTTCCGCCAGTTTTTTGCCGTAAAGGGCGATTTCTTCTCTGCACTTTGGCAAAAGGGAAAGAGGCAGGGAAAACAGATTGGATTGCTTTCTGCCCAGTAAAGTTGGGGCAGCGTGATGGATCAGTTCCGCTTCAAAATCGGACATGGGAATCCTCCTTTCTATCAAACTTTAGAATGTTAGTGTATGCTAACCGCTGGGTAAAAATTAACAACAGTGTTCTGCCAAAATACGTTTCAGGGCAGAAGATGAGCTGCTGTGAGAACGGGCAATGCAAATATTGTTTTTCTCCGCTTCCTGTACGGCACCTGTCACCATAATATGAGAAACGGTGGAAGTGAACAGTATGATTAAATCTGCCTGTCCGATCTGGGAACGGAAATTCCCCGGCAGCTGTGTGAACACCTTACTTTTGCAGTTGAATTTCTTGCAGATGTCCATATACTGACGAACCATGCGGTCGTGACCGCCCACGATAACAACGCTCATGTGCAGAACCTCCTTTGTTAGTTTCTGTATGTTAGCTAAAGCTAACTCTCTGTCAAAATTAATAGTTAGCAGTTGCTAACTTCTGGATACATCCTATCACGTTTTTCATAGGCTGTCAATAGGAATTTTGAAATTATTTTATGATTCTGATTTGGGCATGTGTTTTTCGTAGTGTGCCTTCATACAGGTGAGGGTTTCTTCACTGAGAACATGTTCCAGACGACAGGCGTCGGCTTCCGCTGTTTCCGGGCTGACACCCAGGAACATGAGGCATTCTTTGATGAAACAGTGGCGGTCATAGATGTTTTGTGCCACCTGTCTGCCTTTGTCCGTCAGCAGGAGCTGGCCAATATTGCCGATGGTCACATAGCCACCTTCTTTTAATATGCTGACAGCACGGCTGACACTGGGTTTGGAAAAGCCCAATTCTGTGGCTACATTCACAGAGCGTGCGATGCCGTTTCTTTTTTCTAATATCAAAATGGTTTCCAGATAATTTTCTCCAGATTCCTGTAATTTCATAAGTGTTACACCAACCTTTTTTCTCATCATCCTTCTTTTAAAAGGATACACCATTTTTTGTAAATAGTCATTGACAACAAAAGTTAGCGATAGTAAACTTGTGGAGTAAGCATTGAATAACTAGAAATGGAGGAATGCATTATGTGGAAAAATTGTTTGGAATGTGACAGAAAGTGGGTATTCTTGGGTGGTATTGCCGCAGCGCTGGTGGGCGGCAAGATTCTCAAGAGCAAAAAGACCCGTGAAGTGACTGTGAACGCTGTGGCACAGGCCATGAAGCTGCACAAAGACGCACAGGCTACTTTCGCAAACATCAAAGAAGAAGCAGAAGACATCTGCTTTGACGCAAAACAGCAGGCTGCCGAAGCATGCGACTGCGAACAGTAAGAAGCGGGGGCATGTTATATGAAATATGCCATTTGCTATGATGGCCCCGGTAGGCTCCGTCTGCGTCTGGGGCAGCATGCCTTTTCCGAGGAAGAAGGATGGGGCATTGCCAGTTTGCTGCGGCAGAAAATTGGCGTGGAGCGGGTGCGTACCTGCGCCCAAAACGGCAGTATCCTCATTTACTATGGCAAGGAAATTGCCAAAGAAAATCTGTTGGAGTTGGTAGGAAAGCTGCGCCGGGCAGACATCCCTAAAGTGGAACCCACAGGGGAAGAGGATGTACAGGCCATTGACCTGCGGTTCCAGGAGAAGATTTGCAGTATGGTACTGCGGCGAGTGGCGGAAAAACTGCTGTTGCCAGTTCCTCTGCAAATCTGCAAGACCTGTCTGCGGGCAGTGCCTTTTCTGTGGCATGGACTGCAAAGTCTTCTTCATGGACGCATGAACGTGAATGTACTGGACGCGGCGGCTATTGGCGCTTCCATGCTGAAGCGGTCGTTCTCCTCTGCGTCGTCCATTATGTTCCTGCTGTCCTTCTCTGATATTCTGGAGGACTACACCAGAAAACGGACGGAAACAGCTCTTTCTGCCAGCCTTGCCATCCAGATTGACAAAGTATGGCTGGTAACACCGGAAGGAGATGTGCAGATTCCCCTTTCTGATGTGAAAGCGGGGGATTGGCTCCGTATCCGCACAGGCACCATGATTCCCATTGACGGCAAAGTGCGGGAAGGGGAAGCCATGGTAAACGAAGCCACCATGACAGGAGAGCCTTTGGCGGTGAGAAAGGCAGAAGGTGCTATGGTTTATGCCGGAACGCTGGTGGAGGAAGGTTCTGTGGCTGTGGAAGTCATGGCAGTCAATGCCCAGACACGGATTCAGCGGATTATGGATCTCATTGCCGCTTCGGAAGAACTGAAAGCCAGCGTACAGGGGAAAGCGGAACGTCTGGCAGACCGTATTGTGCCGTATCATCTGCTGACAGCGGCAGCGGTGTTCCTGTTCACCAGAAACACCACAAAGACCATGGCAATTCTGACCGTGGATTATTCCTGTGCCATCAAACTGGCAACACCCATTGCCGTTATTTCTGCCATGCGGGAAGCGGCGAATCATCGGATGATGGTCAAAGGCGGCAGACATCTGGAAGCCTTTGGTGCGGCAGATACCATTATCTTTGATAAAACAGGTACGCTGACAGAAGCTTGCCCTCAGGTTTCTCAGGTCATTGCCTTTGGGGATTATGAACGGGATGAAGTGCTGCGGACAGCGGCATGTTTGGAAGAACATTTTCCCCACAGCGTTGCCCGTGCCATCGTCAGACAGGCGGCGGAAGAAGGTCTGTTCCATGAGGAACGCCATGCGGAAGTGAAGTATGTGGTTGCCCATGGCATCGCTTCGGAACTGGAGGGCAAAAAAGTCGTTATCGGCAGCCCGCACTTTGTTTTTGAGGATGAAGGTATTCCTTTGAAAGACGCAGACCGGGAAAAAATGGAGGCTGTGGACAGCACAGACTCCGCTGTGTATCTTGCCATCGGCGAGGAATTGGCAGGGGCCATCTTCATCCATGACCCTGTCCGTCAGGAGGCGGTGGAAGTCATCGAGGCTCTACGGCAGACAGGCATCCAGCACATCATCATGATGACAGGTGACGGGGAAAAAGCAGCCCGCACTGCCTGTCAGCAGCTGGGTATTACGGAATATTACGCCCGGGTGCTGCCAGAGGATAAGGCGGCAAAAGTGGAAGAAATCAAAGCCCAAGGCAGAACGGTCATTATGGTAGGGGACGGCATCAATGATTCTCCGGCCCTGTCCGCTGCCAATGTGTCCGTTGCCATGAAAGACGCCTCAGACTTAGCCAGAGAAGTGGCGGATATTGCCCTGCTCTCCGGGGAACTGTGGGAGCTGGTGACACTGCGTCACTTAAGTCAGGCGCTCATGGGACGTATCTCCAGAAATTACAAGGCAATCATCGGATTCAATACATCTCTGCTTTTGCTGGGACTGGCAGGCATTTTGCAGCCCACAGTTTCCGCTTTCTTCCATAACCTGTCCACCGTTGCCATCAGCGGTACCAGTATGCGTCCTCTGCTGCCAAAGGGGAAAGAAGAACAGACTGCCTGAGGGCAGAAAGGAGGCTTTTTATGGGAAGTGTGGCAACGGCGGTTTTGACAGCGCTGCTGGTGATTGTGGTTGTCATTGCTGTGAAAAGTTATTCCAAAAAATTGGTGTCCGGCTGCTGCGGAGGCGGTGACGTGCCAAAGCCTCGAAGGGTAGACAAAAATCCCGATCATTACAGCCATCATGTGATGCTGCAAATTGAGGGGATGACTTGTCAGAACTGCGCCAAACAGGTGGAAAATGCCCTCAATGCCATAGATGGCGTATGGGCGGAAGTAGATTTGAAGCAGAACCGGGCAATGGTGCGGCAGAAAGAGCAGATTTCTGTGGAGAAGCTTTGTGCCGCTGTGGAAAAAGTCGGTTATCACGCACATATTTGAACAGAAGCCGTTTTTCTTTTTCGGAAGAAAAGCGGCTTTTGCTTTTTGCTGGCAGGCTGTGGTATCATAAGGCAAAAGGAGGGGGAGACATGGAACTGGAAACAAAACGTTTGCGGGTGCGCCCGCTGACAGAACAGGATGCCGAAGGGCTTTTTGCTTATTGCAGCCATCCTGACGTTGGGCCTGCGGCTGGCTGGAAACCTCATGAAACCTTGGAAGAAAGCAGGGAGATACTGGAGCAGGTATTTTTGAAGGAGCCCCATGTGTTTGCCATAGAACAGGAGGGCAGGCTCATTGGTACCGTGGGTCTGGTGGATGATAACAAACGGGAAAATGCGGGAGCGAAGATGATTGGGTATTCTCTTGCTTTTGACTGCTGGGGAAAAGGCATCATGACAGAAGCGGTGGAAGCGGTTTTGGTGTATGGCTTTGATTTGCTGAATCTTTCCATCATTACTGCTACATGCTATCCGGACAATCCCGCCTCCGCAAAGGTACTGGAAAAATGCGGTTTTGTATACGAAGGCACTTTGCGTCAGGCACAGATACGCTTTGACGGCAAAGTACAGGATTTTCGCTGTTATTCTGTCACAAAGGCGGAATATGACGAAAAAAGACGGGGAGTTTCCCTATAAGGACTTGTCCGTCCATTGCCGAAACCTGCCTCATATCGTATAATAAAGGCAGAAAAGAAAATGGGGTGAGAACGTGGAAATCATCAACTGGAAAGAATTGCTCTATCCTTATGCCCAGACCGTTGACGAACTGCTGTTAAAGTTCCGCAGTCTGGACAAAGAATGCAGACAGCTGGGCATTTATTCGCCCATTGACTCCGTGACGGGGCGGCTGAAACGTCCTGCCAGTATATTGGAAAAAGCAGGCAGAAAACAGATTTCGCCGGATAGAATCGAAGAAGAAATTGAGGATATTGCGGGGATTCGTATCCTTTGTCAGTTTGTGGAGGACATTCCCAAGGTCATTGAAATGGTGCGCAAGCGCAAAGATATGACTGTTATCGAGGAGCGGGATTACATCACCAACACAAAGCCCAGCGGTTACCGCAGTTATCATATGATCATCCGTTATCCCCTCTTTACGGCACTGGGGGAAAAGACTGTGCCTGCGGAAATCCAGATTCGCACCAATGCCATGAATTTCTGGGCAACGGCGGAACATTCCCTGCGGTATAAATACAGCGGCAACATCCCTCAGGAATTGCAGGACAGACTGAAAAACTGCGCCGAAGCGGCTTTCCATCTGGATACGGAAATGGCCACCATTCGGGAGGAAATCACCAACGCTCAGCGGCTCAATGAGATCAAAAACAATCTGGTGGCCAATATTCTGGAAAACATCCAGAACCTGTATTTTGTGGCAAAACTGGATGATATGAACGAAATCAATAAGGAATTTATCCGTCTTTGGAACGGCGATGACATGGAAGCCTTGAAGGAGTTCAACGAAAAGCTGAACATCATGGCGGAAATGTATCGGGTATAGAAAGGAATTTGTATGGGATTATTTGCCATTGGGGATTTGCATTTCGGCTTTGCCGTCAGCAAGCCTATGGATATTTTTGGAGAAAACTGGAAAAACCACAGTGAAAAAATCATAGAAAACTGGAAACGGGAAGTGACAGAAGAAGATACGGTGCTTTTGCCGGGGGATATTTCCTGGGGCATGCGTCTGCCGGAAGCAGCGGCGGACTTGGATGTCATCGACAGCCTGCCGGGGCGGAAGATCCTCCTTTCCGGCAATCACGACTACTGGTGGAAATCCTCCAGCCGCTTGGCAGGACAGTACCCGGAGATGGCGTTTTTGAAAAATGACACTGTGCCTTGGGAAAGGAGTTTCATTTGCGGCACAAGAGGCTGGCTCTGTCCCAATGAGCGGAGCTTTACGCCGGAGGATGAGAAGATCTATAAACGGGAACAGATTCGTCTGCGTCTGTCTTTGGATGCGGCTATGAAAGCAGGGGCAGAAGACATTATTGTCATGATGCATTTCCCGCCGGTCAATGAAAAACGGGAGCCATCGGCTTTTACGGAGATTCTGGGAGAATATCCTGTGAAACGGGTGGTTTACGGGCACCTTCACGGAGCAGCAAATCACAAGAACGCTTTGCGGGGCGAGCGGAATGGCATCATCTATGAACTGGTAGCGGCAGATTATCTGGATTTTTGTCCAAAACGGATTCTGTAATGAAAAAAAGCGATTATGAAATCTTACGGAAAGGTTTCATAGTCGCTTTTTTGTTTTATTGGTGAAGATCCAGCTTCAGGAAAATGGATGTTTCCATGGGGCTGTTGTTATAGGGCGAGATTTCCTGAAATCCCAGTTTGGCATACAGATGCAGGGCACCCTTTAGAAAAGGCAGGGTATCCAGCAGCATGGCATCGTAGCCCATTTCTCTGGCGTCGTCAATGAGTTTTTCCACCAGATGCTCCGCGATACCTTGACCGCGAAAGGCGTCTTTCACATAAAGTCGTTTCAGTTCACATTCCGTATCCGAAAGGGGACGCAGGGCAATGCAGCCGGCAATGGCATCATCCACCAGCGCCAGATACAGTCTGCCTTTGGGCAGTCCATATTTTTCCTCCAGATGATCCAGTTCTCTGTCGTAATTCTGAAGCTCCAGAAAAGCGGCAAAAGAAGGATCACTTTTCAGCAGGAAATCCGTATATTCCAGAAACAGGGCTTTGACTTCTTCCGGTCGGTCATAGGCAGGACAAATGGTCAGGCTCATACTTGTTCGCCTCCTGTATCAGTCCTCGTAGTCGTTAGCTGCGTCCAGGATCATATTTTTCAGTACTCTGGTGTCAAAGTCTTCCAGTTCCAGTTCCAAAGACAAGTTTTCCAGTTCGTCTTCGTCAGGCAGATAATCCGCTTCAAAAGCAGAGGTCAGGTCGTCCTCAAAAATGATTTCCCCTTCGATTGTCCACGCGTCTTCGTCTTTGCTCAAAGAAAAAATATTTACTTCTGTGATTTGCAGCATGATAATACGCCTCCTTAAAAATTCATACGCTCTCTTTTGTTATTTCTGCCGCTGTTTTTTGCCGGAGCGGCGTTTTCTTTGTTTTGTTCCTGTTTTGGGTGTGTCCTTTTTCCGTACGGAATAGCCGAAAGAGCCAACCTGTTCTCCCAGTGTGAAATATCCCCCGTGGGAATAGCAGATGGGCTTGCTGCGGTTCAGGTGGAATTTTCCTGTCATGTCGAAATATTTTTCGCTGACGCTGACGGAAACCACTTCTGCAAGGAACATGTGATGGCTGCCCAAAGGAACAATTTCTTTTACCTTACACTCAATGTTGACTGGGCTTTCCAGTATGATGGGGCAATCGACTTTTTCCCCTTTTTTGGCTGTCAGGTGCATTTCGGTGAATTTATCCACATCTCTGCCGCTTCTGACGCCGCAGAAATCACAGGCATAAGTCAGGTCTTTGGTGACCAGATTGATGACAAATTCTCCGCTTTCCTTAATCAGCTCATAGGAGTGACGCTCAGGACGGATGGAAACGTAAGTCATGGGGGGATTGGTATTGATGGTGCCTGTCCATGCTACGGTGATGATGTTTTTCTGCTCCATATTGCCGCAGGATACCATAACGGCAGGGACGGGGTACAATACGGTGCCCGGTTTCCAGATCTGTTTTTCCATGGGAGCCCTCCTTTTTTTGCCAAGTCATTTTTAACGTTATTTATGATATACGACCATGGTATATTTGTAAAGACGAAAAAACGTAGAAAAGGTGTTTGAATTTTTGTTCAATTCTTGCATCCACCTTCTTTTTTTCGTATGATGATAGGCAGAAGAAGCAGTTGACATACAACGAGGAGGAAAACATGGAATTACCATTGGCATATATCAACGAAATGAAAGCATTGCTGGGGGTGGAATACGAAGATTATCTGGCGTCTTTTGAGGAAGTCAGACTCTACGGACTTCGGGCAAACACTTTGAAAATTTCTCCGGCAGAACTGGCAGAAAAGGGAGAGTTTTCCCTTTCCCCTGTACCCTGGTGTGAAAGCGGATTTTACTACGCGGAAGGAGAACGTCCTGCCAAGCATCCCTATTACCATGCGGGGCTGTACTATTTGCAGGAACCCAGCGCCATGACACCCGGCGCCATGATTCCCATAGAAGAAGGGGATTTTGTGCTGGATATCTGTGCCGCTCCCGGAGGAAAGACCACCCAGCTGGCGGCAAGACTGAATGGGACGGGACTGCTCATTTCCAATGACATCAGCGCCGGACGGGCAAAAGCGCTGCTGAAAAACGTGGAAATCAGCGGCATCACCAACGCCATTGTTATGAGTGAACCGCCCAAAAAGCTGGCAGAACGATTCGGTGGATTTTTTGACAAGATTTTGATTGACGCCCCTTGTTCCGGGGAAGGCATGTTCCGCAAAGAGCCGGATATGGTGAAAAGCTGGAATGAGGAACTGCTCACATTTTGCAGAGAACAGCAGGCGGATATTCTGGAACACTGCGCATCCATGCTGAAAACAGGAGGTATGATTCTGTACTCCACTTGTACCTTTGCCAAAATGGAAAATGAGGACAGCATCCAGACATTTCTGGATAATCATCCGGAATTTACGCTGGTTCCATTGGAGAAGAACTGGGGCTTTGCGCCGGGCTGTGAGCCCCTGACAGAATGTGTGCGCCTTTATCCCCATAAAATCAAAGGGGAAGGGCATTTTCTGGCGTTATTGCAGAAAACAGGAGAACCAACGGCATGCAGTACACCCACAGAAGCTACTGTCGGTGAAAAGGAACTGGAACCTTTCCGCCAGTTTGCCAAAGAAACCCTTACAGGTAAGTGGAAAGGTACATTCCAGATTTACGGGGACAGTCTGTGTCTTCTGCCGGAAGGGGCTCCTGCCACAAAAGGTCTGCGGGTACTGCGGAGCGGCTGGCAGTTGGGAACGCTGAAAAAAGGACGGTTTGAGCCTTCTCAGGCATTTGCCATGGGGCTGAAAAAAGAAGAAGTGCAAAATGTGCTGGATCTGCCTCTTTCTGACGAGAGAGTTATCCGTTATTTGAAGGGGGAAACACTGGAAGCGCCGGAAGCCAAAGACGGCTGGACACTGGTCTGCGTGGATGGTTATCCCTTAGGTTGGGGCAAGACACAAAAAGGACGCCTGAAAAACAAATACGCCGTAGGTTGGAAATGGGAATAAGAAATACAGAATACAAAATTGTCTTTCGATAAAAAACAAATGTACGATTGTGGTTGACAAATGGAAAAATATTCGTACAATAGAACTATCATCAATTCTCTTTGAAAATCGGCATGGAAGAAAGGGCGAGTGAATATGGCAGTGACAACATACATAGGCACCAGAAACAAAGACATTACCGCGTCTGCATCAGAAGCTATCCTGCGTGGCATCTGCCCCGACGGCGGTCTGTATATTCCCAAGGAAATCCCCAAAATGGACAAGACTCCCGAAGAACTCATGGGGATGGATTATCGGCAGTTAGCCTATGAAGTATTGAAGCTGTATCTGGACTTTACGGAAGAAGAACTGAAATACTGCATTGAACATGCGTATGATGAAAAATTCGATACAAAAGAAATCGTACCTCTTGTGAAAAAAGGGGATATGCTTTATCTGGAACTGTTCCACGGCAGAACACTGGCATTCAAGGATATGGCCCTGTCCATCCTGCCTTATCTCATGAAAACAGCAGCAAAACGTCAGGGACAGAAAGAGGAGATCGTCATTCTGACAGCAACCTCCGGTGATACAGGAAAAGCGGCGCTGGAAGGCTTCGCAGGCGTTGACGGCGTGAAAATCATGGTATTCTTCCCGGAAGACGGCGTCAGCCCTGTGCAGAAATTGCAGATGACTACTCAGGAAGGGGATAACACCTGCGTGGTAGGCATCAAAGGGAACTTTGACGACGCCCAGAGTGCCGTAAAACGGATTTTTACCGACAAAGAACTGGCGGATGAACTGGAAAAGAGAGGCTATCGTTTCTCTTCCGCAAACTCCATCAACATCGGCAGACTGGTACCTCAGATCGTATATTACTATTGGGCATATATTCAGGCTGTGAAAATGGGTGAAATCAAATGGGGAGAACCTCTGGACTTTACCGTTCCCACAGGGAACTTCGGTGATATTCTGGCTGGCTGGTACGCGGCGCAGATGGGTCTGCCCGCAGGTCATTTTGTCTGCGCATCCAATGACAATAAAGTGCTGTATGATTTCTTCCGCACTGGCGTTTATGACAGAAACCGTGCGTTCCATGTGACTGTTTCTCCTTCCATGGATATTCTTATTTCCAGCAATCTGGAACGTCTGCTGTGCCACATGGGCGGACAGGACAAGACAAAGGCGGAAATGGCTGCTTTGCAGGCAGAGGGCAAATACACAGCGGAAATTACCGAAGAACGGCTTTCCGGGGAATTTGCCGATGAAGCGGAAACTTTCGACGCTATCCGCAGAGTATATAAAAACACAGGTTATGTGATGGATACCCATACAGCAGTGGCTTATGCGGCGGCGGAAAAATACAGAGCCGAAAGCGGTACAAAGAACCCTATGGTTATTGTTTCCACCGCAAGCCCTTATAAATTCACAAAAGACGTTATGACTGCGTTGGATGAAAAATACGCAGACGGAGATGCTTTTGCGCTGATGAAAGAAATGGAAAAAGTCAGCGGCGTAGCCATCCCTGCACCCATCCGGGGCATTGAAACAAGAGAAATCAGACACAAGAATGTCTGCGAAAAAGACGGCATCGCCGATTTTGTAAAAGGCTGGCTGTTATAAGCATATGAAAAGGGTAACTGTTCCTCGTGTAAGGACAGTTACTCTTTTTTGTGTTTCAAACAAAAGATTTTTTCTCTTGTCTTATGACCTTGGGCAGATTGACGGAAAACGAAAAAGTGGCGAAAAGCCGTTGCTTTTGGTTTTTCTATGCAGTACAATAAAATTAGCATCCTATGTGCAAATGGTAACTTGTTTACAATCATATACAAAGAAAGAGGAGAAGCATCATGAAAATGTTTATCGACACCGCTAACGTGGATCAGATCAGAGAAGCAAATGACCTGGGCGTCATCTGTGGTGTAACCACAAACCCTTCCCTGATTGCAAAAGAAGGCAGAGATTTCGTAGAAGTTGTAAAAGAAATCACAACCATCGTGGATGGCCCCATCAGTGCGGAAGTTATCAGCCTGGATCATGAAGGCATGGTAAAAGAAGCGAGAGAACTGGCTAAAATCCACAAAAACATCGTTATCAAAATCCCTATGACACTGGAAGGCCTGAAAGCGGTTAAAATCCTGACAGCAGAAGGCATCAAAACAAACGTGACACTGATTTTCTCCGCTACACAGGCGCTGATGGCTGCAAGAGCCGGCGCAACATATGTAAGTCCTTTCCTGGGCAGAGTGGACGACATTGGTTCCGTAGGCATGACTCTGATCGAAGAAATCGTTGATATCTTTGATATCCACGGCATCGAAACAGAAATCATCGCTGCTTCCATCCGTAACCCTCTGCATGTGATCGACGCTGCAAGAGTTGGCTGCCACATCGCAACCATCCCTTACAATGTACTGATCCAGATGGCAAAACACCCTCTGACAGACATCGGTATCGAACGTTTCCTGAAAGACTGGGAAAGCGTACCCAAGAAATAAGAAACATCTTTTTGTAACGTGAACCAAAATATGTTTTGATGAAGATTGCCCTTTTTTGAAAGGGCAATTTTCGAAATGGGAGGAAAACAATATGAATATTGATAACTTGACTGTAAACACCCTGCGTTTCCTTTCCGCAGAAGCCATCCAGAAAGCAAAAAGCGGCCATCCTGGTCTGCCTCTGGGCGCTGCCCCCGCTGCTTATGCACTGTGGGCAAAGGAAATGAAAGCAAACCCCGCAAATCCCAAATGGGACGACAGAGACCGTTTTGTACTGTCCGCAGGTCACGGCTCCGCGCTGCTGTATTCCCTGCTGCATGTATTCGGCTATGGTCTGACCATTGAAGATCTGAAGAACTTCCGTCAGAGAAATTCCCTGACACCCGGTCACCCTGAATACAAACACACCGTAGGTGTAGAAACCACAACAGGCCCCCTGGGTCAGGGTATCGCAAACGCCGTTGGTATGGCACTGGCTGAAAGCCATCTGGCAGCAAAATTCAACACACCTGAATACAAAGTGGTTGACCACTACACATACGCACTGTGCGGCGACGGCTGTCTCCAGGAAGGCGTTGCTTCCGAAGCAGCTTCTCTGGCTGGCACAATGGGTCTGTCCAAACTGATCGTAATCTATGACTGCAACAAAATCACCATCGAAGGCAGCACAGACGTTGCATTCACAGAAGATGTAATGAAACGTTTCGAAGCTTACGGCTGGGATGTTGCGGAAGTAACAGACGGCAACGATGTAGACGCTATCGCAGCAGCCATTGCGGCAGCGAAGAAAACAGACAAGCCTTCCCTGATTAAAGTAAACACACTCATCGGTTTCGGCGCACCCAACAAACAGGGCAAAGCATCCGCCCACGGCGAACCTCTGGGGGAAGAAGAAATTAAGCTGACAAAAGAAAATCTGGGCTGGAACTATGAAGAATCTTTCTTCGTTCCCGAAGAAGTCAAAGCGCACATGGCAGCATGGGCAGCAGAAGGCGCTCAGAAAGAAGCGGCTTGGAACGAAATGTTTGCAGCATACGCAAAAGCAAACCCCGAACTGGCAAAAGAATATGAACTGTGGCACAGCGATAAGCTGGCAGCAGATCTGCTGAATGACGAAGATTTCTGGAAAGACGAAGGGGACATCGCTACTCGTGCAACTTCCGAAAAAGTACTGCAGAAAGTAGCAAAAGTAGTTCCTAACCTGTTCGGCGGCAGCGCTGACCTGGCTCCTTCCAATAAATCTGTCATGAAAGACAGAGAATATTACAGCAAAGAAAACCCCGCTGGCTCCAACGTACATTTCGGTATCCGTGAATTTGCCATGACAGCTATGGCAAACGGTATGGCAGTACACGGCGGCGTAAGACCTTATATCGCTGGTTTCTTCGTATTCAGCGATTACATGAAAGCTGGTCTGCGTATGGAAGCTTTGATGGGCCTGCCTGTTATCAGCATCTTTACTCACGACAGCATCGGCGTAGGGGAAGATGGCCCTACTCATCAGCCTATCGAACATCTGGCAATGCTGCGCAGCCTGCCTAACTACATGGTATTCCGTCCCTGCGATACCAGAGAAACAGCAGCTGGCTGGTATGCAGCGCTGACACATACCACAACACCTACCGGCCTGATCCTGTCCAGACAGAACATGCCTGCACTGGAAGGCACCGGCAAAGACGCTCTGAAAGGCGCTTATATCCTGCGTGACTGCGAAGGTACACCTGATGTACTGCTTATGGCAAGCGGTTCCGAAGTAGAACTGATTTACAAAGCATATGACGAACTGGCTGCAAAAGGCGTAAAAGCAAGAGTTATCAGCATGCCTTGCTGGGAACTGTTCGCAGAACAGAGCGACGAATACAAAGAAAGCGTTATGCCTAAGGCTGTTCGCGCAAGACTGGCTGTGGAAGCAGCGGCAGACTTTGGCTGGCATAAATTTGTAGGTCTGGACGGCGACGTAATCTGCATGGAAGGTTTCGGCGCATCCGCACCTGCGGGCACCCTGTTCAAAGATTTCGGTTTCACCGTAGAACAGGTTGTGGAAAGAGCAATGGCTCTTGTAAAATAAGAAGTTTTGTATTTTATGAAGGGACGGCACGGCTCTTTCCAAAAGAAGGGGCCTCGCCGTCCTTTTTTACAGAAAGGAGGAAACATGCGGACATTTATTGCCATTGAACTGGAAGAAGAAGTGAAGGACGCCCTGGAAGGGGCACAGCAGCAGGCGGCAGAACTTTGTCGCAAGGGGAATTACACACCAAAGGAAAATTTCCATCTGACCCTGCATTTTCTGGGGGAAATCAGACCGGAAGAAGTGGACGATGTGGTACAGGCTATGATGGAAACCACCAGACGGAATCGCCCCTTTGAACTGAAGCTGGATCGATTGGGATTCTTTCCCAGAGGACGGGAAGGTATCCTGTGGGCTGGGGTGGAAAAAAGCGCACCCCTTCAGCGGCTGTTTCAGCAGCTGGAAATCTCTTTGGGCAAACAGGGATTTGCCAGAGAGAAAAAAGGTTTGAGCCCTCATATCACATTGGGACGTGAGGTAGAACCGTATCGTGGGTTTGCCGATGTGCAAAAACAGGTGAAACTGGAAAATCTTACCGTGCAGGTGAAGGCAATTTCTCTCATGGAAAGTGTGCGCAGAGGACGGAATCTGATCTATCGTCCCCTGTTTGTACAACCACTGAAAGACAAAAGTTTTTATTGATGGAAACGATGTATTTTTTTATATACATGCTGGAAAAGCCTTGATTTATCAAGTATAATTGATACCAGCGGCATGCAGAAATACCCCGCTGCATGTCAGAAAGACATTTTATGACGATCAAAATTGTTTTTAAGGAGGAAACAAATTATGGAGTTTGGCTATTCAAAGGAACAAGTACTGTTGAGAGACCTGTACAAAAAATTTGCTGAAACAGAAGTAAAACCTTTGGCGGAAGAACTGGACGAAGAAGAAAGATTCCCCGTGGAAACCGTTAAGAAACTGGCAAGATACGGCTTCCTGGGCATTCCTTTCCCCAAGGAATACGGCGGTGCAGGCGGCAGCTACCTGACATATTCCATGGCAGTAGAAGAACTGGCTAAGGTATGCGGCACAACAGCAATCATCGTTTCCGCACACACATCCCTGTGTGCAGGCCCCATCTACATGTTTGGTACAGAAGAACAGAAACAGAAATACCTGGTACCCCTGGCAAAAGGTGAAAAACTGGGTGCTTTCGGTCTGACAGAACCCAGCGCAGGTACAGACGCTTCCATGCAGCAGACAACAGCTGTTCTGGATGGTGACGAATATGTACTGAACGGCACAAAAGTGTTCATCACAAACGCTGGCTATGCTGATACATACGTAATCATCGCAATGACAGATAAATCCAAAGGTACAAAAGGTATCTCCGCATTTATCGTAGAAAAAGACACACCCGGCTTCTCCATCGGTAAAAAAGAAAGAAAAATGGGTATCCGTGGTAGCGCAACATGCGAACTGATCTTTGAAAACTGCAGAATCCCTAAAGAAAACCTGCTGGGCAAAGAAGGTCAGGGCTTCAAGATCGCAATGCAGACACTGGACGGCGGCCGTATCGGTGTAGCTTCTCAGGCTCTGGGTCTGGCAGAAGGCGCTATCGACGAATGCGTAAAATACGTAATGGAAAGAAAACAGTTCGGTAAAAAAATCGGTCAGATGCAGAACACACAGTTCGAACTGGCTGACATGGCAGCAAAAGTAGAAGCAGCGAAACTGCTGGTATACGAAGCAGCATGCACAAAAGACGCACACGGCGCTTACAGCCACCTGGCAGCTATGGCAAAATACCTGGCTGGTGCAACAGCAAGCGATGTAACAAGAAGATGCGTACAGCTCTTCGGTGGTTACGGTTACACAAGAGATTACCCGATCGAAAGAATGATGCGTGACGCGAAGATTACAGAAATCTACGAAGGTACCGCAGAAGTACAGAAGATCGTTATTTCCAACTGGATGAAACTGAAATAAGAAAGACCTTGGGGCCCCTGTCCCCAATCCCCTGCAAGGGGCATTGCCCCTTGACCCTTTGGCGCAAAACAAGTTTTGCGCAGGGAAAAGTTTCATTTTTCAGTCAATAAGCAAGACTTCCGCAAAATGAAATTTTGCGGCACTCAAGTTTAGGTCAAGCCTTTTTAAAGGCTTGCGGAGTGTGAGGCAGAGCCTCACGGTTTGAAAACGAAAGGAGATTCAATCACAATGAAAATTGTTGTATGTATCAAACAGGTACCCGATACCGTAGAAGTAAAAATCGATCCTAAAACCGGCACACTGATCCGTGATGGCGTTCCTTCCATCATCAACCACGACGACAAAACAGGTATCGAAGCTGCTCTGACAATCCGTGAACAGGTTGGCGGCACAGTAACAGTTGTATCCATGGGCCCTCCTCAGGCAGACGTTGCTCTGAGAGAAGCACTGGCTATGGGCTGTGACGAAGCTATCCTGGTTTCCGCTAGAGAATTCGGTGGTTCCGACACATACGCTACATCCGGCATCATCGCAGCAGCTCTGAAACAGCTGGACTACGATCTGATCATCACAGGCCGTCAGGCTATCGACGGTGACACAGCTCAGGTTGGTCCCCAGATCGCTGAAAAACTGCACCTGCCTCAGGTTTCTTACGTAGAAGAAATCGTAGAAGCAGCAGAAGACCATGTAACTGTTAAGAGACAGTTCGAAGATGGTTACCACATCGTAAAAGTAAAAACACCTTGCCTGCTGACAGCAATTGCTGAACTGGCAGAACCCAGATACATGTCCGTAGGCGGCGTATTCGACGCTTACCAGAAAGAAATCAAAATCTTTGGTTTCGACATGCTGAAAGACGATCTGGAACTGGATATGATCGGTCTGAAAGGTTCCCCCACAAACGTATACAAATCCTTCACAAAAGAACTGAAGGGCGCTGGTACAGTCCTGAGAGATCTGACACCTGAACAGGCTGTGGAAGCAATCGTGAAGAAACTGGAAGAAAAATTCATCATCTGATAAGACCTTGGGGCGTTGCCCCAATACCCCATCGGGGACGCGTCCCCGAGCCCCGTTTTGCACAAAACTGCGTTTTGTGCGGATAGTGGATTGAAATAAAGATGAATACATTAAGGAGGATATATCCCATGAGCAATGGTATTTTTGTAGTAGTGGAACAGAGAAACGGCAAAGTACAGAACGTAGGTCTGGAACTGATCGGTGAAGCTACAAGACTGAAAGCAGATCTGAAAGACGATGTATACGCAGTCCTGCTGGGCAGCGAAATCGAAGGCGAAGTAGAAAAACTGTATCACTACGGCGCAGACAAGGTAGTTCTGGTTGACCACCCTTACCTGAAAGAATATGTAACAGAACCTTACACAAAAGCTG
>OKRR01000655.1_pt1 | contig 38149 bp, 24 predicted proteins | sample 1601211 | NCBI WGS metagenome assembly OKRR01 (sample SAMEA3541525, study PRJEB24748) | human gut metagenome | biome: human gut; feature: human-associated habitat; material: faeces | place: China | collected 2012
TTATCGTCGAAGGTCGGTGTGTAGTATACAAGCTTTGCCTCGTAGAGGTTCTTGTTGAGGAATTCCATGACCTCGTCGCGGACCTCGACACGGACGCCGATGTCGACGGTGCCGACCTCTGTCTCAATTCCGTGATCATCACAGATGTGGGAGAACCAGTCGGAACCTTCACGACCGATGGCGGAGACGATCTCGTCTGCGTAGTATGTCTCGTCTTTATCGGTAATAACACCTTTTGCAGCTTCGTCTTCGATGATGATATCTTTAACCATCGTGTTGAATTCCATGTGGATGCCGTTTGCGAGGAGGTGATCCTGCAGGCGGGTGTAGATCTTGTAGCCTTCCTCAGTTCCGAGGTGGCGGATCGGGCATTCGATCAGTTTTAAGTTTGCATTGATGGCTTTTTTACGGATCTTGCGGATCTCCTGCTGTTTGTCAACGCCGTATACGTTCTGATCAGCGCCGAACTGCAGATAGATATCGTCGGATTCCCTGATGAGCTCTGTCGCCTTATCGTATCCTAAGATCTCCGGCAGATTTCCTCCGACATCCGGGGAGAGGGAGAGTTTTCCGTCGGAGAAAGCTCCGGCTCCTGCGAAGCCTGTGGTGATGGAACATGGTTTACAGCCAACGCATACTTTTGTTTTTCTCTTTGGACAGACACGTTTTTCGATCGGTCTTCCTTTTTCGATCATTAAGATGTTTAATTCTGGTTTTTCTTTGATCAGTTCATAGGCGCAGAAGATACCGGACGGGCCGGCGCCGATGATGATCACGTCAAAGTGTTCTCCGGATTTCATATCACAAGTCTCCTTTCGGGTGAGCATATACGGACACCAGGACAGGGAGCGTTCCTTGCACACCATTTTTATCGTATCATAGTTCTCCCCGACACGCAAGATGAGAGAAACGAAAATCAGATCATTGATATGGGAAAGAATACCGGCAAAGTTGTCTAAAAATTAACGTTAAGCAAAATATTATTAAGCAAAGCACATAAAAGACTTGATTTATTTAATAATTACGTGATAGAATCGACAATATGTTAAGAAACAAATTCAATAAGCCATAGAGGGGAAAGCTGGCATAACTGCGTGAGCAGGTGTGACCGATGAAAAAATTGCAGAGGAGTGAATCATATGAGCAGATTGGAGATCATGTCCCCGACCCGCGCGCGGATCGTGATGGAGGGACTTTATAAAGATCTGGAGAGAAGAATCGAATCGAGCCCGCCTGGGCTCTGTCCTGTTGATATGGCGAGAGCGTTTCTGGAGCTCTGCCACGCGCAGACGTGCGGAAAATGCGTTCCGTGCCGAATCGGTCTCGGGCAGTTAAACCAGCTGATCCGTGACGTATTAAACGGAAAAGCGACAATGGATACGCTGGATCTCATGGAGAAGACGGCGCTTTCCATCATGGATTCCGCGGACTGTGCGATCGGCTATGAGGCGGCGAACATGGTCTATAAGGGGCTGATCGGCTACCGAGATGACTATGTGGAGCACATCAAGAACGGCCGCTGTACCTGTACATACAACCAGCCGGTCCCGTGTGTCGCGATCTGTCCGGCCCATGTGGACATTCCGGGTTATGTGGCGCTCGTGGAAGAAGGAAGATATGCCGATGCGATCCGCCTGATCCGGAAGGACAACCCGTTCCCGACGACCTGCGGTTTTATCTGTGAGCATCCGTGTGAGGCGAGATGCCGGAGAAACATGGTTGACGATGCGGTCAATATCCGGGGACTGAAACGGTTCGCGGCAGATTACGCGGGTGTTGTGGATCCGCCGAAATGTGCTCCGTCGACCGGGAAAAAGGTCGCTGTCCTCGGCGGCGGTCCGGGAGGTTTAAGTGCTGCTTACTACTTACAGCTCATGGGACATCAGACGACCGTGTACGAGATGCTGCCGAAGCTCGGCGGTATGCTGCGGTACGGGATCCCGAACTATCGTCTCCCGAAAGATCGGCTGGATGACGATATCAACGCGATCTTAAAGACCGGCGTGGAAGTAAAATATGGCTTAAAGATCGGTGTGGACATCACGATCCAGGAACTGCAGGAACAGTATGACGCGGTGCTCATCACGATCGGCGCCAGCACGGATAAGAAGCTTGGACTTCCGGGTGAGGACGCGGACGGCGTTCTCTCCGCGGTACAGTTCCTGCGGAGTGTCGGAAAAGACGAGATCATCGACCTGACCGGAAAGGAAGTCGTTGTCATCGGCGGTGGAAACGTGTCCATGGATGCAGTCCGCACGGCAAAACGACTTGGAGCGAAGAAAGTCAGCATTTTATATAGAAGACGGAGAAACGATATGACGGCGCTGCCGGGTGAGATCGAGGGCGCGATCGCGGAGGGGATCGAGATCGTGACTTTAAAGGCCCCGGCCTCTCTGTATGTCGGAGAAGACCATAAGATCCATGGCATCTACGCGACCCCGCAGATGATCAGCGCGATCAGGGACGGCCGCGCCAGCGTGAAGCCGACCGGAGAGCCGGATGTCTACATCCCGTGCGATGTCCTGATCAAGGCGATCGGACAGGATATCGAGTCCGGACATTTCGAGAAAGCCGGGATCCCGGTATCCCGCGGAAAGATCGTGACCTTAAAGAGCGGTGCATTTGAAAACATGCCGGGCGTCTTCGCGGGCGGCGACTGCTCAAGCGGTCCGGCATCTGTAATTAAAGCGATCGCAGCAGCGAAGGTTGTTGCGGCGAACATCGATGAATACCTGGGTTACCACCACGAGATCACGAGCGGAGTGGAAATTCCGGAGGCGAGCTTAAAGGACAAGACTCCGTGCGGACGTGTGAACTTAATGGAGCGGGAAGCAGGCGAGCGTGTCTGTGATTTCGAGGCAGTCGAGAAGTGCATGACCGAGAAGGAGGCGAAGCAGGAAGCCGGACGGTGCCTGCGCTGTGATCATTTCGGATACGGAATCTTTAAAGGAGGCAGGAGTACATTATGGTAAATATTACGATCGACGGAAAAAAGATTTCGGCAGAGGAAAATATTACGATCATGGAAGCTGCCGAGAAGAACGGGATCCCGATCCCGAAGCTCTGCTATTTAAAGGGGATCAACGAGATCGCGGCCTGCAGAGTCTGTGTTGTGGAGCTGGAAGGAAAGGAAAAACTGATCACCTCCTGCAACAACCTCGTGAAGGAAGGCATGGTCATCCATACGAACAGCCCGAAGGTCCGGAATCACAGAAGAAATACGGTCCAGCTGCTGCTGTCCCAGCATGATAACCGCTGCGTGGTCTGTCCGAGAAACGGAAACTGTGGTCTGCAGCAGGTGGCATATGATCTGAATATTCTGGAAATCCCGTTTAAGCAGGAACCGGAATATCAGCCGTGGGATAAGAAGTTCCCGCTGGTCCGTAATTCCGCGAAGTGCATCAAGTGCATGCGCTGTGTTCAGGTCTGTGATAAGATCCAGGGACTCGGGATCTGGGATGTGGAAGGAACCGGTTCCAGAACGACCGTGAATGTCGCAGGACATAAGACGATCGGGGAAGCGAACTGCGCTCTCTGTGGTCAGTGTATCACCCACTGTCCGGTCGGTGCCCTCTCGGAGCGCGACGATACGGAAAAAGTCTGGGAAGCGATCGAAAATAAAGAGAAGATCGTTGTGGCGCAGGTTGCCCCGGCGGTACGCACGGCCTGGGGAGAGGAACTTGGACTCTCCGGCGCGGACGCTCCGGTCGGAAAGATCTTCGACGCATTAAAGAGAATGGGCGTCGATTACGCGTTTGATACGGTATTTTCTGCGGACCTCACGATCATGGAGGAGAGCACGGAGTTTATCAGCCGTTTCACAAGCGGCGAACTGAAAGACCGTCCGATGTTCACCTCATGCTGCCCTGGCTGGGTTCGATTTGCGAAGAGCCAGTTTCCGTATATGGTGAACTACCTCTCCACGGCGAAATCCCCTCAGCAGATGTTCGGTGCGGTCATGAAGACATATTTTGCGGAAAAACTCGGAGTTTCTCCGGATCAGATCTTTACGCTCTCCATCATGCCGTGCGTGGCAAAGAAAGGCGAGCGTGAGATGGACCTGTTCTACGGGGAGTATGCCGGACATGACGTCGATGCGGTCCTCACGACGCGAGAACTCGTGAAGATGATCCGTTCTGCCCATATCCGTCCGGATACGCTCGTTGAAATCCCCAGTGACAGTCCGATGCATGTGGGAACCGGAGCGGGCGTGATCTTTGGAGCGACCGGCGGCGTTATGGAAGCGGCCCTGCGCACCGCATATTTCACCTTAAAGGGCGAGAACCCGCCTGCAGACGCGTTCCGTGCGGTCCGCAGTGAAGGAGTCCAGGAAAACGCAGGAGTCCAGGAAGCGGAGTTTGAGATCGGAGACATTAAGCTGCGCACGGCGGCAGTCAGCGGCCTTGGAAATACACGGAGACTGCTGCAGCAGATCGAGCGCGGGGAAGTCCACTACGACTTTGTCGAAGTCATGGCCTGCCCGGGCGGCTGCGTCGGCGGCGGCGGACAGCCGATCCACGACGGCGAGGAGCGGGCGTTTGCGCGCGGAAAGAAGTTATACGAACTGGATGCGGAATCAGAACTCCGGTATTCGCATGAAAACCCGGATATCAAGGAGATCTACAGCGATTTCTTCGGAAAACCGATGTCCCACAAGGCACATATGCTGCTGCATACGGAGCATTGGAAAAATAAATAAAGTGTCGGTTAAATTACGGATACAGAAAAAGCACGTAGATACAGGAATGAAAAAACAATTGATTTTATGTCGAAAATTCAAGTCGAATGTCTGTGAAGGATAGTTACTGTAAACGCAAGTGTATGTGTTTCCTGAAAAGGATTGCATGAATTCTGAAAATATGGTAATCTATGAATAGATACATTCCATGACACGGAATGCACAAGGGATGAGCGCAAAAGCGCAAATCCCGCACGATTCGGACGGTACATCAGGGGGTATCTGCCGGAGTATGAAAAACGAGTATAGGATATAAAAGAATCTGCCGCTAACAGCTGTGATCATGGACGGAATGGGTGTCATGACGGAGTTGCTGGCGGCAGATTCTTGTCATAACTGCCTCTTGCACTGGACGTTCAAAACTGATAAAATGTAGAAATCAGGGGACTTTGGAAAAAGGCCCCTTAAATGCGTTGCGATTTAGAAAAATCAGATTCCGTTTTGACCGTGGAAGGGAATACCTGGCGGTCAGCGGAAATTCGAAAAGGAGATAAAAATGTTAATAATTGCAGGTCTCGGAAACCCGGGAAAGGAATATGAAAATACAAGACACAATGCAGGTTTTATGGTGATGGATGCTCTGGCGGAGAAGATCGGGGCGGACATTTCAGAGAAAAAGCATAAGGCGCTCTGCGGGAAAGGCGTTATCGGCGGGGAGAAGGTCATTCTCATGAAGCCGCAGACGTATATGAACTCCAGTGGGGAGAGTATCCGCGCGGCGGCCGATTATTATAAGGTGGATCCGGAAGATATCCTGATCGTGTACGATGATATCAGTCTGGCTCCGGGTCAGTTAAGGATCCGCGCAAAGGGAAGTGCCGGCGGTCACAACGGGATCAAGAGCATCATCGCACATCTCGGAACCCAGGAATTCCCGCGCGTGAAGGTCGGAGTCGGTGAGAAACCGGCGAGAATGGATCTTGCAGATTATGTGCTCGGACACTTCTCAAAGGAAGAGCAGGCGACGATGGATGACGCCGTGAAGGAAGCGGCCGACGCAGTCTGCGAGATCGTGAATGTCGGGATCGCGCAGGCGATGAATGATCATAACCGGAAGAAAGAAGAAAAATAAAAGAAGTATTGGCAAAATTTTGCCGCAGTGTGCGTGCGGAGAATGCCTATGCACACTAACTGGAATAGAATCAGAAATATGATCGGACAGGAAACGAATAAAAACAGGAGGAACCATGGCTGAAGTTTTTGCAAATCCGCTCGCGGAGCTGGCGGAGTATACCGATATGAAACAGGATATGGATAAAGGAAAAGGTCCGATCCAGGTCAGCGGCGTGACAGATTCCCAGAAAGTTCATGTCATGTATGAACTCTCGAAGGAACATCCGTGGCGCCTTGTCGTGACGTACGATGACAACCGGGCGAAGGAGATCTATGATGATTTCAGCTATTTTGAGCCGAATACATGGCTGTACCCGGCAAGAGACCTTCTGTTTTACAGCTCTGATATCCACGGAAATCTTCTCACAAGACAGCGGATGCAGGTGTTTAAACACCTTTTGGAGGACGAAGGCGGCGTTGTCGTGACGACCGTGGACGGTCTCATGGATCATCTTCTGCCGCTTTCCATGATCAGGGAGAGCTGCCTGAACATCATGGCGGGACAGACGCTCGATATCGAGGAGATCAAGACACAGCTTACGAACATGGGCTATGAGCGGATGGGACAGGTCGATGGAATGGGACAGTTTTCGGTCCGCGGTGGAATTCTCGATGTCTTTCCGCTTACGGAGGAGGTCCCGGTCCGGATCGAACTCTGGGGAGACGAGGTGGACTCGATCCGCTCGTTTGATGCCGAGAGCCAGCGCTCGATCCAGCAGATGGACGAGGTCACGATCTACCCGGCAGCAGAACTGATCCTCACGAAGGAACATATAGAGGATGGGATCCTGCGCCTGGAGTCAGAGGGAAAGAAGCAGGAAAAGACCTTCCGCGACCAGAAAAAGCCGGAGGAGGCGACGCGGATCCGGCGGGCCGTCGGAGAGCTTGTGGAATCCTTGAGAGAGGGATTCGATGTGCAGACATTGGATGCGTATATCCGGTATTTCTGTAAGGACACGGTGTCATTTCTGGATTACATGAAAGATGTGGGAAACAGAGCTGTTTGCACGCATTCTGAGGTAAAAACGGGAGAGGAGACTGACAAGGACACGGCAAAAGCTGCAGAGAGCGGAACGTCAGAACAGAAGGCAGGGGGAACAGGGAAAAAAGCTGTCGGTGACTCAAATAGGATAGCAGCGGGCATAGAAAAGGAATACACAGGATTCGCCCTGCTCTTAGATGAGCCCCAGCGCATGAAAGAAAAAGCGGAGACCGTCGAGACGGAATTCCGGGAGAGCATGTCCCATCGCCTGGAGCAGGGCTATATCCTGCCGGGGCAGGCGGATCTCCTGTTTTCCTCGAAAACGATCCTGGCGGACGCGCACACGCCGCACACGATCTTCATGACCGGACTCGACCAGAGACTCCCCGGCATGACTCCGAAGGCGAAGTACAGCCTGACCGGAAAGAACTTAAATTCCTACCAGAACAGCTTCGAGATCCTGATCAAGGACCTGACGAGATGGAAGAAGGACGGATACCGCGTTGTTCTCCTCTCTGCGTCGAGGACCAGAGCGAGCCGTCTTGCGGGGGATCTAAGGGAGTATGATCTGCGGGCGTTCTGTCCGGAAGACCCGGGACAGCCGGTCGCTCCGGGGGAGATCATGGTCACCTACGGAAAACTCCATAAGGGCTTTGAGTACCCGCTGATCAAGTTCGTCGTGATCACCGAGGGCGACATGTTCGGCGTGGAAAAACGGAAGAAAAAGCGGAAAAAATATAATTACGAAGGCAAGAAGATCAGCAGCTTCTCTGAACTCTCCGTCGGCGATTATGTGGTGCATGAGAGCCATGGTCTCGGAATCTATAAAGGAATCGAGAAGATCGAGCAGGACCATGTCATCAAAGACTACATCAAGGTCGAGTACGGGGACGGCGGAAACCTCTATCTTCCGGCGACCCGTCTGGAGGGGATCCAGAAGTATGCGGGGGCTGACGCAAAGGTTCCGAAGTTAAATAAGCTTGGCGGAACCGAGTGGACGAAGACGAAGACGAAGGTCCGCACGGCAGTCCGCGAGATCGCGAAGGAGCTCGTGCAGCTCTATGCGGCGAGACAGGATGCAGAAGGATTCCAGTATGGACCAGATACGGTCTGGCAGAAGGAATTCGAGGAGATGTTCCCGTACGATGAGACGGATGACCAGCTCACCGCGATCGACGATACGAAGCGGGACATGGAGAGCAAGAAGATCATGGACCGCCTGATCTGCGGGGATGTCGGTTACGGAAAGACGGAGATCGCACTCCGCGCGGCGTTCAAGGCGGTGCAGGAAGGAAAACAGGTCGTGTACCTGGTCCCGACAACAATCCTGGCGCAGCAGATCTACAATACGTTCGTCCAGAGAATGAAGGATTTCCCGGTCCGCGTGGACATGATGTCGCGGTTCCGGACGCCGGGAGAGATGAAGAAGACGGTAGAAGGACTGAAAAAGGGGTATGTGGATATTATTGTCGGCACACACAGAGTCCTGTCAAAGGATGTGCAGTTTAAGAACCTTGGACTTTTGATCGTTGATGAGGAGCAGCGGTTCGGTGTGACTCATAAGGAGAAGATCAAGCAGATGAAGCAGAATGTGGACGTTCTGACCCTGACGGCGACACCGATCCCGAGAACGCTGCATATGAGCCTTATCGGGATCCGCGACATGAGCGTTCTCGAGGAGCCGCCGGTGGACCGTGTTCCGATCCAGACCTATGTCATGGAGTACAACGACGAGATGATCCGCGAGGCGATCCACAGAGAATTAGGACGTGGCGGGCAGGTGTACTATGTATACAATCGTGTCAATAACATCGATGAGGTGGCAAACCATGTGGCGTCGCTTGTTCCGGAGGCAAATGTGGCATTCGCACATGGTCAGATGAATGAGCACCAGCTTGAGAAGATCATGTTGGATTTCATCAACGGCGATATTGATGTTCTCGTGTCGACAACGATCATCGAGACAGGGCTGGATATTCCGAATGCCAACACGATGATCATTCAGGACGCGGATCGTCTGGGACTTTCCCAGCTTTACCAGATCCGCGGGCGGATCGGGCGTTCGAACCGGACATCCTATGCGTTCCTCATGTACAAGCGCGATAAGATGCTGAAGGAGGACGCGGAAAAGCGTCTCCAGGCGATCCGGGAATTCACAGAGCTCGGATCCGGGATCAAGATCGCGATGCGTGACCTTGAGATCCGCGGCGCGGGAAATATTCTCGGAGCGGAACAGCACGGACACATGGAGGCGGTCGGATACGACCTCTACTGCAAGATGCTTAATGAGGCAGTCATCGCTCTGAAGGGCGGACAGGAGGAAGAGGAGACGTTTGAGACGGTCGTGGACTGCGATATCGACGCGTTTATTCCGGATGGATATATCAAGAATGAGTATCTGAAACTGGATGTTTATAAGAGAATTTCCGCCATCGAGACGGATGACGAGTACATGGATATGCAGGATGAGCTGATCGACCGGTTCGGCGATATCCCGAAATCCGTGGACAATCTGCTGCGTGTAGCGGAATTAAAAGCCATGGCCCACCGCGCCTACGTGACCGAGGTGGACATCAACACCCAGGAGATCCGGATCGAGCTCTACCCGAAGGCAAAGCTCGATGTCACAAAGATCCCGGCGCTGATCGCAGAGTACAAGACCGCTCTCCGCTTCGCCCAGGGCGGCGAGAAACCGGTCCTGTTCTACCAGGAAAAAGGAAAGAAGAACAAGAACTGCGAGCCGATGATCGAGAAGGCGAAGGAGATTCTTGGGAAGCTTGGGGAGCTGGCAGGCTAGCACCCCAAAATCTCCTCCGCCCGCTTCACCGATTCCGCCGTCGGTGGATCCACATCTTTCAAGGTATACGGGATGCCGAGGGACTCCCACTTGTAGATCCCGAGCGTGTGGTACGGGAGAACTTCCACCTTTTTCACGTTGGACAGTGTGTCCAGAAATGCGCGGATGCCGTAAAGATTCTCATCATCGTCGGTCACACCGGGGACGAGGACGTGGCGGATCCACATGGGTTTGCCGATCTCGTTTAAGTATCTGGCGAAGTCCAGGATGTTCTCGTTGGTGTGACCGGTGAGCGCGCGGTGTTTTTCCGGATCGATGTGTTTTAAGTCGAGCATCACAAGGTCCGTGTTCTCCATGAGAGACGAAAGTTTTGAGAAAAATGGTTCTGTTCTTGTAAACGGCTGTCCCGCAGTGTCAAGCACCGTGCCGACACCGTTTTCTTTTGCAAGGCGGAAAAGCTCCGTCATGAAATCGAGCTGTAAGAGCGGTTCGCCGCCGCTGACAGTGATCCCGCCTTCTTTTCCCCAGTAGCGTTTATAGCGAAGTGCCTGCTTTAAGAGGGCGGACGGGGTCATTTCTTTATAATTGCAGCCGGAAGCGGCAGAGGCAGGATCGCCGGACTGAGGACAGGCATCCGCGCGGTTTCCGGCCAATTTCCAGGTGTCCGGGTTATGGCAGTACCGGCACCGCATATGGCAGCCCTGAAGAAATGTCACAAAGCGGACGCCGGGACCGTCTACGGAGCCAAAACTGTCGATGGAGTGAATGTAGCCTGTTGTTTCCATATCAGATTCCTTTCTCGATGATTCGATCGATCGGTGTATTCAAAAAGTGCGGTGCGGGTATATCATTCATAATCTAAGATCAGCCAGGAACATCAGGTTCCCGGCTGATTTTTGTTATGTGAGTCGAAGTCCATGTTCACAGAGACTGATGTGGTAACATTCAGACCTGCGAGGTATATCCTGACTCATTTTAAGAAGAAATATATTTTTTTACATCGCCTCATGGCAAGTTCTTGCAATGACATCCAGCTGCTGCTCTCTTGTCAGATCAATAAATTTAACAGCATAACCGGAAACGCGGATCGTGAAGTTTGCATACTCCGGTTTCTCCGGATGTTCCATCGCGTCCTTCAGCTTATCAAGACCGAATACATTCACGTTGAGATGATGAGCGCCCTGGTCAAAGTATCCGTCGAGAACATGAACGAGGTTGTTCTTTCTCTCGTCCTCGGAGTGTCCGAGTGCACCAGGAGCGATCGTCTCAGTGTTGGAGATTCCGTCGAGAGCGTACTCATACGGAAGCTTTGCGACAGAGTTTAAGGAAGCGAGAAGTCCGCTCTGCTCCGCACCGTAGGACGGGGTAGCGCCCGGTGCGAACGGTGTGAACGCTGCACGGCCATCCGGGAGAGCGCCTGTTGCCTTACCGTAAACCACATTGGATGTGATCGTAAGGATCGAAGTAGTCGGCTCGGAATTTCTGTAGGTGTGGTACTTTTTAACCTTCTTTAAGAATGTCTTTAACAGCCAAACTGCGATATCATCCGCACGGTCATCATCGTTTCCGTAACGCGGGAAATCACCCTCTGTTACGAAGCTTGTCGCCATACCGTTCTCGTCGCGGACAACCTTTACCTTTGCGTACTTGATCGCAGAGAGGGAGTCTACCACGTGGGAGAAGCCTGCGATACCGGTTGCGAAGGTACGCCGTACATCGGTATCGATGAGAGCCATCTCGGCTGCCTCATAGTAATATTTATCGTGCATATACTGGATCAGGTTCAGGATGTTTACATAGATTCCTGCCAGCCAGTCCATCATCAGGTCATACTTATGCATCACCTCGTCATAATCAAGATACTCGGAGGTGATCGGTGCGTACTCCGGACCAGCCTGCATCGGCTTTCCGTCCTTTGTCTTGTACTTCTCGTCTTTACCGCCGTTGATCGCGTAGAGCAGGCACTTTGCAAGGTTTGCGCGGGCACCGAAGAACTGCATCTCCTTACCTGTCTGGGTAGCGGATACGCAGCAGCAGATGCTGTAGTCATCGCCCCATACCGGACGCATCACATCATCGTTCTCATACTGGATCGAGGATGTATCAACGGAGATCTTTGCCGCGTACTTCTTGAAATTCTCCGGGAGACGGGAGGAGTAAAGTACAGTCAGGTTCGGCTCCGGGGACGGACCCATGTTTTCTAAAGTATGGAGGAAACGGAAGTCCGTCTTTGTTACCATGTGACGTCCATCCTGTCCGAGACCTGCAACCTCCAGTGTTGCCCAAACCGGGTCACCGGAGAAGAGCTGGTTGTAGGACGGGATTCTTGCAAACTTCACCATACGGAACTTCATGGTCATATGGTCGATCAGTTCCTGTGCCTGGGCCTCAGTAAGTGTCCCTTCCTCGAGGTCACGGTTTACATAGATATCGATAAAGGTGGAGATACGTCCAACACTCATAGCTGCGCCATTCTGGGTCTTAACAGCGGCAAGATAGCCGAAATAAAGCCACTGGATCGCTTCTTTTGCGTTTGTTGCCGGACCGGAAATGTCATAGCCATAGATCTTTGCCATTTCCTTCATGCCCTTTAAGGCACGGATCTGTTCTGCGATCTCCTCTCTCTGGCGGATGATCTCATCGTACATTGCGCCATTTCCGCAGAGATCCAGGTCTTTCTTTTTCTCCTCGATCAGGAAATCGATACCGTAGAGGGCCACGCGGCGGTAGTCACCGACGATACGTCCGCGGCCGTAGGTGTCCGGAAGACCGGTTACGATATGGCAGTGGCGGGCAGCTTTCATCTCAGGTGTGTAAGCGTCAAAGACTGCCTGATTGTGTGTCTTGTGGTACTCCGTGAAGATCTTGTGGAACTTCTCATTTACCTTGTAGCCGTAGGTCTCGGCTGCTTCCTCAGCCATTTTGATTCCGCCGTAAGGCATGAAGGCACGCTTTAACGGCTTGTCTGTCTGGAGTCCGACGATGGTCTCGAGATCCTTTAAGCTTTCGTCGATGTAGCCCGGGCCGTAGGAAGTCAGGCTGGACACGATCTCAGTCTCGCACTCTAAGACACCGCCTTTTTTACGTTCCTCTTTCTGGAGCTCCTGAAGACGCCCCCAGAGTTTATCGGTAGCTTCGGTCGGAGCTGCAAGGAAATCCTCGGTTCCGTCGTACTGTGTATAGTTATTCTGGATGAATTCGCGGACATTGACCTCGTCGGTCCATTTTGCGCCCTGGAATCCTCTCCAGGCTTTTTTGAAAACATCAGCGTTTCCGTTTCTGGTATTCTGTTCAGACATGGTGGTTCCTCCTTGTTTCCATTACTATTACATATTGTTAAAAAGGGATCATTCTGAAATCTTCGGTTGTGAAGAAATGCTTCGCCATTATAACAGATCGTGACAGGAAAAAACAATATTCTAAATGAGAATCATTATCAAAATCTGTCATATGGGAAATTTTCTCTTTAGGGAGATCTCAGCTGTTACAGAATCACAGCGCGGCGCAGAATGCGCCATCAGACAAAAGGGCAAAAAAACAGCCCACGGTCTGCGCTATGATTGCCCAGACGGTCGGCTTTCTTCGATCATACTTCACGTGGTTTATCCACTTATCCGTCAGTCATATGATCGGTATAAGCTATATATACCAGATGTTGTGGGGGAAGTCAAGTGGAAATAAAAGGTCTGACCAAAAACGCAAAGGGCAGTAATTCATATGGGTTGACGGAAATGTCCCATGCGGGGTACAATGAAATTATATTACTTTCGGGGGAAACAGGGGGGAATTGCGGATGCTGAGAGTACTGATCGCCGACGACGAGAGCAAGGTGTGCCAGCTGATCGAGAAGCTTGTGGACTGGGATGCGCTTGGGATGGAGGTTGTCGCAGTTGCCGAGAACGGGATCGAGGCGTTGGAAAAAATAAAAGAATTTCACCCGGATATCGTGATCACGGATATCCGGATGCCGGGATATGACGGGCTGGACCTGATCCGGCTGGGAAAAGAGGAAGCTCCGAAGGCAGAGTTTGTGATCATCAGCGGTTACCGCCATTTTGAATACGCGCAGATGGCGATCCGGTACGGGGTGAACGCGTATCTCTTAAAACCGATAAAAAAGGACGAGCTGACGGAGACATTAAAACGCCTCAGCACCCGTTTCCGGGTGCAGACGGAGCAGCTGAGCCAGGAGGAGAAGACCAGACTGGCGATCAGAAGCGATGAGAAGAACCTGAGACAGGCCTTTTTACAGGATCTTGTGGGGAGAAGAAATAAGGAGACCCTGTCGCAGCCGCTTTTGGAGATCAACCGGGAATTTCACTATCGTTTTGAGCCGGGGGAATTCTGCATCGCCATCTTAAAACTGGATGGGCGTGTCTGCGACGAGGAGCAGAATGTCCAGTTTATGGCGGAGAAAGTCCAGTCTGCGGCGGAAAGATTTTTAAAAGACTATGTTATGGAGACAGAGAATACGGAGCTCAACGGATTCCATTTCTTTCTGTTAAATTATGACGCAGAGGACCGGATGCAGATCCGGAGACAGATGAAAGCCCTGCTCTCGGAGATTCGGGTCCAGGGGGATATTTTAAAGAACCTGTCGGTGACACTGGCACTCGGAGAGGGCGTGGAAAGTCTCCCGGAGATCGGCAGTTCCTTGAAAAATGCCAGACTCCTCATCGAGGAGCGGCTGCTCGCAGGAACGGGAAAGCTGATGGAAGGAAAGATCGAAAGCGGGGAGTCCTTCGCGGACAGTGAGATCTTCGCGAAATTTAATGACCGGATCGCCCACACGCTCGAGAGTCTGGATTCCTTTGCAGTGCGGGAAGAACTGATCTATCTGAAAACGAAAATGCTGGCTGAAAAGGAGATTAGCGGTCATGAGATCCTTCAGATGACGAAGGAGATCTGCAACCAGTACCTGTTTTTTATGAAAAAGTACCGCCTTCCGGTGGAAGAGAACTTTATGGAGAACTTCAGCGTCAGTGCCGACAACTGTGCAGATGCGGCGGAGCTTTTCGATTATCTGACGAGACGGATCACGACTTCCTATGAGAAGGCAGCAAGGTTAAAGCGGCAGGATGAAAACCGCCCGATCCGCGTGGTGAAAAAGTATGTGGAAGAACATTTTGGAGAGCCGCTGACGCTGGAAGAACTCAGTCAGGTTGTGGATCTCTCCCCGACATACCTTAGCACGATCTTTAAAAAGGATACGGGGATGACGTTTCTGGAATACCTCTCGGAGGTTCGCATGGACATGGCAAAAAAGCTCTTAAAGGAGACAAATGACACGGTGGCCGATATCTGCGGGAAGGTCGGTTACAGCGATGTGCGGTATTTCACGAAGACCTTTACAAAATATGCGGGCTTAAAGCCCAAGGAATACAGAAAGCTGTACTCATGATGGAGAAGAAATATACCGATGAGAAAAATTACCTGTCCGTCCGGATCAAATGGTGTGCACTTCTCGCAGCCGGGCTGATCGGGGCATTCCTCGTGAGAATGTGGGTGGTGTGCATCCGGGAAATGCAGTCCCTGATGGTCCCGGCGGTATTTACGGCGCTTTCCGCTGCTCTGGCGGTGATCGTCTACCGGACGGTGCTGATCCCATACCGGGAGACTCGGAAGATCTATGAGCAGTTTGTCATGGGCTATGTCATGGAGGACCTTTTTAAGGTCCGCTATCCGTTTTCACCGGAGAGTGAGCAGGCAGTCCTGCGCCTGAACGAGATCATCGACCGGAACAACCTGATCGCGATCTCGAAGAAACAGGCGGAGTATCTGGCGCTTCAGAACCAGATCAATCCCCATTTCCTCTACAACACGCTGGAGGGGATCCGGAGTGAGGCGCTGATCGCGGGGCTGGACAGCATCGCGGAGATGACGGAGGCGCTGGCGACCTTCTTCCGCTACACGATCTCAAACCTGGAAAATCTCGTGACGCTGGAGGACGAACTTGCCAATATCGAGAATTATTACTATATTCAACAGTTCCGATTCGGTTCCAAACTGGACCTGAAGATCCAGTATGACCGGGATCCGGATGACGATTTCACGGAGATGGATTTTCTGCAGTGCAAACTTCCGAAGCTGACACTGCAGCCGATCGTGGAAAATTCCATCTACCACGGGATCGAGCGAAAGATCGGAAAAGGTCATCTTGTGATCCGGATCAGTGCGAGTGAGGAACGGCTCTACATCAGGATTTCCGATGATGGGCGCGGAATGACGGACGAAAAACTGAAGGAACTGAATGAAAAACTGCGCCGTCTTGATGTGGAGACAGATGTCCCGGAAAAAGAGGAGGAGAAGAAGTCGGCCCGCGGCGGGATCGCGGTGGTGAACGTGAACAGGCGGATCAGGCTCCTCTTCGGCGAGGAGTACGGAATCCATGTCTACAGCAAAGAGGGGATCGGAACTGATGTCATAGTGGAGCTTCCGCTGGTGCGCGACGGGGATCGTCAGGGAGGATGGCGATGAGAAAAGAACTTCTTCGGATATCGCATGTCGATCTTGAACGGGACGGAGAGCTGCTCCTGGATGATCTGGAATTCCAGATGTTTGCCGGGGAGATCGTTGGCCTGGTGGCTCGGAACCGGAAAGGCCAGAAAGAGATGGTGGATCTGATCTGCCGGAACGATCCGATCAGCCTGGGATCCGTGTGGTATGACGGAAACGTTGTAAATAGCTACGCCTACAGCAGCGGCGAGTCCAACAAGGTGGCGCTGATCGAGCAGAAGAGCCATCTCGTGCAGGGACTCAGCGTTGTGGACAACCTTTTTATCCTGCGGGAAGGTTTCCGGAAATATTTTATCAATGAGCAGGTGATCTTCAGCCAGGCGGTCCGCTTTTTTGAGGAAAAAGGGCTGAAAGTGGACCTGGAAAAGAGAGTGGAGAACCTGACAGAGCTTGAGAGATGCTTTGTGGAGCTCGGAAAGGCGCTGCTTTCGGGCTGTCATCTCATTATCGTGGATAACCCGGCGAACTATTTGAGCCAGTATGAGCTCTTCGAGTTCCAGCAGATGTTAAAGAAGATCCGGAAAGAGGGGATCTCCGTGCTCTATGTGGGAAACCACCACCAGGAGCTCTTTAAGATCGCGGACCGGACCGCACTTTTTTCGGACGGTCACATCTACAAGGTCTTTGAGCGGGATGAGATGACGGACGAAAAGATGGCACCGTACATCTCAGAATGGAAGATCATGTCCACGGAGAATGATCAGGATGCCGGGGATGACGGGATCCTGCACTTTCACACCGTGGGAGTCGGAAATTTAAATGGTCTTCGCTTCATCCTGCACCGCGGTGAGTGTATGACGATCCTCGACAAGGAGAATAAGATCGCAGGGGACATGATGGATCTGATGACCGGGAAGAAGCGGTGCAGATCAGGATGGATCACAGTGGAACATGTGACCTACACGCAGAAAAAAGCGGCGGATTATCTCGATGAGGGGATCGCCGTGATCCCGGCGGACGGGGTAAACCGGCTGCTGTTTCTGGATGGGAGCTACATGGAGAACCTGACATTTCTCCTGGACCGGAAACTCAAAAAAAGCCTGATTCCGGGGAAGATCTATAGGAGCATCCATTCAGAATATCTGCCGCTCGTGGGGCCGGTGATCGACGCGCCCTGTGTGCGCGATATTCCGCAGGAAGACCAGTTTGCCCTGCTCTATCATAAGATGAATCTTCTGCGTCCGCGGATCATGGTCTGCATCCAGCCGCTCGCAAAGGGCGACATGTTCTGCCGCATGAGAATTTTAAATGTGCTGCGCCAGATCCAGAAACAGGGGACGGCGATACTCATGATCACCGCGAGTATCTCCGATACGCTTGATATCTCAGACCGACTGCTCGTCGTGGAGCAGGGGAAGGTGGCGGCAGTGTATGAGAAGAGTGAGTTTAAGAGAATTGTGAGGTAGGATTGGAGCTGCCCCGTCCTGTTGTATACATCAAAATATTGTCCCCCATAACCGTAGGATTGTCCTCTGTTACGGGGGACATTTTTCATGTAAGATGGAACTAACAGGGGAGGTCTATATGAACGAGTACATAGGAATCGATATCGGCGGGACGAAAACAGCCATCGTTCGTGGAGACGAGAACGGAACGATCCTTGAAAAGAAGCGATTCGCGACGACAACGAAGGGAGAAACTCTGGAAATGATCTTTCAGAGCGTTGCGGATCTGAAAACAGATCAGACGAAAGCAATCGGCGTCAGCTGCGGCGGACCGTTAAACAGCAGGACGGGTGTGATCCTGGGACCTCCGAATCTTCCGGGATGGGACGAAGTTCCGATTACGGATATGCTGACGGAGCGGTTCGGACTTCCGGCATATTTAAGAAATGATGCGGATGCCTGTGCCGTGGCGGAATGGCAGTTCGGAGCCGGAAAAGGCGCGGAGAACATGATCTTTCTTACCTTCGGGACCGGGATCGGCGCGGGGCTGATCTTAAACGGAAAGCTCTACGAAGGAACATGCGGGCTGGCCGGGGAGATCGGTCATGTACGGCTTTTTGAGGATGGACACGTTGGCTACGGAAAGTCCGGCTCGTACGAAGGATATGTGAGCGGCGGCGGGATCGCCCAGTACGGAAAAGGAACCGCGGCGGAGCTAGGAAAACGGGCGAAAGAAGGAGATCCGGAGACGTTGCAGATCTGGGCGCAGACAGGAGAACATCTTGGAAGCATGCTGGCGATCCTGATCGACCTTTTAAATCCGGAGGTGATCGTCATTGGAAGTATTTTCGTCCGGGCGGAGAAGTATCTGAGAGCTTCCATGGAAGAAAAGATCCGGAAAGAAGCACTGAAACCGGGCGTAGAGATCTGCCGGATCGTTCCGGCGGGACTCGGGGAATCAATCGGAGATATCGCGGCACTCTGTGTCGCCATGAACCTGTAAAAAATGAAAATGCCGGGATTTGCGGAGAAACCACAAAAAGAATGTAACTGTCCGGAATCCCTGCAGTTACAGGAAAAACATTAGAAATATAGCCACAAAAGGATGTGCAGGGCATATTTTCGCACACATAAAACGACCCGGTAGACCGGATCAAACGAGAAACCAAAACTGGAAAGTGGGGGAGAAGATGGGCGAAGTAATTGTTTCAATGAAAGACATCGTCAAGACATTCCCGGGCGTCAAAGCCCTGGATCATGTAAATTTCGAACTCCGGTCGGGAGAGGTCATGGCGCTTCTCGGGGAGAACGGAGCAGGAAAATCTACACTGATGAAGATCTTAAGCGGTGTTTATACAAAAGACAGCGGAACGATGACCATATTCGGAACGGAATATGACAATCTGACACCGAAGCAGGCACAGGCCGTCGGCGTTGCGATCATCCACCAGGAGTTAAACATGTGCCGCCACTTATCGGTTGCGGAAAACATGTTCCTCGGAAGAGAGAAGGTCAACGGGATCGTCTTAAATGACCGGGAGATGGAGGCAGAGGCGGCAAAGATCCTCGGAGATCTGAAGATCGACATCGACCCGAGACAGACCGTCGGCGATCTTCCGGTATCCAAACAGCAGATGGTCGAAATCGCGAAGGCACTTTCGATCCACGCGAAGATCCTGATCATGGATGAGCCGACTTCTTCCCTGACAGCAAAAGAGATCGAGGAGCTCTTCCGGATCATCCGCCAGTTAAAGGCAGACGGCTGCGGAATCGTCTATATTTCCCATCGTCTGGAGGAGCTGAAGGCCATCGTGGACCGGGTGACGATTATGCGTGACGGTCAGTATATCACAGACGGAAATTTCGCAGATATGACGATGGAACAGATCATCGCAAACATGGTCGGCCGTGAGATCAAGGAACAGTTCCCGAGAGTCTCCTGCCCGAAAGGAAAGAAGATCTTCGAGGTGAAAAACTTAAATGCCGGACATCTCGTCCGCGACATCAATTTCTCCCTCTATGAGGGCGAGATCGTCGGATTCGCGGGACTGATGGGAGCGGGACGTACCGAGACAACGAGAGCGATCTTCGGAGTTGACCCGAAGACCAGCGGGGAGATCTGGCTGGACGGAAAAGAAGTGAAGATCACCTGTCCGATGGACGCGATCAAAGCCGGGATCGTACTGGCGCCGGAGGACCGGAAAAAAGACGGTCTCTGCACGAAACTCAGCATCCGTCATAACCTGGCACTCCCGAACCTGGACCTCATCTGCAGCAAGCTCGGCGTGATCAGCAGTAAAAAGGAGGACGACCTCTGCGAGAAGGCGGTGAAGGACCTCCTGATCAAGACCCCGACGGTGGAGGTCAACGCGGGCAATCTTTCCGGAGGAAACCAGCAGAAAGTGGTTGTCGGAAAGTGGCTGGCGAGAAATTCCAGAGTCGTGATCTTCGATGAGCCGACACGAGGCATCGATGTAGGCGCGAAGGTCGAGATCTACAACCTGATGAACCAGTTAAAGAAACAGGGCATTGCCGTTATGTTCGTCTCCTCGGAGATGCCGGAAGTCCTGGGAATCGCGGACCGCGTCATCGTCATGTGCGACGGAAAGATCACCGGCGAAGTCATGGCGAAGGAGACAAGCCAGAATGAGGTTCTGAAGTTCGCTACCGAATTTGAGAAGAAACAACAGGTTAGCTGAGGGAGGACAGGAGAATGAATGAAAAGAAGCAGAGTACAGTAAAGCGGATCCTGGGGACACGCGGAATGGGCGCGGTCATCACGGCATTCGCGGGACTGATCATCATCTATGTAGCATTCGGTCTCATCGACCGTAAAGTATTTGCAGGACAGAACGTCATGAACCTTCTGCGTTCCATGTCAAAGTACCTTCTGATCGGCGTCGGACAGAGCTATCTTCTGATCACCGGAAACATCGATCTCTCGATCGGTTCCATGGTCGGAATGAGCGCCATGATCTCGGCAACCCTGATGGCGATGGGCGTCAATCCGTTCGTTGCGATGGCGGTTGCGATGGCGTGCTGCCTGGTTACCGGAGTGATCAACGGAATGTTAGTCGGAAAGTTCAAGCTTCCGCCGTTCATCGCTACCCTGGGTACCATGTTCGTGACACGAGGCGTTGCCTACATGGTCAACAACAACCGAAACACGGATGCCATCGCCACAGGTATCGGAAAGGAAGCAGGGGATAAGTTCCAGAACGTCTTCTACTATGGAAAGACACTTGGTGTTTACAACACCTTCTGGATCGCTCTCGTGATCTTTCTGATCTTCTTCTTCCTGCTCTCAAAGACCCGCACAGGAAGACATATTTACGCGATCGGCTCCAACGTGGATGCTGCGAAACTGTCCGGTGTGAATGTTGTAAATACAACAATTAAGGCATATCTGGTAAGTGCTGTCTGCGCGTGTGTCGTTGGTTATATCCTCTGCGCACAGGCAGGAATGGGCAACATGGAAGCAGGAAACATGTACGAGATGTACGGCGTTGCGGCCGGCGTTATCGGCGGCATCTCCCCGCTCGGCGGAACAGGACTTCTGCTCGGAACCTTTGCTGGTGCGGCTGTATGGCAGACACTGGAGAATGGTCTGAACATGATCGGTGCACAGGTCGGCATCCAGAGACTTGTCATCGGTATCATCGTTGTATTCTCTGTACTTCTTGATGTTGTCGTTCGTTCCGGAAACTTCGGAAAGAAAGCATCCAAATAAGACAGAGAAAAAACTGTTTTGTGTCTGCGGCATTTTGCAGCAACAGTCGGTCCGCAGTCCTGCATGAGAATAAGCAGGATGCTGGTCCGGAAATATCGTTACATGGATATCTAACTCCCATGATATACGGGAGTTACATATAAGAAAATCTTAAGGAGGATTTTTATGAAAAAGAGATTGTTCGCACTGTTAAGCTGTGCAGCCCTTGCGGCAGCCAGCATCACCGGCTGTTCCAGCCAGAAACCTGCAGAATCCGCAGCTGCGTCTGCAGAGGCAGAGTCCACCACAGGTGCTCCGTCCAAAGAAGTCGGCGATTATAAGATCGCGCTGATCACCATGGACTCCATCGACCAGCACTGGGTAACCTTAAATGAGGGTGCTCAGGAAGAGGCGAAAGAGCTCGGCGTGACTGTAAGCTTTATGTCCCCGAACACGAAGGATGATGCCCAGCAGATCGAGTGCGTGAACAACGCAGTCGCAGGCGGCTATCAGGCGATCATCGTAGCGGCAAACGGCCCGGACGCGATCTCTTCTGCACTGAAGGAAGCAAAGGACGCAGGCATTAAGATCGTATACGTTGACTCCCCGGCAAACGTGGAGGCAGAGGCAACCTTCTCCACAGACAACGAGGCTGCCGGTACAACAGCAGGAAATGAGATGTTAAAAGCACTCAAGGACGCAGGCGTTACATCCGGTAAGATCGGTATTGTAAACGTAAATGCGGCAACTGATTCCACCGTTAAGAGAGAAGCCGGATTCCGCAAGGCATTCGAAGGAACCGATTTTGAACTTATGGAGACCCAGTATGGCGAAGGTGACGCGGCGAAGTCCCAGACCATCGCTGAGAACTACATCACACAGGGCGTTGTTGGTATCTTCGGCTGTAACGAAGGTTCCACGACCGGTACCGGTAATGCCATCAAGGCATCCGGCAATACAGGCATCATCGGCGTTGGCTTCGATAAATCTGACGCGATCATGAACCTTATCAACGACGGATATCTTCTCTGCACAATGGCTCAGAACCCGGATCTTATGGGTAGAGACGGTGTTGAGGCAGCTGTCCGCGCACTTCAGGGCGAAACCTTTGGCGGTCTTGTAACGGATACAGGTGTCTCTGTCATCAAGGCAGGCAACACTGAGGATGCAGCAGGAACAACCGACGTGACAGCAACAAAGGACTGGAAGATCGCGCTGATCACCATGGACTCCATCGACCAGCACTGGGTAACCTTAAATGAGGGCGCTCAGGCAGAGGCAAAGGCACTTGGCGTGACAGTGAGCTTCATGTCCCCGAACACAAAGGACGACGCTCAGCAGATCGAGTGTGTGAACAACGCAGTCGCAGGCGGCTATGAGGCGATCATCGTAGCAGCAAACGGCCCGGATGCGATCTCTTCCGCATTAAAGGAAGCAGCTTCCACAGGCGTGAAGATCGTGTATGTTGACTCTCCGGCAAACGTAGAGGCAGAGGCAACCTTCTCCACAGACAACGAGGCAGCCGGTAAGACAGCAGGCGATGAGATGATCAAGGCTCTCGAGGCAGCAGGCATCACATCCGGTAAGATCGGTATCGTAAACGTAAACGCAGCAACAGATTCTACAGTTAAGAGAGAAGCCGGCTTCCGTTCTGCATTTGAAGGAAAAGGTTACGAGCTTATGGAGACCCAGTACGGCGAAGGTGACGCAGCGAAGTCCCAGACCATCGCTGAAAACTACATCACACAGGGAGTTGTAGGTATCTTCGGCTGCAACGAGGGATCCACAACCGGTACCGGTAATGCCATCAAGGCATCCGGAAAGACAGACATCGTAGGCGTAGGCTTCGATAAATCTGATGCGATCATGAACCTCATCAACGATGGATATCTCCTCTGCACAATGGCTCAGAACCCTGATGTTATGGGTAAAGAGGGCGTAAAGGCAGCAGTCAGAGCGTTAGAGGGCGAAGAGCTCGGCGGCGCTGTCAGCGATACAGGTGTATCCGTTCTGAAAAAGAACTGATGTAACTGTGTACGGAACAGTTACGAACTGATAAAGAATTTCAATGGTTACAGTTCGTGCAGCGCATGAATGATGGCCCTGAATGAAAGAAAAGGTGCCGGGCAGGAAAATAAACTGGAAACCGGCACGAAAATGAATTAAAATAACGGTAGCTTCCGCGCGACGGACAGTTACTGAAACATGTAACGCAATGGAACGCCGGGCCGAAAGGATCGGCGTTCCTGCATATAAGGGACAGGAGGACATTTGTATGAAACGCAGTGAGATCAACGCGGCTTTAAAAGAGATGGAACAGATGATCAGGGAGTATCGTTTTGCGATCCCGCCGTTCTGTAATTTCACCCCGGAAGAGTGGAAGGAAAAAGGACATGATTACGATGAGATCCGCGACAATATGTTAGGCTGGGATATCACAGACTACGGTCTCGGGGATTTTGATAAAGTCGGGTTCTCCCTGATCACGATCCGGAATGGAAACCTGAAAATGAAGGACAAATATACAAAATCCTACGCGGAAAAACTCCTGTATATCAAAGAAGGACAGTATTCTCCGATGCATTTCCACTGGTCCAAGATGGAGGACATCATCAACCGCGGCGGCGGAAATGTTCTGATCCGTGTATACAATTCCACAAAGGATGAGGACCTTGATAAAGTGAACGATGTCCATGTCCATGTGGACGGCAGAGAGATGGTCGTTCCGGCCGGCACCCAGGTGCGCCTGACTCCCGGTGAGAGCATTTCCATCTACCCGTACATGTACCATGATTTCGAGGTGGAAGAGGGAACCGGTCCGGTCCTTTTAGGAGAAGTCAGCCAGTGCAACGACGATAACGTGGATAACCGTTTCTATGAGAAGATGGGAAGATTCCCGGAGATCGAGGAGGATGAAGCACCGTATCGTCTGCTGTGCAACGAGTATCCGGAGGCAAAATAGATGACAGATCAGAAAACGCTGATGGCGGTCTGCGGTCATATGGATCAGGTCGCCGGAGTCCGTCAGATGGAATTTCAGGATGGGCGGGCAGCGGGACTTCGCTGTGCGATGATTCATAATGGACCGCTGGAGCTTCCGCTGATGCTCGATAAATGCCTGGACCCGGCCTGGATCCGGTATAAGGGGATCAACTTAAGTCTCCTCACAAAACCGGGGCTTCAGGGGAGAAATCCCTATGATACTGCGGGAGACGAGGCGGTGCGCTCCATTATGGGCGGCGCGATGTTCACCTGCGGCCTTGGAAATGTCCACGGAAACCGGGTGGTGGACGGTGTGGAATATCCGGTTCACGGACGGATGAGAACAACCCCGGCGGAAAAGATCTCTATGGACGCATTCTGGGAGAACGGGGAGTATAAGATCCGGGTGTCCGGGGAGATGCGGGAAGCGCGGATCTTCGGTGAAAATCTGGTGCTGAGAAGAACCGTGGAGACGGTTTATGGAAAGAACGAGATCGTGTTCACGGACGAGATCGAGAACCAGGGATTTGAGGACCAGCCGCTCTGCTTTCTCTATCACTGCAATGCCGGATATCCGTTTCTGGTGCCGGGGCTGCGGGTCGTAATGCCATCGATCTTCTGCGGTCCGAGAGATGCGGACGCAAAGACAGGCAAGGCGGCCTGGAACGTCATGGAGGAGCCGGTGGAGCATGCGCCGGAGCAGGTATTCCAGCATGAGCTGGCAGCGGATCGTAATGGAAATACGTTTGCGGCATTTGTGAATGACGAGCTGCAGATCGGGCTCTGCATTCGTTTTGAAAAATCTGTGATCCCCTACCTGACTCAGTGGAAGAGTCTGGCAGCCGGCGATTTTGCGATGGCGCTGGAGCCGACAAACTGTGGGTTTGATGGCCGCGCCGGGGCGACGGAAATTCTAAAGCCATTTGAAAAACATGTAAACCGGATCCGATTCCAGATCCTGGACGGAGAAGACGAAATTGAATTACTTGAACGTGAGTGCAGGGAGGTATTGGAATGTACGATGTGATCGCTCTTGGTGAGCTTCTGATCGATTTTGCGGCGAAGGAGACGGACTCGGACGGCTATCCGACGATGAAGGCGAATCCGGGCGGAGCGCCGGGAAATTTCCTTGCAGCATTGAATAAATATGGGGCAAAGACTGCATTCCTCGGAAAAGTCGGGGATGATGCGTTCGGAAAGCTCCTCTTAAAGACATTTGAGAAAGCCGGGATCGAGACAAAGGGGATCGTGACGGATCCGTCAGTGTTTACGACGCTGGCGTTCGTGACCTTCTCGCCGGAGGGAGACCGTTCCTTCAGCTTTGCGAGAAAGCCGGGAGCGGATACGAAATTGAGCTTTGAGGAGATCGATCTTACCATGATCGATGAGACATCGGTGTTTCACTTTGGAACCCTGAGTCTTACCGATGATCCGGTCTGCACGGCGGCGAAAAAGTGTGTGGAATATGCGAAAGAGCATGGAAAGCTTATCACTTTTGATCCAAACTTAAGACTTCCGCTCTGGGAGACAACGGACGCGGCGAAAGAGCAGATCTTATGGGGACTGGCTCATGCGGATGTTGTGAAGATCAGCGATGAGGAGGTGGAATTCCTCTGGGGGATCACGGACGAGAAGGAGGCGGCAGAGAAGCTGCTTGACGAGTTTGGAATCCGCCTCGCTATGGTCACTATGGGACCGAAAGGGGCATATCTTGCAAATCAGAATGGCGCCGCCTACGCGAAGTGCCCCAAGGTAAAGCCCATCGATACGACGGGAGCCGGGGATATCTTCGGAGGAAGCGCGGTGTCCAGACTGTTAAAGACAGGAAAAGCGCCGGAAGAGCTCAGCACGGAAGAACTTGGATTTATCGGTCAGTTCGCCTGCACGGCGGCAAGCATCTCCACGACACAGTCGGGCGGGATCCCGAGTATTCCGGAGGAAGCGGCGGTTCTGGACCGGATGTAAAGAAAGACAAATTCGGATTTTTATTGAAATTCTGCTGTACACATCTTCGAGATCCCGATATAATTCAAATGTCAGGGCAGCAGGTCCAGACGGGCAGGCTGCAATGACGATATTATGAAGATCGATCGATTATCTGGAGGGTGTTATGACAGACACAAAGGACAAGAAGAGAGAAAAACTTGGAATTCTCTGCTGCACGGCGGGGGCGACGAGCTGGGGACTTTCAGGAACCTGCAGTGAGGCGCTGTTTTCCCAGTACCCGGTAGATACGACATGGGTGACGGCGGTGAGAATGACATCAGCGGGGATCATATTGCTGTTTCTTGCGTTTGCGAAGCACAGTCTGAATTTGAAAGAACTTGGAAAAGACAAAAAAGGGCTTATAGAGATCGTTCTGTTTGCCATTGCGGGTCTGGCGCTCTGCCAGTACGCGTACCTCAGCGCCATCAAATGGACGAATTCCGGAACCGCAACGGTGATCCAGAACCTCTCCATCGTGTTTATCGCAGTCTATGTCTGCGTGACGACGAGAACGAAGCCGGATAAGAAGACGGTATTCTGTATCCTGCTTGCGCTCATCGGCGTCTGGCTTCTTGCGACAGGCGGAAAGCCTGGAAATATAGAGCTGACTCCGAGAGGACTCTTCTGGGGACTGATGGCGGGCATCGGCGCGGCGAGCTACTCGCTGCTTTCCAGAGCTCCGGTGGGACGTTTTGGAAGTATTCCGGTGACCGGACTTGGGATGCTGATCGGGGGAGTCGTGCTCTGTGAAATCGCCCAGGTATGGAAGGTCCCGGCAGGACTTGATGGGCGTGCGATCCTCTATCTTGCAGTTATTGTTTTGGTCGGTACGGTCGGTGCGTTCACCCTGTTTTTACAGGGAATTGCCTTGGTGGGACCGGTGAAGGCGGCGCTCTTTGCGTGTCTGGAGCCGCTGACAGCGGCAACGTTGTCGGTCGTCTGGCTGCATGCCAGTTTTACGGCGGCGGATCTGATCGGGTTTGCGTGTATTCTGGCGACGGTGGTGTTGATGAGATAGAAGATGCAGGATCAAGGTACTCCTGCCCGGAAGTTCTCCGCTGGGGAATGGAAATGGGCTTTCCGGCAGGGAGGTCCTTTACATGATTTTTGCCATATTTTTACTTTACAATTCTCATAGAAAAATGTTATACTGCTGTGGGCGGAAAAGGTATCCGCACACAGCAGTTTTTATGAAATTTAACGGAGGTGAATTGCATGGATAGTTGCGATAGTACAGGGCGAAGTACGAAATGCGGTGTAACATACAGACAGACGCAGAATGCGGCTATCGGTTTGCTTTTCACGGGTAGGAATTTTCTGAACTGAAAATTCCGTATGATCCGTTTTCCGGTGACTGTTCAGCAGATCCGCGCAGTAGATACGCAGACCTGCTGAATGGTTACAGCTTCCGAAGCTGGATTCCATATTGTTATGTCCTTTGAAACACCGCATGGGAACGGCCTGTCCATCACAGCGATGACGGTTGAACCCCGCCAGGGATGTCCCCTGGGCGGTGTTCTTTTGTTGCCGAAATTACAACGGCATGTAACCGGAGAAAGTAAAAAAAGGTGTTCCGTGAATGGAAGTAATCCGGTGCTGCATGGAAAAGCAGCCCGCTCCGGTAAGAAAGAAGACCGGATCTTTATGAAACGGTCTTAAAGGAAAAGGAGGCAGAAATGGAAACAGAAGTTTTAAAAGAACAACACTATGTGGAAGAACTGGTCGATATCATCCGAAGCGGACTTCCGAAAGAGGAACTGATCGACCGGTTATCCGATTATCATGATAACGATATCGCGGATGCCCTCACAAAGCTGACGCCGGATGAGAGACGGGAATTATACCCGCTGATCGGCGTGGAGCGGGTTGCGGAGATCTTCGCATATTTGGATGATGCGGAGCCATATTTAAAAGAACTCCCGATCGAGAGTGCTGCAAAGATCGTTTCCGAGATGGACTCCGACGATGCGGTCGATGTCCTCGAAGAGATGGATGCGACGACGAAACACAAGATCGTCGGCATGCTGGATAAGGAAGCCAGCGATGACGTCAGACTCCTGTTCTCATACGATGATGATGAGATCGGTAGCCGCATGACGACCAACTTCATCATGATCCACAACCACCTGACGATCCGCCAGGCGATGCGCGAACTGGTCGAGCAGGCGGGAGAGAACGACAATATCTCCACGATCTATGTGATTGATGAGGAAGATAAGTTTTACGGCGCGATCGATCTGAAAGATCTGATCATTGCGAGAGAGTATACAGATCTTGAGGATATTATCAGTCACTCCTACCCGTATGTTATGGACCATGAAAAGGTCAGCGACTGTATCGATAAGATCAGGGATTACGCCGAGGATTCCATCCCGGTACTGCAGGAAAACGGAACAATTGCCGGTATCATCACATCTCAGGATATCGTTGAGGCCGTGGATGATGAGATGGGCGAAGATTACGCGAAATTAGCCGGTTTGACTGCGGAGGAGGATCTGAATGAGACCTTGCCGCAGAGCATCAAAAAGAGACTTCCGTGGCTGATCGTCCTGCTGTTCCTTGGAATGATCGTCTCCTCAGTTGTCGGCGCATTTGAGTCTGTCGTAGCCGTGATCCCGATCGTTATGTGCTTCCAGTCCCTAATCCTCGATATGGCAGGAAACGTTGGAACCCAGTCCCTGGCTGTTACGATCCGTGTCCTGATGGATGAGCAGCTCACAACAAAGCAGAAGCTGATGCTGGTTGTGAAGGAGATGAAGGTTGGTTTTGCGAACGGTCTGTTCCTTGGATTCATGGCATGGATCTTCCTGGGACTTTACATCTGCGTGATCAAGGGATATCCGATCCACCACGCGATGATGGTTTCCGGCTGTGTTGGTATTTCCCTTGTGACAGCGATGGTGATCTCCAGTATGGTGGGAACATTGATCCCGATGTTATTTAAAAAGATCAATATCGATCCGGCGGTCGCTTCCGGTCCGCTGATCACGACGGTGAACGACCTTGTTGCGATCATTGTTTATTATGGTCTTGCGATGCTGTTCCTGATCGATCTGCTGCATGTGTCGGGCTGATAAAAATGTCAGGAGAAGCTGTTGGCAGGTAGAATGCCGGATTTTTATAAAATATGAATATTGATGGGAAAAAGGGCTATCCTAGGAATATAGGGTAGTCTTTTTTATTTACGCGAACAACGAGCCAAAGTCCGGGCTTGCGCGAGACCTTGGCGACTGCCGCGATAACCAGGGGAAACTTGTGAAGCGTGTTTTCACTTGTTTACGCGAACAATGAGCCAAAGTCCGGGCTTGCGCGAGAATGTGCCGGAAAGAGCTCATGATCTGATTTTCATGACAGCACATCCGGAGAAAACATGACAATTTTTCCCAATCCTTCTTTTTTGAGGTGTATTCCCTTGAAATGAAAAATAGGGTATGATAAAATTATAACAGTTAGCATATGCTAACCAGTACACGATGCAGTTATTGAATGCATAATGCAAAATTCTCAGGTTCCTGCCATGAGCAGGTCCTGCAGACAAGATCATGTCGGTGCGTGCCCGCCTGATCCGGGTGGAAGAGCAGCCTTCATGAATACCCGAAAGGAGTTAATGATGATGAACTATCTGGAAATCGAGAAAGTCATTGGAAGAGAAATTTTAGATTCCCGCGGAAACCCTACGGTGGAAGCGGAGGTATATCTGGCAGACGGGACGATCGGGAGAGGAACCTCGCCGAGCGGGGCATCCACCGGTGAGTTTGAGGCGCTGGAACTGAGAGACGGCGATAAGGCACGTTACGGTGGAAAAGGTGTGACAAAGGCGGTTGAAAATATCAATACGATCATCAACGAGACACTGACAGGAATGGATGCGTCCGATATTTATGCGGTTGACCGGGCGATGATCAAGGCGGACGGAACAAAAGACAAGTCAAAGCTCGGCGCAAACGCGATCCTTGCAGTATCGATCGCATGTGCGCGTGCGGCATCGATCTCATTGGATCTCCCGCTGTACAGATTCCTCGGAGGGATCAACGGAAATCGTCTTCCGGTCCCGATGATGAACATCGTGAACGGTGGCTGCCATGCACTTTCTTCCGGACTGGATGTTCAGGAATTCATGGTCATGCCGGTCGGTGCTCCGTCCTTTAAGGAGGCGCTGAGATGGTGTGCGGAGGTCTTCCATGCGCTGGCTGCGATCTTAAAAGAGCGCGGACTTGCGACATCGGTCGGCGATGAGGGCGGCTTTGCTCCGGCGTTAAAGTCCGATGAGGAAGCGATCGAGACGATCCTTGAGGCGGTAAAGAAAGCCGGATATGAGCCTGGACGCGACTTCCGGATCGCGATGGACGCTGCTTCTTCTGAGTGGAAGACCGGAAAAGTCGGTGAGTACAAGCTCCCGAAGGCGGGAACTGTTTACACATCCGGGCAGCTCATCGAGCACTGGAAGAAGCTTGTGGAGAAATACCCAATTGTTTCTATCGAAGATGCGTTGGACGAGGAAGACTGGGAAGGTTGGAAGAAGCTGACGGCGGAACTTGGAGATAAGGTACAGCTGGTCGGCGACGACCTCTTTGTGACGAACACGGAGCGACTTTCCAAAGGGATCAAGCTCGGCTGCGGAAATTCCATCCTGATCAAGCTGAATCAGATCGGCTCCGTTTCCGAGACACTGGAGGCGATCAAGATGGCACACCGCGCCGGTTACACCGCGATCGCATCCCACCGCTCCGGCGAGACCGAGGATACAACGATCGCAGACCTGGCCGTTGCTCTCAACACCTGCCAGATCAAGACAGGTGCTCCGTCAAGATCTGAGCGTGTTGCGAAGTATAACCAGCTTTTAAGAATCGAGGAAGAACTCGGCGAGAGCGCAGTATATCCGGGAATGGACGCGTTTCATGTAGAGTAAGGAAATAGCGGAAGATATGTCTGATCTGGGCGATCCGCCCGAAATTTCATTTCATAAATTGCACAGGGAGCTCCCCGGTGGCTGATGAGGCTGCTGGGGAGTTTTTTTGCTTTGATGAAAAAAAGACACGATTATTTGAAAAATTAACACAATATTTTCACAGGGTTTTCACAAAATATCTTTAAGCTATAAAAATGTTACAGTTCAGCCATTACATCTTCTTGTTTTCATATTCATGAAAACAAGAAGCTTGGTGGTTCCACCATATGCTGATTTGGATGAAAAAGTGCTTATGCAAGCAAGCTTGCAACACACTTTCTCATTCAAACCAGCGCATGGCTGAACTGTAACATAAAAATAACAGGATCAGGGGATAAGATCATTGCCCTGTGAATATATTGAACATATTGGGCGTCAGAGACGCCTGTTTGGAATTGACCGGAGAAATGCGCGGACGTGAGAGCATGAAAGGTGCGTCATGATCCGGGTTCAGAAACATGGAACATAATGATGTGGGAAAAGGAGAAGAGAGCATGGTGAGAGTTGGAAGAAGAATCGGGTTATTCTTAGCGGCGGCGCTGGTATTGTCCGGATGCAGCAATCATGCGGCAGAAAACGGAAGCAGCGCGGCGCAGACGGAAACGGAGACGAGTCAGGCGGAGACTGAGCGGGCCGGCGGGACAGCAGTGACATCGCTGCCGCAGATCGACGCTACAAAGTGGAAATATAATTCAGATGATAAGGTTTACTGGCAGACAGGGATTTCTTACTGTGCAGATCCGGCGGATGAGGAATATGAAACGCTGGGGATCTTTGTGCCGGCGACATATATGAACGCGAAGGATAACGGGGACGGAACCTTTACATGTACGATCAACAGCCAGGCGGCAGTCAAAGGATACACGGCGGATTCCGCGCCGATCGTGATCCCGGTCAACACGCCGGGATATTCCGCGATGACAGCTCCGACGGATTATGTGGCGGACTCGGCGTCTTACACGGCTGCCGGATTTATCTATGTGGCAGCAGGCTGCCGCGGACGTGACGCAGGTGCACCGGCAGGAGTGACAGATCTGAAAGCTGCGATCCGATATATCCGGTATAATGACGGTGTGATCCCGGGAGACGTGGATCGGGTATTTTCCTTCGGCATGAGCGGCGGAGGAGCCCAGAGCGCACTTTTGGGAGCAACCGGTGACAGCGAAGATTATGAGCCATATCTGACAGCTATCGGAGCGGTCTCCGGTGTCAGCGACGCAGTGACAGGTTCCATGTGCTGGTGCCCGATCACGGAGCTGGACTATGCGGATGAGGCGTATGAGTGGAATCTTGGAAATACGAGAACAGGCCTCACGGAGCAGGAACAGACGCTGTCGAACGGAATGGCAGAGGCATTTGCACAGTATATCAATGATCTGGGACTCAAGGATTCTTCGGGAAATGTGCTGACATTGACGGAGTCTGAGGAGGGAATCTATCAGTCTGGCACATATTATGAGTATCTGAAAGGTGTGGTGGAGACATCACTGAATAATTTTCTGGAAGATACCACGTTCCCGTATACGGTGGAGACGAAAAAAGGACGCCAGGGCGGCGGCAGAGGTCAGGGCGGACAGAAGCCGGATGGAACCCTTGGACAGGGCGATCCTGACTTTTACGCTATGGACGGTGTTGACCGGAATCTCTCTACCGGAGGCGTGACACTTTCCGGCACCTATGAGACAGCACAGGATTACATCGATGCTTTGAATGCGGATGGAACATGGATCAACTATGACAGTGCAGCCAACACGGCAACGATTACCAGCATCGCGGATTTCACAAACGCATGCAAACGTGCCTCTAAGGGAATCGGCGCATTTGATGCCCTGGATGAGAGCCAGGCGGAGAATACCTTATTCGGATACGGCGATGGAACGACGTCCCACTTTGACGCTACACTGGCAGATCTCTTAAAGAATGACGAGACCTACGGCGCGGCATTTACGGAAGCAATGGAGAAGACAGATCCTGAGGGAAAGACGGTGACTGAGAGGGGAAACATGTACAATCCGCTTTATTACCTCTCAGGCTATTATGGTGGTTATCAGAAATCTACGGTTGCCGATTACTGGCGTATCCGCACCGGAATCGCCCAGAGCGATACCTCCCTCACGACAGAAGTAAATCTGGCGCTGGCGTTGAAAAATTATGGCGTGGATGTGGATTTTGCGACGATCTGGGGGGAAGGTCATACGATGGCAGAGAGTACCGGGGACTCTGTGACGAACTTTATTGAGTGGGTTAATAAGTGTCTGAAATAAAAGTCTTAGATTAGGATATGATCAAAAAGACTGATATGTCAAACCATTATGATGGAATGAGATATCGGTCTTTTATTTTCGCAGACATGCATCAGGTAGACGCTGCCAGTGGGAGGTTCTGCATGTGATTAACAAATCAGAGCCTAAGCCAGAGGAGGGTGTTAGTTATAAAAGCCGCGATGAAATTTTGTGCATTAGAGATCCACCAGCAATCATGGCTACGACATACAGCAGATTTCCCCAGAGGATACCAAAGGTACACGCGATCTCGTGGAAAACCGGCTGCGATGACGGATGAAATGGGGATATGTAGAACATGTCAGCGTCAGCGGTGGGACCTGCGGCGATGTTGATCACGCAGGCGATCAGGCAGCATAGGAAAAAGAACGGAAGAATATTCATATAATCCCGCCGTTCATGTCCGGCGATGCCTGACATACAGGATAAAAGTCCAAGGAAGAGCAGAATAAAATGCCAGAGGAATCCATGGAACGTCATCGTCCAGTACGGATGCATGAGTCCTGGCGGCACAGCCAGGGCCATGATTCCACCCAGCAGCCCGAAATCCTGAAGGAAGGTGGCAGCGCGGCGAAGTGTTTTTTCGGAGTGAAGGAGCGGTGCAGCAAGACAGATGTACATGGGAATGCTGCAGAGCTGGAATGGAAAATACCACCAGTCGAAATGCCCGTGAAATTCGATGACATATAAAAATGCCTGCTTATAGAGTTCCATGAGTGCGAGAAGTACTCCACAGGAAAAGAGAATATGGCGGAAATACGGTTCAGGCGATGCCATGGACCGTATTTTTTTGCCGAAAAACCGCGCAAAAGAGACCGCAAATCCTGCCCCAAAGACGGTCAGCAGAATGTGAAAGGCAGAATAAGGCACCGGGGGTGTCATCGGCCATGCGGTCATGCGTAGGATGGACTGGAGAAAAATGTACATATAAGGACCTTCTTTCAAAAGGATAGTTTTGAAAAACGCGCACCGCATTCTCGTTACTTCAGTGATGAGTTAGGTGCACTATTTATTTACTAAGACTGCCCACACCGATACGGTGTGTTGAAGCTTGAAAAATGGCTGCTTACACATGTTTGGGCGGGGATCGGGGTTAAAATTCTCCTGCAAGCAGGCTTGTGTCGGGCTTCGGACCTTTTGCCCCTGACATCACAAATATTAATGCGAAATGAGAGATCTGTCAAACCTCACAGACGTTCAACTTGATTTTGAATTCTTTGATAGTCTGTCTGGAAATGTCATATTTTATATGATAAGATAAAAGAAAACTGCGGGGAGTGCGTATGGTGACAGGCGGCGGAGAAAAACGATTTCATGACCAAATATCATGGCTGATGTTTCTATTCAGCATATTTGTGATATGGGTCCACTCTTATAATGTGGATCTGTTTTCCGGTGGGGCGCGGGATGGGATATGGAGTCTTGCGGACCGGATCGAAAATTTCGTGTCGGTGGGACTGGGACAGATCGCCGTTCCGGGCTTTTTCCTGCTGTCCTCCTACCTGTTTTTCCGGAATTTTTCCTGGGACAAGCTAGTCGGAAAATGGAAGAGCCGGGTATTCAGCGTCCTGATCCCTTATGTAGTCTGGAATCTCATCTACTATCTGGGTTATATGGCAGCATCCCGGTTTCTCGCCATACGATCCGTGGTCGGACGTGACATCATTCCATTTTCCGTGCAGGAGATCTGGCGGGCGGTCTCACAGTATGCGTATGCGCCAATCTTCTGGTATCTTTATCAGCTGATCTTCCTGATCATCGTGTCACCGATGATCTACGCACTTGTTAAGAATCGGGCGGTCGGTCTTTTCTGGATCGTGGGACTTGTGTTTGCGGTGCATCTCCATCTGGATATGCGCCATCCGAATACGGACGCCCTGCTTTACTATTCGGTTGCTGCATACTTTGCAGTCCATCGGCGCGGGCTGGTGGAGAGAAGTATGGAGGAAGAAGCAGCCGGGTGGAAGGAAGATCATGGAACGAAAGAAAAGAAAGCTGCTCCAGAGGACAAAGATGGAAATACAGCCAGTGGCATTCCGGACCATGTGAGAAGGCGCTGTTTTGCAGAAGGTCTGGCAGGAGTCGTGATCTCTGTATTCTGTTACCGGAGGATGATGGCACCTGAAGCAGCCGTCCTCTGGACCTGCTTTTACCGTATGGCTGTGCCGATGACGTGCTGGGCTTTTGCCTGCGGAGTGCGTCTTCCGAAGATCCGTCCATGGATGCGCCAGAGCATGTTCCTTTATGCGATCCATTTTATCGTCGTACGATTCGTAAACAAAGGAATAGCTGTTGCGGCAAGACAGCTTGCCGGATCTGTATCCGCTGCAGGAATCGCATTGATTGTTTATTTCCTGCTTCCTGCAATTGCCGTGATGGTTTCTTACATCCTCGCCAAATTCCTTGTCCACTTCCTGCCGGGAGTGTGGAGAGTGCTGTCGGGAGGGCGGAAGTTGGAAGGATAGGGGGAATAAGAACTGCAGAAAATCCGTTACTGTCGGCGTACCGCATGGACAGCAGCATGTAAAATTCAAGTGTTCTTTTTTGTAAAAAATGCTAATAGTATTTCGATAAGAAATCCATTATACTATCAGTGAAAGAGCTAATCTTTCCTTCGCGGATGAGACGAGTGACGGTTCCGACTCGTCGGTAAAATAAAAAGTGACCGAACAATGAGACGAGTGACGGTTCTGACTCGTCGGTAAAATAAAAAATGACCGAGCGAAGAATCTTTGAGGGAGGAGAAATCCTCCCTTTTCTATACCAGTCTATTTTTCTTAGGGGATTCTTACCATGAGTACATCAACTAAATTTTATATAAAGAAATTAAGCAAAAAATTTTATCAGAGGTATCCATCTAAAATGTATGAGGAAATTCTAAGTAAAGAGGATAGACCATATTCATGTCTTCTTGTTAAACAACATGGATACTTGATATGTGTACCGTTTCGGACTGAAATACGTCATAAATATGCGTATCATTTCCAAGCATCAGAAAGATCGAGAAAGCATCATTCGGGATTGGATTTTACAAAAGTGGTAATTGTCACCAATCAAGAATTTATAAACGAGGATATCAATGTTGTTGATCAGGACGAATACAAAGAAGTTATATATAATATTGAAAAGATAGTAGATTCTGTGATAAAATTTGTTGATGATTATGTCGAACATATAAAAGGAATAAAAAAGCTTCATGAAAGAGAATTTGAGCGTCGATATCATTTTTCATCATTAAAGTACTTTGAGAGAGAATTGGGACTCGGTCAGAAAAAAGAATCGGAGGAAGAGAGTATGCTGAGAGATAACGTAAAAAAATACTATCTGGAACAGGATTACAATTGTGCGGAGACGATCTTAAGATGTATTGACGAGGAATACGGGATCGGTCTTACGGAAGATGATTTCAAGCTGGTCAGTGCGTTTGGCGGCGGCATGGGATGCGGCTCCTCTTGCGGTGCATTATGCGGCGCAATGGCAGCGCTGGGACGGCTGACGGTAAAGACCCGTGCCCATGCAACCGATGGTTTTAAGGATACATGCGCGGACCTTGTAGATGAATTCCGAAAGAAGCTTGGAAACACAGACTGCTCAGAGCTGGTAAAGATCTATAAGAAAGACGATGTGCGCTGTCTGGAAACCGTCTGTCTTGCAGCAGATGTGTTTGAAGAGTTTTATAATACATTGATTGCAGAAAAGTGAAAATAACCTGGAAAATCAAGAAAAAAGCCCCAAAGCCTTGTAAACTGTTGATATAAACAGCTTACAGGGCTTTTTCTTATGTAACAGGAAATTCTGATGGGACGTCCTGTTGGACAAAAAGGTATTAACATACCACCAAAGATGCATCTTCTTTTTTTAATTTTAAATGTTATTAAAAAAAGAAAAAAGAAATATTGACCTTTTTTTCAGATTCCTCTATACTGGTCATATAAAATAATGATGTTATATAACGTATTTAACGTATTTAACGAAAGGAGAAATTAAATGATTAAACACACGGTGATCAATGCGGAGCTTGGATATGCGCTGGCGACAGCGAGACATAAGGATGCGATCGTGATCTGTGACGCGAATATGCCAATTCCGGATGGATGTAATGTGATCGATGTCTCTCTCGTGCGGGGAGTTCCGACGCTGGTGCAGACGATGTGCGCGATCCTGAATGATCTGGTTGCGGAGCGCTATGAAGTATTTGAGCTGATGCTGCAGTACAATGATGCGATGTATCAGAAGATCCAGTCTCTCGTGCCTCAGCTTCCGGGCGGAACGATCAGCCAGGAGCGCCTGATGGAGACAATGAAAAATGCTAAGGCAGTAGTGCGGACTGGAGATTTTGGCAGCTGCTGTACAATGGTTTTATATTCCACGTCCGGAAGGGACAAGTATGTAACACAGTTTAACTGTGATTTTCCAATGCAGGAGTAAAGTGGGGAGGAAAAATGATGGCGGAGAAGACTTGTGTTAAGGTTTTGGTGGAGGAAAATGGGGAACATGGCTTTGACTCTTACCGTGTCCCGGGAATCGTTACGGCTTCCAACGGGGATCTGCTTCTGGCATATGAGGGCAGGGAAGCCGGAGGAAACCGCAGAACTTTATTCTTCAGGAGATATCAGATAAAGGACGGACAGCCGCAGCCCGCAGGAGAGCGGATCACAATGGTATCGCCGAAAGGGGAAGAGCTTCTTCATAATCCCTTGCTGATCGCAGC
>OKRR01000656.1_pt1 | contig 38116 bp, 33 predicted proteins | sample 1601211 | NCBI WGS metagenome assembly OKRR01 (sample SAMEA3541525, study PRJEB24748) | human gut metagenome | biome: human gut; feature: human-associated habitat; material: faeces | place: China | collected 2012
GGCGAACGCGTGTTAGCGAGAGCAAGCAAACAACGATATGTGAAAATAGAGGAAGACGGTCTCTTTCACTTCCGAACCTTTATTCAGCTTTGTAACTCAAATTTTTATATTGTCTATATATGGGCAATATGGTTTTTCCGCCTTGCCATATCGTATTTTCGTTGTATAATAAAAAGCAGGCACCCGCAAGACTATGTTTCATCAGTCCTGCTTCGCCTGCTTATATATTCCTTCAATACCATATTGATGTACTGGCTGAATGAGCGGTCATCTTCTTCTGCGTAATCTTTGATCGTCTGTATGATGTCGCTGTCCAGCGTGATGCTGACTTTCCCTTTTAGCGGTCTCATGCCGTTATCCTCCTTCACTTTTGTACGGTTCACAGTGTTCGCAAACTTTTTTGTACTATAGCATGAAGGCGGATTTGATATTGTTAAGTGGGATAAAGTATGATAAAGTAGGATAAAATTATTGAGGGAGATCATCCAAATGAAATACGAATCCACTTCGGATAAGCCAAATTCTTCTGATAAAAAACTATTATCCTGGGATGAACTGCTGAAAAAAGGAGCACTTTTGAAAGATACGATCCAGCGTCTCTCTCTGACGCCGGACAGGCCTTATCTTGTCACCAAATCCTGCACTGACGGAACCTTCCAGAAGGGTGATCTGATCTTTCTGGAGCCCGGCCGTGACCTTTTCTGTCCCAAAACCGGCCGCCGTATCTCCCCCGGACAATGTGCACGGGATAATCTGGATTTTATCTGCATTCCTGCAGATGTTGATTCATGATAACAGAAGGCCAGAACAGATTTTCACACCTGCACTGGCCCTCTATTCATCTGATTTCGGTTCTATTGCTTCAGCAGCGGTTCCAGAAATCCATACATCGCCTCTTCCACGCTGGACGCATCGGTTCCTCCGCCGTAATCCAGAATGACCAGGCGGTTGTTATCACTTAAGATCAGCTCATCCAGTACAATTTCCGGCGCTTCCTCCGCTTCCGGCACAGCATTCTGTTCCTTCTGCAATTCCTCCACGGTTTTCCTGTCTGCTGCTATCACTTCCTGCGATTCCGTTTTTTCTTTTTCATCCTCTTTGCGTATGTTGTACCGATACCAGGAAATGCTCACACCGTCCGGCAGTGTGCTTAACGCTTCCGGCACTTCCAACTCCGTCACATCCCACCATCTGGACATATTCTTCGGATAGCACGTTCTTGTCTTCTGAATAATCCAGGAGAAGCGGCTTTTGTAAACCGTCACAACCACCTGATTTCCACCCCTGTCCACCTGAATATCATTGTTCTGATAACTGGCAAATGCAGTCTGTTTCCGGTTTTCATTTATCTCCTCGTTCCCGCACAGATGATCGATCACTGCCCCGGACAGCGGCACCAGAATCATGCAGAGCACAGTCACGCCGACCAGGTAACCGATCCAGTTTTCGCGGGAATCGCCGCTTCCATGCTTCCGGAGCCAGTAAAGCACCAGATATACGCTTCCCAGGATAATCAGGCTGGATATTACCGTGGTGACAACCATGCGGATGGAAAGGGAAAATGCAATGGCAAGTGACACAGAAATCAGCACTCCAAGCAAGATCACCAGTCGTTTTTTGCTTCGCAGTCGTTTCTTTAAATCCATAACCGGAAGATGACCTTCTTCTTTTAACATGCACGCACTGTCCCGCACCCAGCGAAGCAGATGCACATAGGGAATCCCATAAGAAAAGATAAGCACCAGACTAAGGGTCATGGAAAACAGCATCCAGGGATCGGTAAACAGCTTTCCCGGATTCTGAAAGTACTGATACACCAGCCAGCACTCCAGTACCACAATCAGCGGATAGAAAATACGGGTGGACCAGCCAAATACCAGGGCTTTCTGAATCAAAAACTGGTTTGCGTCACTCATTTCCTCTGTAAGCTCCAACGTTTCATCCGTAGTATAAAAAATCTGCCAGTTTGTACCACTGCACTGAAGCTTCCATCCGGCGGCTTCACAGCGTTCCCGGAATTTTCCGGCGTCCCAGAAATCCACCCCAGTCAATACGGAGGTCTTCGGTGCCAACACCGCCGCATAACGGCGCTTTTCCGGTTCACCCAGGCGGCATTTCATGCCGATTGTGCCAATGCTTTCCGGATACCAGCCCTCCAGGGCCAACTGTTCCAGATACTGACGCAGCGCGTCTGCCTCCCAGGGAGAAAATGTCCACCAGATGTGTTTTGTCTGTTTCATAAAACCGCCTCCTTCCGCTTTCACCCTCTGTTTTCTCTTTTCGTAACAGTTCCGTATTTTCACTGGCACGACTAAACATCCATTCTTTCTATTTTTATTATATAAAATGTTCCCCCCTCCGCAAGAACACCAAGCTTACCCTTTTCTTACATTTCTGTTACGCGTCCGCATGCTTTTCCAGGGTGTTCTTCCCTTGTTTTTTTCTGCTTTCTGTGCTACAATCCTTATCGGTTAACGGAATGCAATGTGAGGGGGAGCTCCCTGACATTACGATCAGAACGGTACGGTTTTTGCGCTGCATGAACCGAAACAAAAAACATTTATTACGATGACGAAAACCAGATTGCGAGGGAGTCCGTGTTCCGGGCTGAGAGGATCCCAGAAAGGATCGACCGTCCCCTGTCCGTACTCTGTCCAGATACGGGCTGTCAGCATTCTGTCTGAAGGTCTCGTTCAGGCATGCTGCGGCATGCCCTTTTTCATTTTACAGGATTTCTCCCGCAGATGAAGCAAATCCGAAACGCTTTCAGCAGAATATCGCGCCTGTGCGCACAAATTTATTCTGCCCGAAACGGGCCATTGGAGGTATTATTTTATGAAAAAATTTGTTGTACCAGCACTTTCCCTGGCACTCTGCCTGGGACTTGTCACCGGATGTTCTTCCAAGACATCCGCTCCTGAAACTTCTGCCACAGAGACAACTGCCGCAAACGGCTCTGAGAGCGCAGCTTCTGAATCTGCAGAATCCACCGAGCCGAAAGCCGTGGATTCCTTAAAGATCGCATTTTCCCCTTACGCTGACGCGGATACCATTACCACCGCAACGGAGCCGTTAGAGAATCTGTTAAAAGAAGAGCTTCTGACCAAAGGGTATGATGTAGCTGACATTGACATGACGGTTGGCACCAGCTACACCGCCGTCGGTGAGGCCTTAAGCGCAGGAAGCGCGGACATCGGCTTCATCTCCGGCGGAAACTATGTGCTGTTCTCCGATGACTGTGATGTGCTTCTGACCGCCCTTCGCTACGCCATCAACAAGGATTCCGAGGATCCAAAGGGCTGGAACGACGGTACCATTGAGGAAAACACCGATGCCATGAGCACCTACTACCGCTCCATCATTCTGGCCGGACCAAGTGCAAAAGGCCAGGAGCTGCTCGCAAAGGTCAACAATGGTGAAGAGCTGACCTGGGATGACTTAAACAGCGCAACCTGGGCTGTCATGGGACCAACCTCCGCGTCCGGCTACATCTATCCGTCTCTGTGGCTGCAGGAGCGTTACGGAAAAACCATCGCCGATCTGGACAATACCGTTCAGTCTGACTCCTACACCACGTCCCTGGCACGCCTTGCCTCCGGACAGGCTGATGTCATGGTTTCCTTCGGACACATCCGTACCAAAAATGCCAAAGACTGGAAGGAAAAGCTGGGCGGAACCGATGAGATGGTAAATCAGACCGGCATCATTGGTGTTACCGAACCGATTTACAACGATATGATCGCCTACAGTAAAAACTCCGAGCTGATGCAGGATGAGGATTTCCGCAAGGCACTGGGAGATTCCTTTATTGAGCTGGCAGAAACTGACGAAGGGAAAGAAATCTTTAGTGTATTCAGCCAGATTGGCTATGAGTGGGGCAATGATGCCAACTACGATGGTGAGCGCGCCGCACAGGAGCTGTTAAAGTCTCTCAACTAACAGAAAAGCGTGGCTGTCCTGTTTGCGCACAGTCACGGACAAAACACAGGCAGGTATTTTCTATGGAACTCACATTACAGAATTCCGGGAAGCAATTTCCCGGCGGGACCGTAGCCCTGAAAAACGTAAATCTTTCCGTGTCCCAGGGAGAATTCGTATCCGTGATCGGCCCGTCCGGTGCCGGAAAAACTACGCTGTTTCGCATCTTAAACGGCATGGATACACCAACATCCGGTGCGCTTTTGATTGATGGAACCGCTTATTCCGCCATGACAAAACGGGAACAAAAGCAGATCCGCCGCCTGATCGGCACCATCTACCAGGATTTCTGTCTCGTAGAAAATTCCACCTGCCTGGATAATGTCCTTACCGCCTGTCTGCCGGATATGGCGCTGTTTCCCGCCGTGTTCGGTCTCTACGGACATGAGCGCCGCAAAGAAGCCTTAAAACTTCTGGACCGGGTCGGACTCTCCGAAAAAGCGGAAGAACCGGTCAAGTCACTGTCCGGCGGCCAGAAACAGCGTGTGGCCATCGCCCGCGCCCTGATGCGGCATCCAAAAATTCTGCTGGCAGACGAACCGGCCGCATCCCTGGACCCGGTCACCGGTCATCAGATTTTAGAGCTTTTAAAAGAAATCCAGGAAACGGAAGGTGTCACCATTCTGATGAACAGCCACAATCTGGAGCTTTCCCTGGAGTTTTCTGACCGGATTATCGGGTTAAAAGACGGAAGCGTGGCCTTTGACGGGAAACCGGAGCAACTGGATGAGACTATGATCCATTGCATCTATGAGAAAGACGCCTGATTTCCCAGGCAAATCAACACATTCAGAAAGGGGAACCGCCTCCACACACAGGGCAGTTCCAAAGGGTTTATTCTATGCTTCAAACCACACGGCACAATCGAAAAACTGCATATCGTCTGTCCGGCTGGCTCCTCCTTCTGGCTGTTTTCTTCGCCGCTGCAGCCTTCACCGGCTGCGAGCCGGCGCTTTTTTTTGCGCGGAAAAACCATCTTTCTGACCTGGTTTCCGACATGATCCGGCCGGATCTTTCCTATCTTCCCAAGGTCCTGACACCACTTTTTTACACCCTGCAGATGTCTGTCTGCGGAACCATTCTCGGATCAGTTCTGGGACTTCTGACAGCTCCTTTCGGTGCGGTTTCTCTTCAGTTTCCAACCGCTTTGCGCCGCCTGATCCGTCTTGTGATCCAGGTGCTGCGCTCCTTCCCGGCTCTTGTACTGGCGCTGCTTGCCACCTTTTTATTCGGGCTTGGCACCTTTGCGGGCACCTTCGCCATTACCCTTTACACCTTTGCCATCATGACAAAGCTAACCTACGAAGATGCAGACGCAGCATGCACCGCTGCCTACCGGTCACTCCGCTCCATGGGCTGTGCCTCGTTTCCGGCCTTTATCCATGCGGTCCTGCCGGAAATTCTGCCCTCCTACCTGACCAATTCCCTGTATCTGCTGGAGACCAACGTACGGCAGAGCTCCATCCTTGGCTATGTCGGTGCTGGCGGAATCGGCCTGATTCTGAATGAAAAGATTTCCTGGCGAGAATTTCAGAAGGTCGGTGCCATCCTTCTGGTTTTGTTTCTGACGGTCTGTGTCATTGAAGCCATCAGCCGTTATCTGTCTGCGCTGATACGAAGAGAATTCCTGACAGAAATCACATCCGGTCCTAAACGAAAACAGCATCTCCTGCTACTTGGCTTAGGAACACTCCTGATATTTTGTGTTTGTCTCGCACTCCAGGCACCGCCGGACTTTTCCCACACCAGCCCCGGTACCTTAAAAAGCATGGTGAGCGGTCTCTTGCAGGCCGATTGGACATTTTTCTTTTCCACTAAAAAAGACGGCCTCTTTTACCTGTTATTTGAGACCGTCTGCATTTCCATTGTGGGAACCGGAATTGGTGCGCTCCTGGCTGTTCCGTTTGCTTTTTGCGGCACCCGCCGGTTTGTCCCGGCTCCGATATGCGCAGTTTTCCGCCTGCTGGTGATTGCCATCCGCTCCATCCCGTTTCTGATCTACGGGCTGATCTTCATTCGGGTATCCGGTCCCGGTGCCTTCACCGGAGTGCTGACCCTGGCCATGTGCAGCATCGGACTTCTGACCAAACGCTTCACCGAATGTCTGGATATGCTGGATCCTGGTCCGTACCGGGCACTCATCGCCATGGGTGTTTCCCCTCTGGCGGCCATCCGCCATGCCGTGCTTCCGCAGATTGCTCCTGCACTTGGTTCCGCCGTTCTTTACCGGTTTGATGTCAATATCCGCGAAGCATCGGTGCTGGGCCTGGTGGGTGCCGGCGGCATCGGTGCCCCGCTGATCTTTGCCATGAACAAATATGACTGGTCAAGGGCCGGAGCAATCCTTCTGGGACTGATCCTGCTGGTGTGGATGGTAGATGTAGTGTCCGGGAAGCTGGCGCAAACATAAATACAATAAAATGCAAACAAGGCATACAGAAATCTTCTGTCAGACTTCCATGTGCCTTGTTTGATACTTTTATTTTGAAAATACTGCATCATTTTTTGATAGCAGGTACACACAATACTGATTCATACTGATTCCCTCTCTCTGAGAATGTTCTGCCAGTGACCTGTGCAGACTGCGCGGAATCCTTAATTTAAACTGTCCCGAATAACCTTCAAGACTATCTGGCTCATGAATCTCAGCTCCATCTTCCAAGGCCGCCTCAAGCCATGCTTTTTTGGCATCCTGAGCATTTGCAACCGCCTGTTCTACCGTTTCGCCACATGTAATACATCCTGGCAAGTCTGGATAAGAAACTACAAATCCACCTTCGTCTTTATCTTCTACAATTTCCATGCGATAAGACATAGCCATATAATCATTCAGCGTCTTCATCATTCTTCGCCTCACTTTCTACAATCTGCCTTACCATTTCTACATATACTTTCTTGATTGGTTCATGCTTCGGTATCGTAATTGGCATACAGCCTGCTTTTCTGAATGTGTAATGACTGCTTCCGCTCCTTGGGGCATACATTTCATATCCATAACTCTCCAATACCTTCCGCAATTCGTCAAATCGGAGGTCTTTTGACAAAGTGCATATCCGCGCTATCAGTTTATCCCACTTTGACATTTTCAATACCTCCTACACTCATTATATGTGGTGTCATATATGGTGTCAACCATGTGTCTACAAAAATTTACTGAACACTCTGGATCATCTCTACAAACACAGCCTGACTTCCACCCGGTTCATAATTCAGTGAATATGCAAATCCGTCCTGCTGCCAGATAGCCAGCTTATACTGCCCGTCATCGCCTTTTAATGTCACAGACACTTCCTTTACGGTAACTTCCTTTACATCCGAATAAGTATTGTAGTCACCGGAAATATCATCCGTTCCTCTGGCTTTGCGAAACAGCACTGCTTCATCCTGGCTTTTCCCCTGGTATTCCACCTGGGCGAATTCATTCCAGCCATTTGTATACACGGTGCTGGTCACTTCAAATGGAATGTTTTTTACCTCCGGGACGGAAAAGCCGAGTACCTGGGAAAGTTCTGCCATGGGAGAAAAGCCGGCATATTCCTCTGCTTCTTCCAACGTAGCATTGTCTGTAAACGGATTCGGCATACCCACAAAATCTTCGGGATGCTGTGCCGTCACTGTCTTTCCAGTGCTGCCCTGCCCTCCACAGGCTGTCGCGGAAACTGCCGCTGCCATCATGGCCGCCAACATCACTCCACACACACGATTGTTCATCTTTCTCAGCATAATCTTATTCTCTTCTGCATTCTGAATTTTTCACGGCTGTTTTTACTTTTTATGCCGTTCTATCCTATATACAGATGAGGCATGAGAAATGTTGCAGCAAAAGAAAATTTATTTAAAAAAAACAGCAGAGTTGTGAGGAACAACGGCAGATAAGAAAACGCAGCCAGAACGCTACGATTAGATAAAAACCGGATTACAGGCTTTCGTCAGTAACGTTCTGACTGCGTTATTTATTATCCTGGCATAGCCAGTACAGCAGGAAGTGAATAAGACCGCCTTCCGGACCTTTTTAGCCCTGAATAAATCTGCTTAAGAACTCCTTGGTCTTTGCCTTCTGCGGATTGCCAAAGATATCTGCCGGTGTTCCCTCCTCCTCAATGACTCCGTCTGCCATGAATACCACATGGTTGGAGACATCGCGGGCAAAGGCCATCTCATGAGTCACGATAATCATGGTGATGCCTTCCTTTGCCAGGGTGCGCATAACAGCCAGTACCTCGCCAACCATCTGCGGATCCAACGCAGAGGTCGGCTCATCGAACAGCAGCACCTCCGGCTCCATAGCCAGGGCGCGGGCGATGGCCACACGCTGCTTCTGTCCGCCGGAGATCTGCTTCGGCTTTGCGTTAATGTACGGTGCCATGCCTACCTTTTCCAGATATTTCATGGCATTTTTCTTTGCTTCCTCCTTGGAACGCTTTAACACCTTGGTCTGGCCGATCATGCAGTTTTCCAGAACGGTCAGGTTATTAAACAGGTTGAAGCTCTGGAACACCATGCCCACCTTAGAGCGGTATGCCGGGACATTCACACCCTTATCAGTGATGTCCTTCTCATGATAAAGAATTTCTCCGGTGGTCGGAGTCTCCAGCATATTGACGCAGCGCAGCAGGGTAGACTTGCCGGAGCCTGACGCACCGATGATACAGGTTACATCGCCTGTGTCTACTGTAAAGTCAATATCACGCAGAACCACATGCTTGCCGAAGGATTTGCTTAAATGACGAATTTCCAGTACATGATTCTCTGCCATCGTTACTCTTCCTCCTTCTTTTTCTCTTCATAACGGTACATGCCGCTGGTATGTGCCAGGGTGTCCGTGGTTGCCAGATCATAGTTGTCAGAACCGTCCATGCGGTTCTCCAGCCACCGCAGGATACGGGAGCAGGTAAAGGTCATGATGAAATACACGATCATAGTGATGGTGTAGGTCTCAAAGTTCATGTACAGGGCGCCTGCTGCGGATTTTGTCTTGTAAAGCAGCTCTGCCACACCGATCACGGAAAGCACGCAGCTGTCCTTGATGTTGATGATCAGGTTGTTGCCGATCTGCGGCATGATGTTTCTGAGTGCCTGCGGCAGAATAACGTAAAGCATGGTCTGTACATGGGTCATGCCGATGGCCTTTGCGCCCTCAGTCTGACCCAGATCAATAGAAAGGATACCGCCGCGGACTGTCTCAGCCATATAGGCACCGGTATTGATGGACAGAATGAAGTAGGCTGCCTGCCACATGCTTAAGTTTAAGCCTAAAAGCGGAAGCATACCATAGTAAATGAACATGGCCTGCGCCATCATCGGGGTACCGCGGAAAAATTCCACGTAGGCATTCATAATGAGCTTGATCACCCACAAAACACCTTTTTTGATCGGGTTGTCTTTTGCCTCAACCGGAATCGTCTGCACGATACCCACTGCAAAACCAATGATACAGCCCACAATGGTACCAACCAGTGCAATTCGGAGGCTGACTCCGGCACCCTGCAGCATAGACATTCCGTATCTCTGGAATACGACCATCACACGGCCGAAAAAGTCTGTTGGCATAATACTTTCTCCTCTAAATCTGAAAACTGTAGCTTAAGCAGGCGCGCCTGACGGTGCGCCCACATAGAACCTTGATTAGTTAGCCAGCGGCTGAACGGAAATTGCCTCGTCCATCATGGCAGAGAAATCATCTTTGGTCATCTTGGTGAGGACGCTGTCGATGGCTTCTTTTAACTCTGTGTTGCCCTTCTTCATGGAAATACCGATGTTGATATCCTCATCGCTGACCTGGAAGTCCTTATCACCACCGCCAAACTCAAGCATTTTGAAATCCGGATAAGCAACCAGTGCACCCTTACCGGTCGGCTGGTCGGTTACGACCAGATCACACTTGCCTGCGTTTAAGGACATGAGCATATCCGGTGCGCTTGCGGTTGCTGCCAGAATGTTTGCATCCGGAATCTGCGGCAGGCAGTTCTGATACCAGATGGTGCTCTGCTGAGAGGTACAGGTTGCACCTGCCAGATCTGCAACGCTGGTTGCATCTGCATAGTTGCTGTCTTTTTTTACAAGCGTAACGATGGTTGCGTAGTAGTACGGCTCAGAGAAGTCTACAGCCTGAAGACGCTCCTGTGTGATGGACTGGCCTGCAATGACACAGTCAGCCTGACCGGACTGAAGCGCCGGGATCAGGGAATCCCAGTCAAGACGAACGATCTGCAGATCATAACCCAACTCCTCACAGATTTTCTTTGCCATCATAACATCATAGCCGTAAGCGTATTCGTTGCTGTCTGCGATCGGAACCGCACCGTTGGAATCATCCGGCTGGGTCCAGTTGTACGGTGCATATGCACACTCCATAGCTACCTTCAGAACCTTCTTCTCGCCGTCTTTTGCAGCCTCGCCTGCTCCTGCTGCGGTGGTCTCTGCCGCATCTGCCGCACTCTCTGCTGCAGTGGTGTCTGCTGCCGCGGTAGTCTCAGTCTTGCTTCCGCCGCATGCGGTCATGGATGCTGCCATCAGGGCTGCCATAGCGGCTGCCATCAGTTTCTTTGCATTCTTTTTCATAATGTTTCCTCCTCATTCCGTGAAAAAGTAAAGAAGCCCCTTGTTTGAAGGCTCCTTTGCTTTCTTTTTCACGTATATTCTTGGTTTTTAAGCTTGTTTTATCATACAACCCGTCTGTGTCTTTGTCAATTGCTTTATTTTGTTAAGGACTAATCTTATCCACTCGTGATGCTATTTTTATGAAGCTCCCGGGCCAGGCATCTGGGAGCTTCCGGGTGCGCTGCTCACGCCGGGGCCGGATGGACTTCCCTGTGTATTGCCGGGACCACCCGGAGTACTCTGGGTCCCTCCGGATCCGGAACCCGGACCGCCGGAAGATGCACTGCCGGAAGAAGACGGTGGAGTTGAGCTGTTCTGTCCCGGATAGGCCTGGGCGGAACCATTGCCGGAGGATGCCGCTGCAGCCGGCTGGGACGCTGCCGTGGTCGGCTGAGCTGCTGTAGTTGGCTGAACTGCTGCCGTAGTGGACTGTGCCGCTGTATGTGGCTGAGTTGCCGCAGATGGCTGAGCTGCCGCAGATGGCTTGGAAGTGCTGCCTGGATGACTGGCCGCAGTCTCATGCGTGCTTCCCTGTCCGCTCTCCGTATTCGTCTGTGCCTGCTGAGTCGGCTGTGGCTTCGTCTCAGCTGCTGACGCGCCGCCATTCTGGGCTGTGGTGCTGGTTGTGCCGCTTCCGGAGCCCTGCAGATGATAGCAGAGCACCGGCATACCGGCAGAAATATTCTCATAAACCGTTTTTGCCACTGCCGGCGGCAGATTGATGCAGCCATGAGAACCATTGGTTTTGTAAATTTTTCCGCCAAAGCTGGAACGCCAATAGGCATCATGCATACCAATGCCGCCGTTAAATGGCATCCAGTAAGAAACCGGTGTCGCGTAGTTTTGCCCCTTTAAGGTAGCGTTGCGCTGCTTATAGGTCAGCGGATATGCTCCCGCAGGAGTACTCCATCCCCGGGACTCATTGCCGGACACAAAATCTGACTCTACCACTAGCTTTCCTTCCTTATAAAAAAACAAATGCTGGGCTGTCAGATTGATCTCCACATAGGTATTTCCGTAATCATTTCCATCATGAGAAGCTGCTTTCTGGCTGTAGACCGGCTCCCGCTCCTGGCTCTCACAGGAAAGAAGGAGTTGTTTTAATGCTTCTGTTTCTTCCTTCTGGTTGATTTTCCATCCGTATACACTCTTGCTAATGGTAACCGTCTGCTGCCCGTAGGATGTCTTCAGGCTTTTGGGCTTGTAGGCCGTATTGTAGGTCTGAGCCAGCCAGGACACATACTCGCCGATTTTCGATTCATCCAGCGAAACACCGCCCTGTCCGTCACTCACAAGCCAGGTGTGGATCTTCTCACCGTCCAGCACCTCATTCCGGCTTCCAAAGCGATAGGTGACTGTGGTGTGCACATATTTATTCCAGGCCGCAAGCTCTGTGTTCAGCGCTTCACTTTCTGCTGTAATCTGCGGTTTCTCATAAACCTGCGCATCCTCCAGGGAAAGATTCTCCTGGAAATTTAAAATTGCATTCTTTACTGCATCGGAAAGCAGCTGCGGATCCGGACTTGCCCCCTGCTCCTCCGGGACGATCTCATATCCTGTACCGGAAATGTAGTTGGATATGTAGGCGTTCTGTGGTGCCACGTCCCGCTCCGGGGTCAGACACTTCAGCCCGGAAACCACTGCCGAAAGCTTTGTATCATCAAAAACCGCCATGGTATCAATGGTATAATCCACATAACGGCCGATATGAAAGCCCCATGCAAGCGGACTCTGATTCTCCAGGATTTTCTCCAGTGTTCCATCAAATTCCGGATGCAGATCAATGTCGCTGCCCCGGATGGCTTCGTTTTCCCCGCCCCGCTCCTGAAGTATCATGGTATAACCGCTGGTCTCATCCGTGATCTGCTTTTTGACCTCGTCCGGGGTCAGGCCGGATACATCCAGACCGTTTATGGTAGTATTGGGAAAGTATACCCTCTTGTATTTCTGTCCCATTCCCACATAAACAGCGCCAGCAGCAACAGCCGCCGTCAGGACTGCTCCCCCGACTGCTACGGCAATTTTTCTGCCGGCGTTCTTTTCTTCCTGTTTTTCCGGAGTTTCCTTTTCCGGATTCAAAAGATCCAGATGTTCCCTCTGCTGTTCCTTCTGTTTTTCTCTCTCCTTCTTTCTGCTCCACTTTCCGCGGCTGCGGCCATAGCCTTCCCGCTGATTTCCTGTTTCCATATCCTTCCTTTTCCTTTTATCTATCATATCACTTGGTGCCATCCGGCCGTTTCATCTGCCGGATGGCCGCTGTCTCTGCTTAGTTATAGCAGATTACCGGAATCCCTGTGTACACCAGGTCATAAAGGGCTGCTGCCTTGGCCGGCGGCAGATTGACACAGCCATGGCTTCCGCTGGTCTGATAAATCGCTCCGCCAAACTTGCTGCGCCAGTTTGCATCGTGAAAACCGATTCCGCCATTGAACGGCATCCAGTACGATACCGGCGTTTCATATTCATACTTGCCGTCTGCTTTCTTCTGCCCGCGCAGGATGCGGTCACGCTGCTTGTAGGTAAGGCTGTAAAGTCCCGGCGGCGTTGTGTAATTCTTGGAGACATTTCCGGTCACACAAGGCGCATCCCAGACTACGGCGCCATCCTTTATCATATAGACATGCTGCGCGGTAAGATCTGTCTCCACATAGGTACTGCCCCATTCTGCCGCACTGCGGTCCACTGCCCTGGAAGCATAGACAGGTTCCCGGCTCTGGGACTGGGCGGCGCGGATTACATCTGCAAGGGCCTGCGCCTCTCCTGCCTGGTCAATCTTCCAGCCAAACGGGCCTGTCACGCTGACATCCCGTCCAGTAGCGGTGTGAAAGGTACGTGCAGTTCCGGCCGTATCGTACTTCGATGCCAGAGTCTGTACATAGGCATTCACCTGATCCATATTCAGCTGGATCTGCCCTTCTGCGCTTCCTGTGATCCAGGAGCAGATGGTTGCAGGATCCAGTACCTCGCTCTGCTCGCCAAAGGTGTATGTAACCGTCATCTCGCGGCACCGGTTCATGGTATCGCAAAGATTTTTTAAGGTTTCATCATCTTTTGTCACAGACGGCGTGTAATAACAGCCGGCTGCTTCGAGATCCACCTCAGTCTCTCCTCTTGCTGCCGCATCCCGGATAACCTGCGCGGTCTTTTCCCGGTCTACGTTATTTCCCCGCACTTCCGGAACAATGGTAAAGGGCTGGCCTTCCTGATAACCGGAGACATAGGCATCTGCCGTTGTGACAATACTGCTTCCGCCAATCGCATTCAGACTTCCGATCTTTGCATCCAGCGTCGCGCTGTCAAAACTGCCGGTCATGTCCGTGCGGTGCTTATTGTCCGCATCCGGTCCGGAAATCCGTCCGGATGCATTCTGCTGATCCAGGATCTGCTGCAGGCAGCCCTCCGGCAGACCCACGGAATACCCGATCTCCGGTCCGGAGATCACTTCTGTTTTTCCGCCCTTTTCCTTTATGGTAAGCTTATAATCGCTGGCGTAAAAATCTGCAATATGCTGAGTGGCCTGCTCTACCGTCATATTGCTGATGCCAAGCCCGTTTACCGACGTTCCGGCCACAAAGGTTGTTTCATCTGCATAGGCTGTGCAGGACAGGGCAAGCGTCAAGCCTGCAACAAGCACCATACGTTTCACATTCCGACTCCAGCTTTTTTTCATAATTTCATCCTCCTGACACGCGTTCTGCGTATCTTCCATTGCGCCAGCCTCATTCAGGCCGGCAAAATCCGTTTTCACAGCAATCGTAACTCCCATTATAGAGACAGTCAGAAAAACCGTCAAGCGTATGCGCCTGACGGTTTTCTTACGTTTTTAGTAAAAAAGCAAACCTTATGCTTCTTCGCTGTTTTTCTTTTCTGCTGCCTGCCGCTGAAGAGCTGCGGATGCTGCGGCTGCAATAGCCTGGTCTGCGGCTGCCTGTGCTCTTGCTGCCGGATCCTGCGGAGCCGGAGCCGGACGGTTTACCGCAAGCGGAAGGTTCACACCCATAATGTTGAGCACCACGCCCTTTGCCTCTCTGTCCAGTACCTTCGGCAGCTGTGCCGCATCTACAATGACCGGCTTAAATGCCTTATTACGGTTGAACCGGCTGAATTCCACTGCATCAGTGAATACCAGCTGATATTTGTCTCCGGTATTCAACTTAACCAGCGGAGTTCCCTTGCCATCCTGCTGAAGCGCAAAGATAAATCTGCTCTTCATAAAATCAGCTGCCATCTCCTCCTGGAGCTGCGCCATGCGCTTCTCATCCTGAACCTCTTTCGGTCTGCGCACTTCCTGCGCAAAATACAGGGCTGTCAGATGAAGCTGCGGATTTTCGATCCACTGCTTACCTTCTTCCAGCTGCGGATCTTCTCTGCGCTTTGCGAATTCATCAATCTGGATCAGATCAACCTTATCCTCATAATGGATTTCCAGTGCATTGACTCCCATAGTATAAAGGTTGGTAAAGAACAACAGCATATGGCCGGAAAGAATCTTTGCTGCTCCAACCGGAATCTTCTCTTCCTTCAGTGCCTCTGCCTTAGCCTTGGCAGCCTCTTCCTCCATATATACAAACACTTTATCATCGTAGGTTTCTTTATCACATTCTACATACGGTTCCTTTGTAAATCCAGATATCAGCACATATACTGCACCCTCTGCATCTTTCATCTGCGCCAGCAGTCTGTCTTTTCCTTCACTCATGATATGCTCCTGTCTGCGGTTTCACATGGTCGTTTCTGCGATCCGCCTGTCTTTTCCCGTGAACCTCTTTCCTGCTGCTTCACGGTCTGCACCTAATTATACAGGCTTTTCCCCTCTTTTTCAACCAATGTTTTCCGTTAGGAATATGTCAGCTTCGCTGACCAGAATCACGCGCCAAGTCTCACGGACGTTCGACTTGAATCGGCACACGGAATCAGGACCAGTTCATCCGGCCATAGCGCAGAGTCATGCTGCGGATTTCCTGCTTTAAGCCTTCTGTCAGGTCAGACTCTGCCAGACGCCATTTCCAGTTGGTTCCCACCGTGGAGGGCTTGTTGATCCGGCTCCGGTTGTCCAGCCCCATATAATCCTGCATCGGGATCACACAGAGAGCTGACCGGCTCCGGAGGATCAGACCGATCAGGGATTTTCCAAGCTTCGACTGCGGAGTATACTGGTCGCAGAGATAATCCCGTACCATCTTCTGTTCTTCCGGAGTAATACTCTTCCACCAGCCGGCCAGGGTCTCATTGTCATGAGTTCCCGTGTAGGCTACGGAATTTTCTGTATAGTTGTGCGGCAGATAGTCGTTGGCACAGCCGGAATCCCTGGAATCAAACGCAAATTCCAGCACCTTCATGCCCGGAAAACCGCTTTCCTGCACCAGACGGCGCACCGAATCCGTCACATACCCAAGATCCTCGGCAATGACCTGCTTCCAGCCAAGAGCCTGCTCCACTTTCCGGAACAAATCAATGCCCGGTCCCTTTTCCCAGTGTCCGTTCACGGCAGAATTTTCACCGTAAGGAATGGAATAATACTCGTCAAAGCCGCGGAAATGATCGATGCGCACGACATCGTAAAGCCGGAAACAATGGGCCAGTCTTGAGATCCACCACTGATATCCGGTCTCGCGATGATAGTCCCAGCGGTACAGCGGATTTCCCCAGAGCTGTCCGTCTGCGGAGAAACCATCCGGCGGACAGCCGGCTACCGCAAGGGGCACATTGTCTCTGTCTAACTGAAACAGCTCCGGATGCGCCCAGGCATCCGCGCTGTCCATGGATACATAGATCGGAATATCTCCGATCAGCTGGATCCCACGCTCATTGGCATAGGTTTTCAGCTGGTTCCACTGGCGGTAAAACTGGTACTGCAGATACTGCTGGAATTCAATATCGAAGTACAGCTCCCTGCGGTAATAATCCATGGCATTGCCCCAGCGCAGTCGGATATCCTCCGCCCACCTGGTCCACGCTGCCCCGTCAAAACGGTCCTTGACTGCCATGAAAAGAGCATAATCCGAAAGCCACCAGTTATTTTCGGCAACAAAGTTCCGGTAATCCTGATTTTCGTGGATACAGCTGCGCTCATAGGCTTTCCGAAGCAGCGGATAACGGCCAAGATAAAGCTTTTCATAGTCGATATCCCGTTCTTTCCTGCCAAAATCTACCGCATCGCATTCTTCTTCGGTCAGAACACCTTCCTCGATCAGTGCTTCCAGACTGATGAAGTAGGGATTGCCCGCAAACGTTGAGAAAGACTGATACGGAGAATCTCCGTAGCTGGTTGGTCCCAGCGGAAGGATCTGCCAGTAGCTCTGTCCGGCCTCCTTCAGCCAGTCCACAAATTCATAAGCACTTTTCGAAAAACATCCGATGCCGTATTTGGACGGCAGACTGCTGAGCGGCAGTAAAATTCCTGCTGATCTGTTCATATGTTCAATACTCCCTTATTGTTTTATCATAACACCAAAATGATCGGATACCACCGGATACAGCGTTCCGTTGCAGATCACTCTGCTGGAACGGATCCGGACCGGATTCCGGCTGAAAATATAATCCAGACGGCAGCTCTCCCCCTCTGTCATCTTATCTCTCCAGCCATCGATCACATGATCCACGGTCGCGCCGTCATCCTTCTTTTCTGCCAGTAAATAGCTGTCCAGCCATCCGGTCTTTCTGATGCAGTCATATCCCTCACCGGACACCGCGGACGGGCTGTTAAAATCTCCCAGAAGCCAGACATTTTTCCCGCATTCCAGCCTGCCCTTTTCCATCAGGCAGCGGTTTAGCTGTTCCCACTGTCCTGTGAACGGATCTTCTACATCATCCCACCATCCCATATGAACGGTGTAAAACCAGATATCCGGATCTGCCTCCGTAGAGATGCCAAGCGTCTTTCTGGTCTTCCAGTAATGATAGTCAGAGGAACGGCTGATCTGAAGCTGGTCCGTATCCGCGATGGGCGATAAGCTGAAGACAGCCATGCCTTCATCGTAACGGTCATAGCCCAGCTTTGCCGAGATCCAGGTCCAGGAATAGGAAAGCCCGGAATCCTTTAAAAGCTCTGCAAGCCTTCCCGCATGATTTCCTCTCCGCACAGGAAGCAAAAAGCCACGACAGCGCACAAATCCCGGCAGCTCCTCATCCGGCCAGATTTCCTCACAAGCCAGCTGATTTACCTCCTGCAGGGCCAGAATATCCGGTTTTTCTTTCCGGACCATCTCTGCAAATGCATGCAGTTTTTCCTCGTAATATTCCTCAATGAGACTATGTGTATTCAATGTGATCAGTTTCATGTTCTGTCCCCTTTTTTCTGCCGCACAGGATTTCCATGGATCGTCTGCAGCTGTTTTATTACAGGATATCGTTGATATCGGATTTCAGTACATCAGCCTTCGGTCCGTAAACAGCCTGGATTCCCTGATCTTTTTTGATCAGTCCCAGCGCCCCTTCTGACTTCCACTCCGGAAGCTCTGCCACTTTGGAAATATCTTTAACCGTAACGCGAAGGCGTGTCATGCAGGCATCTACCAGCACAATATTCTCTCTTCCCCCAAGCAGCGCGATAATGCGTTCTGCCTGGCTGTTTCCATTCCTGCCTGCTGCACTGTGGTCTGTCGTCTGTGCTCCATCCTCCGGCGCTGTCTCATCAGTATAATTGCCAAGGCGTCCCGGAGTTGCAAAACGGAATTTTCCGATCATGGCATACGCAACCACATAGCCGATTATGAAAAATACCACCACGCAGATCACAAAGTTAATGAGATCGCCACCCAGACCTGCTTTTAAAGACATCGGAATACGGGTGATGAATTCCATGTTTCCAAAGGAATGGAGACGCAGGTGGATCACACCGGCCATGGCAAAGGCACAGCCCTGCAGTACGGCGTAAACCACGTAGAGCGGCAGTGCGCAGAACATAAACATAAACTCCAGCGGTTCCGTTACACCTGTCAGGAACACGGCCAGAACAGTAGAAACAAACATAGAACGGTAATTCTGGCGCTTGTCGGCATCAACACGGCGATACATGGCCAGAGCGATACCAAGCAGCAGTCCTGTAGCTCCGATCATCTGGCCCACCTTGAACCGGGCCGGTGTTACCGTGGCAAGAAGCTGCGTGTAGGCATCCATATCGCCCGCATTCTTAAAGTTGATCAGGTCTGTTGCCCATGCCAGCCACAGCGGATCCTGGCCAAATACCTGGCTTCCTGCGTTCACACCGGTAGCAATGGTGTAGGTGCCGCCAAAGGAGGTATAGTTCATCGGAATGGTCAGCATATGATGCAGACCAAATGGCAGCAGCAGACGCTCCAGCGTTCCGTAGATGAATGGTGCCAGGATCGGAGATGTGGAGGAAGAATTCGCGATCCACACACCAAAGGCATTGATTCCGGACTGTACAACCGGCCATACCAGCGCCAGGATCAGGGAAATGATCACAGACCAGGCAATGCAGACCATCGGCACAAACCGTTTACCGTTAAAGAATGCCAGGGCATCCGGCAGCTTTCGGAAATTATAATAACGGTTATAGATCACACCTCCGGCAAAACCGGAAATGATTCCCACAAACACACCCATATTCAGAGCCGGAGCGCCAAGCACAGAGGTAAAATATCCATTTACCAGGATTTCCTGACCAAACAATGTGTGGGTCACGGCCTCCGGATCACTGAGCATGGCTGAGGTCACCCCGAAAATGGAACCGGTGATCTGGTTGATCAGGATAAAGGTGATGATTGCCGCGAACGCGCCGCCTGCCCGTTCCTTGGCCCAGGAACCGCCAATTGCTACCGCAAACAGAATATGAAGATTATTGATCACGGCCCAGCCGATATTCTCCATCGTACTGCCAACCGTCATCAGCACAGACATATCTGCTCCCGCCATCTGAACCAGCTTTCCAAGGCTGATCATAAGACCTGCTGCCGGCATGACCGCAATGACCGTCATCAGCACCTTGCCAAGCTTCTGAAGAAAATCAAAGTTAAAATTCAGATGCGGCTTTTTGTCCGGTTTCCCATCAGCGCCCACCGCTGCTTTTTCTGTGTTGTCTGCGGTCGCCTCTGTGACCTCTGACAGCTCCATCAGTACCGTTTTACCGGCCTGAACCGGACCTGCTGCAGCGTTTAACTGCTGCCCCTGAAAACCGCCGCATACCAGAACCGGTGTGATCGGATTGATCTCGCGTTCCTTTAAATAAGCCAGATCCACCTCAGCCAGAAGGTCCCCGGCCTTGACCTTGTCACCTGGCTTTACAAAAACCTGAAAGCATTCCCCATTTAAATGTACCGTCTCCAGACCCACATGGATCAAAAGCTCCAGGCCTTCTGCCGTACGCAGGCCATACGCATGCTTTGTGTCCGCCACGGAAACGATCTCGCCGTCCACCGGACTGAGCAGTTTTCCCTCGGACGGGATCACTGCCATGCCATCCCCAACAATTTTCTGGGAAAATACCGGATCCGGAACCTCGCCAAGTCCCACAGCCTCTCCTGTCATCGGAGAAAGAATCTTGCTGCACTTCATAAAAATATCCCCCTCATGTTTTTTTCTGACCGGTCCTGCGCTCTGTGCTGTCCTGTTTGCAAGATTGTTTGCGCAACTAATGCAACCGTTTGCATTAACTATAATTGTTTTGCACAATGATTGCAATCTATTTTTTGTTTTTAGCGTGCTTTCTCCACTTTTCACAACTTTTCAGCGCCGTTTTTGTGCGTATTGTCCATGCATCCTAAAGCAAAATTCTATGCAATTTTTGCATGAATTTGCGCACTGACATTGACTTTTTTTCCGCAATCCCGTAAAATTAAGAAAAAACAGACGAACCATCCGGTTCCATATTTTATAAAAGTAGAAAGGAAGCTGGAATCATGTCCGTGACAATCAAGGATGTAGCCGCACTGGCTGGTGTATCTGCCTCTACGGTTTCCCGCACCTGTAAAAACAGTCCTTCCATCAGCGAAGAAACAAAACGCAAAGTAAGAAATGCCATGAAGGAGCTAGGCTATGAACCAAATTTCCAGGCCAGCAATCTGGCCTCCCGAAACACACGCACCATCGGCATTATCCTTCCGGTATCTGCCCGTGAGGTCTATGAAAACTCCTTTTATCTGGAAGCGATCCGCGGCATCAGCCAGGTCTGCAACCAGCAGCATTATATCAGCACCATCGTAACCGGTCAGGATGAGGATGAAGTGTTGGATGCTGTCCGGTCCATGTCCCGCATCGGGCAGGCAGACGGCTTTATCCTGCTCTATTCCAGGCAGAATGATCCCGTGATCGAATATCTGCACCGGGAAAAACGCCCCTATGTTCTGATCGGGAAAGCCTGTCAGTACGCCAACCAGACCATTTACATTGATAATGATAATCTGCTGGCAGGAGATGAGGCGACCGAATACCTGTATCAGCTCGGACACCGGAAAATCGCCTACCTTGGCGTAGATAACAGTCTCGTTTTTTCGGCCGACCGCCGAAACGGCTACCAGCTGGCACTGACCCGCCATGGCATTGTGCCAAAACCGGAATACTGCGTAGAGCTCCCCTCCATTACTGCCGGGGAAGACACACCGGTACATGCGCTGCTCCGGTCTGCCAGCCGGCCGACTGCCATTGTTGTCAGCGATGATATCCTTGCACTGACCCTGGAACGCATCTGCACGGAAACCGGACTTTCGATCCCGGCTGATCTTTCCATTCTTTCTTTTAATAATTCACTGTTTGCGCGTCTCACCTCCCCCCAGCTGACTTCCATTGACATCAACTCCTGCCAGCTTGGCATGGAAGCCGCCGCACAGATGATCAGCCATATTGAAAATCCGGGGCTTCCTGCCACCAAGATCCTGGTACCACATCAGCTGATCGAACGGGACAGCTGCGCGCGTCCTGCATCACATGAGTAAACATAAGGGGATTTACCAATGAGTATGAATCGAAGAAGTGACATTGATATTGCCAAGGGCTTCGCCCTGTTTCTGGTGGTGCTGGGCCACGTTGTGACCATGCACCACACCATATTCCGGTGGATTTACGCATTCCACATGCCAGCCTTTTTCTTTCTCTCCGGCATGACCTTCCGTCCGGAAAAATATCCATCCTGTCTGGATTACATAAAAAAGAGAGGGCGGACGCTCATCTTTCCCTATTTTGCGATCACCCTGACTGCGTTGGCTGTCTGCACCATCCGGCCCTATTATCATCAGGCTATCAGCGAATACGGATGGAAGCACATTCTGAAATGGATTTTCTATTATGGGCAGCCCCAACAGATCTACACCGGCCAGCTGTGGTTTTTGCCGGCACTGTTTTTCGCGGGTCTTTATGCACTGGTCTGGCTGCGTATTTTTGATCAGAAACATATCGTCACCCGCTGTTATGCCCTGACTGCCTTGATGCTGGCCGGAACCTGCATCCGCCTTGCAGATCCTCTGATCCCGGTCATGGAACGGCTTCCATGGAAACTGGATTCTGCCCTTTGTGCAGCTGTATTTCTGATTGCCGGATACTATACAAACCGGACAAAACTTCTGGAAAAGATGATGCCATACACCGGATTTCTGATCCCGTTTTTCGTGGTCTTAAGCTTCTTTTTCGGCCCGAAGCTCAGCGAATATGTAAACTTATGCGACTGTCGTTACACCGCACCGCCTTACTATTTTGGTGCTGCCTTTTCCGGTATTTTCGCGCTGCTTCTTACTGCAAAGCTGGCTTCACTTCCGGCTATATCAAACAGTGCATTTTCCCGTTTCTGGCAGTTTTGCGGCCGCCGCTCCATGCTTCTTTTTTCCATTCAAAGCTTTGCCCTGTACTTCTTTGTAGAGCTCATTCTCCGCACCACCGGCGTGGAATTAAAACCAATGGAATGGATGCCGACCCGGCTTTCCACCTTCGCCCTGACTGCAGCCACATTCGGTCTGATCTGCCTGATCGGCTGGCCCTGGGACTGCTATAAGCGCAAAAGGGCAGGCACCTGATTTTTCCAGGTACCTGCCCTTGTTTTTCTGTCACATACTCTATACCGTAATACTTTTCAGTGATTTTTTCAGCTGTGTGATTTCTTTTTCCAGAGCAGCTTTTTTCTTTTGATCTGCCTCAAATTCTGCCATCTCTCCGGTCTGGGTCTCCTCACCTGCAAAGCTCAGAAAGCCCTGGGTAAATACCGACGGATATTTGAATTTCTTATCCGCTTTTTCAAAATGCACCAGCAGGGTTCCGTTATCATTTGACTGGACTACACCGACACCATAAGTCTTATGGCGTACCTGCTTTCCCACAACATCCGGCAGACTGACCGGCTTGTCCTGCAATTCTTTCAGGCGTTTCTCCTTTAATGCGATCTCCTGGGCCAGCTTCTCCTGAGCAGCCTTGGCTTCTGCTGTCTTTGTACGCTCCCGGGATGGGATCTTACGGATATCCATACCTGCATAATAACGGTACAGGCTTGCGCAGTCCATGATATCGTAAACCAGAATATGAAGCTGATCCTCGTAACCATCCAGCTCTTCTTCAAACAGCCCACTGTAAAGACCAGTCAGCTCCTCATTCTCACGAATCGCATCGAGAAGCTCATCACACATCTGGTAATAGCTGGCCAGCGAGAAATTCTTGCTGCTGAAATCACCGTCATACTCAGCACAGGCAGCCCAGCCTGCAGCGGAAACTGCGTCAAATATATAGTTTTCCTCCGGCTTCCACAGATTCAGGTAATAGATCACATGATCCCGGGTCTGTAAATATTTTTTCGTTCCGCGCTCGTAGTAACGAACCCGTTCATTGATCTTGTCTGCAAAGAACTCTGCACGGTCCTGGCGTTTCTGAAGATCACTGCCGTCATCACTGAATAAAAAACGGAAGCACTCACGCACATATTCAACCTCAGCTTCCCGGGCAAGAAGCATCCGAAGTCCTGCTACCGGCTGCATGGCAGCATCATCCAGAAGATTGCCGGCCTCCCGCATGGCTTTTTCAAACATACCGGCAAAGTCTGCCGCATCCAGATTCCAAAACCGCTTAAAGCAGCCCACAGCACGCCATTTGTAGACCTGATCACTGTCATCTGCCTGCTCAAGTCCGGCCAGACGTCCCATGTACTGTTCTAATACTGTTTCAAAATTCTTCCTGTTCATATTCCTCACCTGTTCATTAGATTTGCAGTTTGATTTCCAGTTTCTGCATATTATTCTTATTGGATTCTCATTATATAGCAGAGATTATTCTCATTCAAGACTTGACATCTCTTTCACAATGTGCCTAACGCCAAAGAGATAGAATTTTATCTGTGAGCCACGCTCTCCCGGTAATAACAGTTTCCGCTGCATCCTTTTGAGAACAGGGTCTGCTTCATTATTTTCTGATACATTTCTTCTGAATCATACTGCTTCAGAATTTTCAGGGCTTTTCGCAGATTTCTGATATCGCGCTCCATGAAATCCGTATAATTTCCACGGCCAACTAATTTTAAATGGGTAATCCCTGCCCTCTGAAGCTGATACAGGGCGCAGAGTCCGCAGCCGGTGGCACCGCAGAGGTAGCCCTCCTCATCGTAGGGCAGCCGCTCCGGAATCTCTTCGGTAAACCGTTTCTGTTTTCCAGGGCAATCCACCTCCTGTCCCAGACGATAGGGCACCCGACACAGATATCCAAGCTCATCACAATGAAGGGAATTGCAGAATGCACCGCTGAAATGACAGAGCTCATTCATCACAAAGGCTTCATATTCGGTTATCACCCTCTCGCGTTTTCCCGCCTTATCTCCTGGATTCTTTCCATGCTTTACCACACTTTCCATATCAGAAAAACTATTCTTCCGGTGAAAGATCAGGCGCTGAACCGGATACTTTCGAAAGACAGAAAGCATTCGGCTGTTCACCTCACCGATTTCACCGCTCAGGTGAATCTCACAGATTATTTTCTGCTCATTCAGATACTCCATCAATGCCGGATCTGCCAGAATAAAGCTGGTAAATCCCAGGCTCATGCATCTGCGGATGATATCTGCGATTTCCGGGTACTGCTCCGGAATATAATACAATGCATTGAAGGTCAGATGCACAGGTTTGTCATATTTTCGGATCATTCCTGCCAGGATTTCCAGCTCAGAAAGGGAGCCAAGCTGTACATTGCTGCAAAAAACCTCCCGTCGGTTCAAAGGCAGGACTGTCCCATATTTTTTATTCCATTCATAAGGCACATACCCTGCAAAAAATTCATCTGCACCTGCTTTGCAAAAACGGATATATTCATCCACAGAGCCAAGACCCGCTACAATTTTCATTCTTACATCCAACATGGTAGCACCAGCCTTTTTACTTGATTTCCCCTGCAAAATTCCTTTGTCTTTTCTGCATCATATGGTGCGATCCCGGTGCGCATGAGAATCTCAGGATCCTTTCCAAACAAAGAATTATAACGCCCCGCCATATCCAGATGGCGCGGATACAGATAGGTCTGCCATTCACATCTCCGGTCGCAGCCGGTCACAAGCTGCTGCCTGCCCCGGTCCCCGAACACACTCCCCGCATACAACGTGCAGTATTGCGAGGTATTCGTCTGGTAAAACGGCAGATGCAGATGATGTTCCACACTCCGGCCGGCAGCCGGTTCCGGGAATTTCTGCGCATAGCCGCAGCTTTCCCACTCAAAACACCGGATACCAAATTCCTGCTCCAGATACTCCAGGTAAAACTTCGCATTGAGATTGTTTTCCTGCAAAAGCTTTACATTGCCCTTTTTATATGCCATACGCGGATCTTTTTTCCGCTTGTTTAACAATCTTCCATAGCATGGGATCAGCTCCGGAAAATCACTTTTCAGCATGTCTGCCATTGCCCAGTCATTGATCTCAATTTCCAGTTTTCTGTTCTCTTTCCGGCACCACTGCCCCAGTTTTTTCAACAGTTCCTCCGTCTGTACCAGCTGATATTCCCGCACATAAGAAAAGGTAAAAGTGACCTGCAGTAACTCCTTTTCTGCCTTTTCAAGCAACGCAAAAAGCTGTTCTGTTTCCGGAAAAAGCAGGTGGCAGAAGGCATTCCCAATATAAAACCGATTCACATTCCTGCCCTGAAGCCAGTCCCGAAAAACCGGATAACGTTCCTGATAGTCTTCCAGAAATTCTTCTCCACTCTTCTGTAAAAACAGTGTGTATGCCCGCGGATGATCCAGTTCCAGCGCCAGCTCCGGTTCTGTTCGATTTGCGTCTGACTGCAAAATTTCTGAATCTTTCCCGGCTTGCTTCACCCTCTCCTGTTTTATTTCTTCCCGCTCCATACATTCCGTTCCAAACCATTCCACCATCTGTTCCTGAAAAGAATCCGCAAACAGATCATCCTCTTTTGCCGGATACCCGGTCATCTGCTCTGCCAGATCACTGTCATCCTCCTCCAGCTTCAGACGGATATAACGGTCATACTGGCAAAACAGCGCACGCACCGCTTTCCGGTAGTCTTCCTGCTGTACTGCCACCGCATAGCTGGTGAAAAATTCTGTTTTCTGCTCTGTCCGCCAGGCAACAGGGATCACCGGAATTTCCCGATACCGGCTCTGCCTCAAATCATAAAAACAAAAACGGAATGACTTCTCCAAACCGCAAAACTTCTCCGCACTTCGAAAGCAAAAGCCCTCCTCTGCCAGCTTTGTGATACGGATTTCCTTTTTACCATAAAAACCAGTCAGCAGACCAAAAGGGATCATCTCCACCGCGCTGTCTGTCCACTCCCAATTTATTTCCCGTTCCACCATCTTTTCTCCCAAACAGAATTCTCGTTCCCGTGACGTTGTCACTCGATTGCCTCGTCGTTTGCCATAACCGTACAAGCACGCTTCTGGCTCTCTTGTACTCGTTATATTATAACAAAGTCTAAATAGGAATCATATGGGAATTTATATTTGCCTTTTTCCATGAAATACGCTATTGTTAAAGAAAAAAACAGGAGATTCTGAATTATGGCAAAAATCGATCATGCGGCGATCCGCACCACTTCTTATGAGGACACCCAGAAATTTTTTGAAGATGTATTTGAGATGCATATGTGGAGAGAAATCGGCGAGAAACCGGCCCGCAAATGCTGGTATAAGGAAGGAATCCAGCTCTGCGAGGTGGAAACCGTCAAGCCAGACGGTCAGAATGGCTACGACCACATTTCCATCGCCGTAGACTCTGTAGAGGAAACTATGGAAAAGATTAAGGCATATCCAACCACAACAATCAATGACCACTGGTTTTCCCTTCCGAATGGGACTAAAATTGAGTTAAAGCTTCTGGAGAACTGAAAACTGAACGACTAAAACCTGCAACATTATATAATTTTCAAAACAACTTAAAACCACAAGAGTGATGGCAAAAAACAACATCATTCAGCATATTGCAATATTGAGACGTAACCACATAAGGTCCGAAGTTTCAGTCAGACCATACAGAACCTTCTGCTGTATTGGTTATTCTACGATAATAAACGCAGCCAGAACGTTGCTGACGAAAGCCTGTAATCTGGCTTTTATACGATAGTAGCGTTCTGGCTGCGTTTTTTTATGGCAGAGTTAATATAGGCTGTAGCTATTATTTTTTGTAGCGAAGCCAATACAGCAGGAAGTGAATGAGACCGCTTTCCGGGATTTTCAACATATCAGGTGTTTGCATCTTGAGCACACACGTCCGAATGTGGCGGATGTTAATCCGACACAGGCGAACGCGTGTTAGCGAGAGCAAGCAAACAACGATATGTGAAAATAGAGGAAGGCGGTCTCTTTCACTTTCGGACCTTTATTCAGCTTAGTAGCTCAAATTTTTATTTCAGCTTTTCTCCGGTGAGCATTTCATAGCTCTGAAGATATTTATCGATGGTTTTCTGAACAACGTCCTCCGGAAGAGTCCAGTCGTTGCCCGGATGGGATGTGAGCCAGTCGCGTGCGAACTGCTTGTCGAAGGATGGCTGGCTGTGACCAACTTCGTAGCCTTCTACCGGCCAGAAACGGGAGCTGTCCGGGGTAAGCATCTCATCACCGATAACGATGTTGCCGTTCTCATCGAGGCCGAACTCAAATTTGGTATCAGCAATGATGATTCCATGACTGTAAGCATAGTCTGCGCACTTTTTGTAAAGAGCGATGGTGCAGTCGCGAAGCTTTGCAGCGTACTCTGCACCCTTGCCCGGGAAGTATTTCTCCAGGTGATCAATGCTCTGTTCGTAGGTGATGTTTTCGTCGTGGTCACCGATCTCTGCTTTTGTGGAAGGAGTATAGATCGGCTCCGGCAGTTTCTGGGATTCCTGTAAGCCCTCCGGCAGTTTGACACCGTTTGCAGTACCGTTTTCCTTGTAGCTTGCCCAGCCGCTTCCGGTGATGTAGCCGCGGACGATGCACTCGAGAGGAAGCATGGTCAGCTTCCGGCACATCATGGTCTTGCCATCAAATTCCGGGGATTGGAAGTATTCCGGCATTTCCTTTACGTCGGTGGTGATCATATGGTTCGGCAGGATGTCCTGGGTGAGATTGAACCAGAATTTGGACATCTGGGTCAGAACTTTGCCTTTATTGGTTACTGTGTTGTGGAGAATCACATCAAAGCAGCTGATGCGGTCAGTGGCCACCATGATCAGGCTGTCACCGTTGTCATAGATTTCGCGTACCTTTCCTTCTTTAACAGGTTTCATCTTCATACCTCGCTGTGGATAAATTTTTTACTGTAGAGTTTTGGTTGTGGGGACTGCCTGCGGATGCAGACAGCTTCTGGTAATAGAATATACGCAAAACAAATAAATAGCAAGTCTTTTATTAAAAAAACTTATAAAATTTTTTTGACGATACGGGGACTGCTTTACAATTCCGGCTTCGTGCCCTATAATGGGGCATATGTAACTGCCGTTGGAATGCCGGTCGGAAAAGGCATCGCAGCAGCGGAAAATGGAGAACATGATGATAGATAAAATATGGAAGAAACTCGTAAATCGGGAGACGATTTCCTACCTGATTTTTGGCGTACTGACAACGCTGGTGGACTGGATCAGCTATTGGTATATGCGTCGTCTCGGGATTGACTACAGGGCAGCAACAGCGGGATCCTGGGCGGCGGCAGTATTGTTTGCCTTTGTGACAAATAAGCTGTTTGTGTTTGCCAGCTTTGATCTGCATCCGAAGAAGGTATGGGCGGAGTTTGTGCCTTTTGTAGCCTGCCGGGCCGCTACGGGTGCGTTTACCATGGTGGCTATGATTGTTATGGTAGACGGATTGGGAATCAGACAGGATTTCATCTGTAAGATTGTAGTGTCGGCAATTTCTCTGGTGCTGAACTACATCTTCAGCAAATGGTTTATTTTTAGAAAAAAAGAATCGTAAGTAAGGAGAAAATGTTGAGCTGCAGCATGCAAAGCGGGAAAGTCGCCTGTATTACGAGAGAACTAGAGGATCTGCTTATGATGGAAGAAGAAAGAGGCACATTTCCGAAGAATAGCGGAAGTGTAGCGGATTTGCTGGAAGAAATGGAAACAGCGGTGGCGAGAGTGGAGGCACAGCGGGAAAAAGAGGCTGGTCAGCAGCAGGAGCCGGAGCTGCAAAGGCGAGAGTCGAAAGGACCAGAACCGGAGGAGCCGGATTTACAAAGACGAGAGCCACAGGGACCAGAACCGGAGCTGCAAAGACGAGAACCGCAGAACTCAGAACCGGAGACGGAAACATCGGAACCGGCAAGGATGCGGAAAATAAAAACGCATTATGCTTCCCGGTCGGAAAAACGCGCAAAAAAGCGTCTGTGCAGGCAGGAGGATGAAGGCCTGCTTCACTCCGCGGATGCCCTGATCGCAGCATTTGTCATTCCGATGGTGATTATGCTGCTCATCTTTGTGCAGCGGGGCATTTTCCCGTTTGGAGAGGAAACCTTTCTGCGCACGGATATGTACCATCAGTATGCACCGTTCTTTTCGGAGTTCCAGTATAAGCTGACCCACGGAGGCAGTCTGTTGTACAGCTGGGATGTTGGTATGGGCGTGAACTTTTCAGCTTTATATGCCTATTACCTGGCAAGCCCATTTAACTGGCTTCTGATTTTGTGTCCGAAAGGACTGGTCATTGAGTTTATGACCTGTCAGATCGTATTCAAAATTGGTCTTAGCGGCCTGACCATGGCGTACTATTTGAGAAAGCACTGTCGTACCCGTGATTTCGGCGTTGCCTTTTTCGGTATTTTTTATGCTTTATCCGGTTATATGGCAGCCTACAGCTGGAACATCATGTGGCTGGACTGCATCATCCTGTTCCCGCTTATCGTGCTGGGACTGGAGCATTTGGTAAAAGACGGAAAGGGAATGCTGTACTGCATTACCCTTGGATTGTCGATCCTTTCCAATTATTATATCTCCATCATGACCTGCATTTTTATGGTGCTGTATTTCATAGCCCTGCTGGTGCTGGATGAGGAGATGCACTGGGAGAAATTCATTGGCCGCGGCTTTCAGTTTGCTGTGTATTCTCTGCTGGCGGGAGGCCTGGCAGCGGTGGTACTGCTTCCGGAAATTTTTGCCCTGCAGATGACGGCATCGGGCGATGTGAGTTTTCCGAAGACCTTTTCCCAGTATTTCCCGATTTTTGACATGATCGCCCGTCACATCGGCAACGTTGAGACGGAAATAGGCCTGGATCACTGGCCGAATGTCTACTGTGGCGTGGCTGTACTGATGTTCTTTATCCTGTATTTGCTGTGCAAACGGATTCCAGCGAAGGAAAAAGCGGTTTACTGTGTGATGCTGTTATTCTTTTTTGCAAGCTTTTCCTTCAATATACTCAACTTTATCTGGCATGGCTTTCATTATCCGAACAGCCTGCCCTGCAGACAGTCCTACATCTATATTTTTCTGGTGCTGTTTGTCTGCTACCGGGCCTACATGAATCTGCGGGAAACGCCATGGAAGCATGTGACTGCGGCATTTGCCGGAGCGGTGGTCTTTGTGCTGCTGGCACAGAAGCTGGTAACGGAAGATCATTTCCATTTTATTGTGTATTATGTGGCAATTCTGTTTTTGGCACTGTATCTGGGAGCGATTGCCCTTTATCAGAAGGGAGAACGCTATTATTTTCCGGCATTGTTTTATGCGTTGGCGGTCGTTTCGATTGAGGCTGCGGTTAATACTGCGGTGACCAGCGTACCAACGACCAGCCGTACTGCTTATACCGAGGATAATGAGGCAGTGGAACAGCTTGTGGATTCCGTTCAGCCGAACGACAGCTTCTTTCGTATGGAAAAGGTATCCAGAAAAACAAAAAATGACGGAGCGTGGATGCATTTTCCGTCAGTTTCCCTGTTTTCTTCCACGGCCAATGCCGATTTGTCGGCGCTCTTTAAAAAGCTGGGCTGTGAAAGCTCTACCAACGCCTACAGCATCACAGGCGGTACACCGCTCATCGATGCCCTGTTTTCTGTGAAGTATGGTATTTATTCGGAAAAGCCGGAGGATACCACGCTGCGGACTGCAGTGGGAGAACAGGACGGCATCTGGCTGTACCAGAACAATTACACCCTGCCTGTGGGCTTTTATGTGGATTCTGATTTTGAATCCCGCTGGAATCTGGAGACCGGCAATCCGGCCGATGTGCAGAACAGCCTGTCCGATGCCCTTGGGGCAGAGCAGGTGCTGGAGCTGGTCATGGACACCGGAACAGAAGGCAGTGATCTGACCTTTACCCCGAAAACTGGGGGTGAGTATTATGCCTATGTTGGAAATAAAAAGATTGAAAAAGTCACAGCTACAACCTGGAAGGGAACAAAGACCTTTACCAACGTGGACCGGGGATATCTGCTGGAGCTTGGTTACTGTGCGGCCGGAGAGATGGTAACACTGACGGCAGAGGACAGCAACGAAGAAATGTGGGCAGATGTGTACCGTTTTTCAGAGAATGGCCTCGGCTCTGTAGCTGCGAAATTATCCGCGCATCCATGGAAGCTGACGAGCTGGACCGACACCTCTCTGGAGGGAAGTATTTCCTGCGATCAGGAGGGCTGGCTGTTTACGACTATCCCGTACGATACAGGGTGGAAGGTTCTTGTAGACGGAAAAGAACAGGAAACGGAAAAAATTCTGGATTCCTTTGTGAGTATCAGGCTTACACCGGGACCTCATACAGTGGCTATGAAATATACGCCGAACGGACTGATCCCGGGTGCTGTTGTTTCGGCGGTCAGTGCCGTGTGTCTGGCTCTGATTGCGGCAGGCGGATATTTCTTCCGCCGTTACCGGGACGAGACGGATGAAAGGTAACCTGCAGCACACTGTGCTGTAAAATATGATAGAAATACAAGAAGAGGAGACTAACATTATGAAATTATGGGGCGGACGCTTCACAAAAGAGGAAAATCAGCTGGTACACAATTTTAACGAGTCATTGTCTTTTGATCAGAAGTTTTATCATCAGGATATCCAGGGCAGCATTGCCCATGTGACGATGCTGGCCAAGCAGGGCATTGTTTCTGAAGAAGACCGGAAGGCTATCATTGACGGACTGAACAGCATTCTGGCTGATATTGAGTCTGGAAAACTGGTATTTACCAAAGAACACGAGGATATCCATTCCTTCGTGGAGGCAAACCTGATCGAGCGCATCGGCGATGCCGGCAAGCGTCTTCATACCGGCCGCAGCAGAAATGACCAGGTTGCTCTGGATATGAAACTTTACTGCCGCGATGAGATCGATGAGATTGATGTTCTGGTAAAGAACCTGTTAGAAGAGCTGTTAAAGATCATGGAAGCCAACATCGACACCTACATGCCGGGCTTTACCCATCTGCAGAAGGCACAGCCGGTTACCCTGGCTCACCATATGGGCGCTTATTTTGAGATGTTCTCCCGCGACAGAAGCCGCCTGCATGACATCCGTAAACGCATGAACTACTGCCCGCTGGGCTCAGGCGCCCTGGCTGGCACCACCTATCCGCTTGACCGTGCATATACCGCAGAGCTGCTTGGCTTTGACGGACCGACCTTAAACAGCATGGATTCCGTATCCGACCGCGATTACGTGATCGAGCTGTTATCTGCCCTGTCCACCATTGCCATGCATTTAAGCCGTTTCTCTGAGGAAATCATCATCTGGAACAGCAATGAGTACCGTTTTGTAGAGATCGATGACGCTTACAGCACCGGCAGCAGCATCATGCCGCAGAAGAAGAATCCGGATATCGCCGAGCTGGTACGCGGCAAGACCGGACGTGTCTACGGAGCTCTGGTATCGATCCTCACCACCATGAAGGGAATCCCGTTAGCATACGACAAGGACATGCAGGAAGATAAGGAGCTGACCTTTGATGCCATCGATACCGTAAAAGGCTGCCTGGCTCTGTTTACCGGCATGATCTCCACCATGACATTTAATAAAGAAGTTATGGAGGCAAGCGCAAAGAACGGATTCACCAATGCGACCGATGCGGCTGACTATCTGGTAAATCACGGTGTTCCGTTCCGCGATGCGCACGGGATTGTAGGCCAGCTGGTGCTGTTCTGCATCGATAAGGGCATTGCACTGGATGACATGACCCTGGATGAGTTCAAGGCTATCAGCCCGGTATTTGAGGAGGATGTGTACGAGGCCATCAGCATGAAGACCTGCGTGGAGAAGAGAACCACCATCGGCGCTCCAGGACAGGAGGCTATGAAGAATGTGATTGCAATTTATAAAGAGCAGTTAAAATAATGGAATAGTCCTATAACGGAAAACCCCGGAACATGTATCATTGCGAAAAGCCAGATTTCAAATTTGGCGATCGGCAACGTTACATCTTTTGGGGTTTGTTTATTACAGTCCGATTTTAGTGTATTCTTTTAATTTTTGCCGCAGCACGCTGTCTGCAGGATCCAGAAACTGACGCTGGTTTTCATAAAGCACATCTCCTGGCTTTAAGGCTGCGCGGTATTCGGCAGGCGTGCGAAGCAACGTGGAACGGAAGCGTGCCGTCAGCGTTTTTAAATCTGGAAATCCATTTCTTAATGCAATGTCGGTAAGATTATCTTTGGTGTAGGTCAGGTCATTTAGTGCATGCTGGAATCGGACACGCGTGAGATATTCATGAAAATTAATTCCCACCATCTGTTTAAATAAAGTAGAAATGTAAGTGCGGTTATACTGGGCATAGTCTGCCAGATCCTCCAGTGCCAGTTTTTCAGCATAATGTTCTTCCACATAAGTCAGCAGAAGACGCATGGTAGAACGACGCTTGTCATCTTCCGAGATGAGGTTAAGCTGCTGCGGGTCGAACCTGGTGAAAAGGCTGATCAGCAGCAGTTCCAGATTGGCTTTTGCGCTTAACTGTGCATAAGCACCACCCTGCTCGACGGCATTCCAAATCTGGGCTGCGTAAAAACGAAGCTGGCAAAATCTGGGTTCGTAACGGTTTCCTTCGTTGGAAAGACAGGATGGAAACTGGTAGATGTACCCCTTCTTGTTCAGAAACTTCAATGCATTTGCCGGAAAATGGAGAACGAGTGCCCGGGTATCCGGCTGCTGGCGCGTAGACGCATGGCCATTGCCCGGGGCAGTGAGAATCAGATCATCTTCGAGAAGCGTGTGCGTATCGGTGCCGCGGCAGTACTGCTGGTTTCCCTGAAGAACAATGCTCAGCTCATATTCGTCTGTATGCCAGTGATAGCGGTAATTCATAATGTTGTGTGCAAAACAGCGCAGATGGATATTTTCCCGGGGAAGATCCAGCTCATAGTTGGTCTGATCCATTTTTTCTCTCCTTAAAAATCCAAATATTTTACCTGTCATAAAATTCGGAAATGAAACATGGAATCTGATTAAATTGCTTTTAGGATACCTGACAAAACCAGAAAAGTCAATTATTATTTCGGAATTTGTACAAGCCCGGGAAATGAAGAACTGGCAAAACGCACAAAGAAAAAATGCAGAAAACGACAGATTGCACAGGGAAAATATTTGGATTTCATATTGTCAGATATGCCTGCATAAAAAGAAAATGAGGTTAAAGGAAAAGAAAAGCGTAACGGAAACCTGCGAATATTTGCAGCGACAAACGAGTTTTCCTCTGTTAGGATAAGCACAACGACAACAAGCCTGTGCCCGGGCAGCCAAGTGCTTATGGAGTTTCGAAAAATGATGTTATAATGGAAGGGGAAACTATGAATACTCAAATGATGATCTGCATGGTAATCTTTGCGGCAACGCTGGTTAGTTACATGCTGAACAAGATTCCAATGTGGCTTACGGCAATGATCTCTCTGACAGCGTTATATTTTACCGGCTGTATTGATGCGGCAGGTGCTTTGTCTGGTTTTTCAAATGTAAATACGCTTTTGATGGCAACCATGTTTATTGTGGCAGCAGGATTTCGGCGCACATCTTTGGTAGACGGTATGTGCGGAGCAATCATGAAGCTCACAAGAGGCAGTTTTGTGACCGCATATTTTGGTTATATTCTGCTGGCAGTGCTTCTGACAAACTTTATTGCGAGCCCGATGGTAGTTTATGCGATCGTAAGCCCGCTTCTGGCAGCACTCTGTGACAATACGAACCATAGCCGTTCCCAGTATATGTTCCCGGTTATGGTCGTGTGTGTGGCATGCTGCGGGATTCTGCCGCTTTCAACTGCGATCCAGCAGGCCGGACAGTTTACCGGATTTATGGAAACCTATGGATTTACCGGTATGAGCATCCGTGCGATTGACTTTACCATTGGCACCTGGCCGATTTTGATCATTGTTCCGCTTTGGGCACTGTTTATCGGACCGAAATTTACACCAAAGGCTCCGATTGTCCCGATTGAAGCACTGGAAAACCGCAATTCTGGAAAGCAGGCACAGAAACTCAGCCCGGTTGTAGATAAGATTGGAATTGCCGTATTTTTTGGAACCATTTTATGCCTGATCTTTTCCAGCCAGCTTCATCTTACCACCTGGTCTGTGGCATTGACCGGAAGCCTTCTGATGGTTTTATTTGGTGTGGTAGATCAGAAATCTGCACTGCGTGATATCCCGTGGGATATGTTAATGCTGTTTGTAGGTGCACTGGCACTTGGAACCGCCCTGACGAACACCGGAGCAGGCGATATGATTGGAAATGCTTTGGCAACAGCCGTTGGTGGTACTCACAATAACTATGTGCTCGGTGCGTTATTCTTCCTGATCCCGTTTGCACTGACTCAGTTTATGCTGAACCGTTCTGTATCTGCGGTATTTGTTCCGATTTGTCTGCTGACCTGTTCCGCACTGGGTGCAAATCCGACAGGACTGGTTCTGTTAGTCAATGCAGGTTCCCTGACGGCATTCCTCACTCCGATGGCGACACCGGCGGTTCCGATGTGCATGGCTGATGGCGGTTATGATTTGAAGGCCATCTTTAAGAGCGGCGCACTGATTACATTGATTTTGCCATTTATCTATATCGTTTATACCATGACAGTATTCCCTGCATTTTAAAAGAAAGGGAGTGACGTGGATATGACACAGGAAGAAAAAATTGCTATTGCAGAGACTGTGCGGCACAGAGATCGTTTTGGTCCTGTGAGTCAGGAAGAGTTAGCGGCACTGTCGGGAAAAGAAACAGAACTTTGGATTCAGACAAAAAGCGGTTATTGTGTGCATGTCTTTGAAGAACGGCCGGAAGCTTTGCCGGATCGGGCCCCAATTTTATTAAACTTTCATGGTGGTGGATTTTTAAAAGGACGCACGGATCGTGAGCGCAGATATTGCTGTGCAGTCATGGAAGCAACGAATGCTCTGGTATGGGATGTTGATTATAGTCTTGCACCGGAAAAACCGTTCCCTTATGCTGCAGAAGAAAGCTATGGAATCATACAGTATGTGTTTGAACATGCAGAAGAACTGTGTATCGATCCGGAAAAAATCATGCTTGCCGGACATAGTGCCGGAGGCAATCTTGTGGCATCGGCTCTGGTGAAAAATGCGGAAACGAAAGCATTTCATCCATGTTGCGCCTTGATGGAGTATTTCCCAACAGACAATACCGCGAATCCGGTAGAAAGGCTGTCGGAGGAATTAAAACAGGATCCATTCTGGGTGAAACGCGCGGAAACGGAGAAACTGTATACAGATTTTTATGTGGGAGATGCAGATGCATCTGATCCATGCTGTTCCCCTGCTTTTGCAACGGAGCAGGTCCTGGCTGCATTTCCAGACTGTTTGATTTTATCTGCAGGAGAAGACAGCCTGAGAGATGATACGGAAAACTTTGGAATGCGATTGGTAAAGGCGGGAGTTTGTGTAACCATGCAGAGGATTCCAGAAGCTATGCACGGATTTACAATCAACCGGACACCTGGATGGGAACGAGCATTAGAACTGCATGATCGTTTCTTTTTGGAACATATAAACCGATAAAATGAAAGAATGTAGAACATTAAAGGAGTGAAACTATGAAGATTACAGACGTAAAGCTGCGCTTTGCCAAACATTATCTTTTCGTACAGGTTTACACCGATGCCGGCATTACCGGTCTTGGAGAAGCCGGAAACTGGGGATATCTGCAGGCAACGGCAGCAGCCATTGAAAAGTTTGCGGATTACTTAATTGGAAAAGATCCGTTCCGTATTGAAGATTTTAACCAGAACTTTCTGCGATCCGTGTATTTCCGCGGTTCTGTCATTATGAGTGCGATTTCCGCTATTGACATTGCGCTTTGGGACATTAAAGGAAAGGCACTCGGTGTTCCGGTTTATGAATTATTGGGCGGAAAAACCCGCGATAAGGTGCGCGTTTACGCTTCCGTCATGCATATAACCGATGATAAGGAAGAACTCGCAAAGCAGTATCAGGAACTACAGCAGATGGGCTTCACCGCTGCCAAGATTTTCTGCAACGGACCGAAGAGCAGCGCGGATGGAAAGGGAGAGTTCTTCGCCAGCCGTATAGAGCGGGAAGTAGAAAAAGTCCGTGTCTGCCGGGAAGCAGTCGGAAATGATTTTGATTTCGTTTTGGAAGTGCATCGCGGCATGACTTTGCCAGAGGCTGTCGCATTTGGTCGTGCAGTAGAGCCATACCGCCCGATGATCCTGGAAGATCCGGTTCCGCCGGACAATGTGGATACGATGGCAGAGGTGGCATCCAAGATCGGGGTTCCGATCGCAACCGGTGAGAGAGCCATCGATCTGCGCGAATTTGAAGTGCTGATGGCACGCCATGCATGCCAGTATATCCGTCCGGATGTCTGCGCAGTTGGCGGCATTACCACCAGCAAGAAGATCTGTGCGCTTGCAGAAGCACACGATGTACTGGTGATTCCGCATAACCCGCTTGGACCGGTATCCACGGCAGCCTGCCTGCAGATCTGCGCATCCATTCCGAACCTTGGGATCCAGGAACTCCCGGGCTTCTGCTTAAATGGAGCGGAAGACAAGATGGTGAAAGAACCATTCCATTTTGAGAATGGCTGTATGATGATTCCGGAAGCACCGGGAATCGGAATTGAACTTGCCGACGATGCAGAAGAACTGTATCCGGCAAAAGAGCGCGGCAGCAATGCAGCGCACCGGGCATTCGATGGATCTGTAAAAGACTGGTGATGTAAATAACAATATAAGTATATGACAAGGGCC
>OKRR01000660.1_pt1 | contig 37849 bp, 39 predicted proteins | sample 1601211 | NCBI WGS metagenome assembly OKRR01 (sample SAMEA3541525, study PRJEB24748) | human gut metagenome | biome: human gut; feature: human-associated habitat; material: faeces | place: China | collected 2012
GCCCTATGACAAAAAGTCCCCTGGCTCTCCCTTTTGTGCAAGCACAACGGGAGCGCCAGGGGACTTTTTGTCGCACGGCTCATGCTTAACGCGTATAGTATTCTACGCCGCTTTCGAAGATTTTCAGATCCTGCTCGCCGTAAATGTTGATGGCTACGGAATCGCCACGGCGTTCGGAGTGGGCCATCTTGCCCAGAATACGTCCGTCAGGGCTGGTAATTCCTTCAATGGCCATATAGGAGCCATTGGGATTCCAGAATTCATCCATAGTCGGATTGCCCTTATCATCTACATACTGAGTGGCAACCTGTCCGTTAGCAAACAGAGTTTTCAGCCACTGCTCATTTGCTACAAAACGTCCCTCACCATGAGAAGCCGGATTGCAGTATACACCGCCCAGCTCTGCCTTCTGCAGCCACGGGGACTTGTTGGAAACAACCTTGGTATATACCATCTTGGAAATATGGCGGCCAATGGTGTTCATCGCCAGAGTCGGAGAATCTGCCCCCTGCTCTACAATCTTTCCTTCCGGAACCAGTCCCAATTTAATCAGTGCCTGGAAACCGTTACAGATACCTAACATCAGGCCGTCTCTTTCATTTAACAGCTTCTCAATCTCATCCTTGATGACTGCGTTACGGAATACGGTTGCAAAGAATTTTGCGCTTCCCTCCGGCTCATCGCCTGCGGAAAATCCTCCTGGGAACATCACAATCTGTGCCTTTGCAATTTCTTTCTTGTATTCTTCTACAGACTCCCGAATATCGGAAGCAGTCATGTTCTTAAATACCCGTGTTACAACCTTTGCACCGGCCCGCTCAAAGGCTTTGGTGCTGTCATACTCACAGTTGGTTCCCGGGAATACAGGAATAAATACCGTCGGCTGAGCCAGCTTATGGCTGCATACATATACCTTGTCTGCCTTGTAAAGCTCATTCTGAACCGGAGTCTGTTTTACACCGGATTTTGTTGGGAATACATCCTCCAGTGTCTCCGTCCAGTTCTTCAAAGCCTCATCCATGGAAATCGTAACAGGGCCGTACTCAAATGCATTGCGGTCAGTTACTTCACCAATTACAGTGTAAGTAATAGCCAGCTGTCCTACCATGCCGTCCGGAACCTCACATACAATGTTGCCCCAGCCCGGTGCAAAGAAGTCTCTCGGATCCACATTGTGCTCAATCTTAACGCCCATGCGGTTTCCAAATGCCATCTTGCTCACAGCCTCAGCCAGTCCGTGTCCTTCTACTGCATACGCAGAGATAATCCGTCCTGCCTTAATATCCTCATGAAGCTTTGCATATCCATCCAGAATCTGGCTGTAAACCGGCAGATCATACGAATCCTTTTCAATGCGGAATACTACCAGCTTATTTCCGGCCTTTTTCAGTTCAGGAGTAATAATATGTCTGCTGCTTGCCACATCTACAGCAAAGGAAACCAGGGTCGGCGGAACATTGATCTCACCGTGCTTTTCATCATTAAAGGTACCGGACATACTGTCCTTTCCGCCAATGGACGGAAGGCCAAAGCCCAGCTGTGCATTATATGCACCTAACAGAGCTGCAAACGGAGCGCCCCAACGGGAAGCATCCTCTGTCATGCGCTTAAAGTATTCCTGGAAGGTGAAACGGATCTTGCTGTAATCACCGCCATTTGCCACAATCTTTGCTACAGAAGAAATTACGGCATAAATGGAACCATGATAGGGGCTCCAGCTGGACAGATACGGATCAAAACCATAGCTCATCATGGTAACGGTATCTGTTTTTCCCTTCAGCACCGGAAGCTTGGCAACCATGGCCTGTGTCTCTGTCAGCTGATATTTTCCGCCGTAAGGCATAAATACGCTTCCTGCACCGATGGAACCGTCAAACATCTCTACAAGGCCTTTCTGAGAGCATACGTTCAGATCAGCCAGCACCTTCAGCCATGCTTCTTTTACATCCCCAATATCATTTCTTGCAAAAGGAGTCCCCTCCTGTGAAGGTGTTTCCAGAACTACGCTTGCTTCCTGATGAGCGCCGTTGGTATCCAGGAATGCTCGGCTGATATCAACAATGGTTTTTCCTCTCCAATGCATAACAAGACGCGGCTCCTCAGTTACTACTGCAACCGGAATTGCCTCCAGGTTTTCCTCTGCGGAAAATGCCAGGAATTTTTCTACGTCTGCCGGATCCAGAACGACAGCCATACGCTCCTGAGATTCGGAAATGGCGATCTCTGTGCCGTCCAGACCTGCGTACTTTTTCGGAACCTTGTCTAAATCAATCTGCAGTCCTGCAGCCAGCTCACCAATCGCTACAGAAACACCGCCAGCACCAAAGTCATTGCACTTTTTGATTATGCTGGAAACCTCCGGACGGCGGAACAGTCTCTGAATCTTTCTCTCTGTAGGTGCATTTCCTTTCTGAACCTCTGCGCCGCAAACTTCAATGGAAGCCTCTGTATGAACCTTAGAGGAACCGGTAGCGCCTCCGATACCGTCACGACCGGTACGTCCGCCCAGAAGAACAATCATATCGCCGGGATCAGAGTTCAGACGTTTTACATATTTTCTCGGAGCTGCGCCCATAACAGCGCCAATCTCCATACGCTTTGCCGCATAATCCGGATGATAAATCTCCTTTACATAGCCGGTTGCCAGTCCAATCTGGTTTCCGTAGGAGCTGTATCCGCTGGCAGCGCCATTTACCAGCTTTCTCTGAGGCAGCTTGCCCTTTAATGTCTCAGAAAGGGGACGGGTCGGATCTGCCGCGCCGGTTACACGCATAGCCTGATATACATAAGTACGACCGGAAAGGGGATCACGGATTGCACCGCCCAGACAGGTTGCCGCACCACCGAAGGGTTCGATTTCTGTCGGATGGTTGTGGGTTTCATTCTTAAAGTTTACCAGCCATTCCTCTGTCACTCCATCGATTTCCACCGGCACCACAATACTGCAGGCGTTGATCTCGTCAGAAACCTCCAGATCCTCCAGTTTCCCCTCTGCCCGAAGCTTCTTCATAGCCAGAAGCGCCAGATCCATCAGGCAGACAAACTTATCATCACGGCCTTTATAAAGAACCTCTCTGTCAGCCAGATACTGGTTGTAGGTATTCTCAATAGGAGCCTTGTAAAAGCCATCTGTAATCTCTACATTCTTTAATTCTGTAGAAAAGGTGGTATGACGGCAATGGTCAGACCAATAGGTATCCAGAACACGGATCTCCGTTACTGTGGGATTGCGATGCTCCTCCTCTGCATAATAATTCTGAATATGCTGAAAATCACGGAAGGTCATAGCCAGATTCAGAGAATCATAAAGAGCCTTTAAATCCTCCTGGCCAAACTCTGTAAAGCCGTCAAAGGAAGCAACATCCTCCGGGGTTTCAAACACAGTAACCAGAGTTTCCGGTTTTTTTGCAGATGCCTCTCTGGAATCCACCGGATTGATGCAGAAGCTCTTCACTGCCTCTCTCTGCTCATCAGTCAGTTCTCCGGTCAGGACATAGGTTGTCGCTGTACGAATCACCGGCTCCTCATTTTCATTTAACAGCTTTACACACTGCTCTGCAGAATCAGCCCTCTGGTCAAACTGTCCTGGCAGATATTCAACGGAAAATACGGTATCTCCCTCTTCCTTTGGAAAATCCTCTTCATATACAAAATCAACCGGCGGCTCGGAAAAAATAGTCACCAGTGCCTGACGATAAGTCTCCTCGGACAAATTTTCAATATCATAACGAATCAGTACCCGGACATTGCTTACCGTGCCAATGCTCAGATAACTGCTGATTTCCTCACGCAGTTCACCAGCCTTAACGGCAAACTCCGGTTTCTTCTCTACATACACTCGTCTTACGCTCATAGATTCCTCCTGATTTCTCTGTACTTCACCTGATGGTTTCGGAAAATGATCAATCCTAATTAAATAATACCACAAGATATATTATAAATAAAATTAATATATCTTATGGTATTTATCATCATAGCTAATTAATATTCCTCCAGGCGTTCTTATATCTCTGCATCAGGGCTGACGCTCATGGCATCCAGAGTTAGCTTCATAATATCCTTAATTTCGTCCTCTGTCATTTTCATTTTCCGGGCCAGCTCCTCTACTGTGGCTTCCCGTCCCAGTTCCTCTGCCATCTGCTGAGAAATATCCTTCAGCACATTTACCCGGGCTAACAGCTCCTCTCCTACCTGTTCAGAATTTTTCTGTTCTGCAAGAGCTGTCTGAAGCGCCTCTTCCACCTGTTTCTTAATATAACTGCGAAAAGCTGTCAGTCCCTCCATGTCTCCTGAATCTCCAAAATTCAGACTTTCCGGCTCTCCTAAAGCCATCATTACAGCCATATTTGCCTCCTGAACCAGATCTCCCAGAGGCAGACCCTGATTCTCATACGCTTTTACCAGCTCTACAATATAGCCAAGTGTTCCTTCCATAAGCCGGTTCTTTGCATCTGCATCTCCCAGCTTCACCCGCTCCAGAAGGACTGCCTCCTCCTCAGGGGTACAGGGTGTAAGAATCCCTATTTCTTCCAGATACATCTGATAAACATCATCATGCATAACTCTTTCTTTCCTCCTGCACATCATTTCCTGTCAGTATAACACAAAAACAGGATCAAGGAAATGAAGATTTTTCGCTGTCCTAAATCAGGCCGTTTTCCCGTCTTATTTTATCAGCTTCATCTGAAAGTCCATCCGGTAGCAGGTATGCGCTGCATCCTCCTTTGGAAAATAAACCGTCAGTCCATTGGAAAAAGCTTCCTCATGATACCCTTTGCTCTCTCTTCTCCAGGAAATCTCCACATCTTCTGTGCAAAAACTCCAGTCCCGTTTTCCATTCTCTTCTATCTCATAAAGTATAGGCCGAAAGTTCTGAAGAAATCCCCCAGTTCCCTGACGTCCTGCCGCAAAGGACAGGGCTGCCAGAGCCATCTGCGTCTCATAGCCGGAAACCGGCTCCTTCTGATCCAGAAGCTCTATGGAAAACGACACAGCAGTCACTATCCCATTCTCTGTCTGGTACTGAAACTCCGGAAGCATGCGGTTCCCAACCCAAATAGTCACAGAATCGGAAAAGGACGTCTCTTCCTCCCACATTCCATTTTCATTCAGGCACCATTCCTTATGTTCGCTGTAAAAATATTTTGTCAGATCATTATAATTCTCCGCAAATTCCGCAACTGTCACAGCTCCCAGATTCGGAACCACCTGAGCCAGCAGCACCACGAGAACCGTGCCCCCCAGAAGCATTCCCTGCACCAGAACAAACACCAGCCACCGAAAACATTTTTCATCCTGAACCTTCACCAGACATTCTTCATCCCAGTCCAGCTCCTGCCCCTCCCTGCAGAGCTGATAATTTTTGTACATTCGGAACAGATTATAAACAGGAATATCAACCCCCATCCCAGAAGAAAACACACGCCAGGCACGAAACAGTCCCTGTTCATAAGAAAGGCGCTCTCCATTTAATTTCTCCCTTCCCGGCAGTCATTCCGTTTTTCCGTTTCTCTCAAATATATTATCCCACAAAACCTCCCCCAATGCTTTACCGGAATCTTACGTTTCTCTGACAGTTTCCAGGATGTCATGGCACACCGGACTAAATTGTAGAAATTGTTTCAACATCAAGTGAAAAAATGGGATGATAGGCTTCCTTCTTTTGTTCGATTTGGTAAAAAAATAAGACCGGGGATCTGCGAAGATTTAGAACTTATAATTGCGTAAGAAAATTTATAAAAAGGCATAGGAAGTCTCAGGAAAAAATCCGGAAAATCTTTAAATTTCCTATGTTCCTATGAAACAAAAAACTCCCACAAAAATGGAAGTTTTTCAATGCTCTCATAAAATAAAAATTTGTAAATGGAGATAGTGGGATTCGAACCCATGACCTCTTGAATGCCATTCAAGCGCTCTCCCAGCTGAGCTATACCCCCATGGAATCTGGTACATATTTTATCACAGATACAGCAGTCTGTAAAGTAAAAATTCAAATTTTATGTAAGATTCTATCACACATACAAGATTAGTCTTTCATAATATTTGAGATTATGCTATACTACTACACTATGGAGGTTTATATTCTATGGAAAAAATCACAAGCTTTACTATCGATCACCTGAAACTGCTTCCCGGAATCTATGTTTCCAGAAAAGATATGGCAGGTGAATCTGTTATTACCACCTTTGATCTTCGCATGACTCGTCCGAATTTTGAACCAGTAATGAATACTGCAGAAATTCACACGATTGAGCATCTGGGAGCTACTTTCCTGCGTAATCACGAGCTGTTCCGGGATCGTGTCATTTATTTCGGCCCCATGGGCTGCCGGACTGGCTTCTACCTGCTTTTGGCCGGAGATTACTCTTCCAGAGATATTGTTCCTCTGGTGCGTGACATGTTCCATTTCATACGCGATTTTGAAGGTGAAGTACCGGGAGCCTGTGCCAAAGACTGCGGTAACTATTTGGACATGAATCTGAATATGGCAAAATATCTGGCTGATCGCTATCTCTGTGAAGTTATTGAAGGAATTGACGATGAACGTCTGATTTATCCGGAATAACGCACCGAATACCCGCAATTAAAAATTCTGACAATACAAAAAACCGCTGTTTACTGGACGTTCATTCCAGATATACAGCGGCTTTTTGATCCTCCCAGAAATAATTGCCTGCATACTGTAGCCCAAGCCCTGCAGTGTATTTCTCATAATCATCAGCGAGCCATGAATAAAAAACAAAGCACTCATAACTGTCAGATACTCTACTGCCCCAGTTGCTGTTGCACTTGTTGTTTCACTAAAGACAAGCCCTACCAAAGGTGTTTTCATCACAAAAATAACAACCCAGATCACGGCACAGTAGCTATACTGAATCGTCAACCCACTGCGAATTCCCTGATAAATGCGGTCAATCTTTTTTGCACCATAGTTCTGCCCCACATAAGTGGCCATCGCCATACCCACACTTTCCATAGGAAGTGTAAACATCTGACGAATTTTTTCTCCTGCTGTTTGTGCGGCAACTGCTACACTGCCCAGACTGTTGATCGCTCCCTGCATCACTACCGCACCAATAGCAGATACCGAATATTCCAAATCCTACACACAGCCCCTGGGCAAATCCGAGAATCAAAAAATTCAGCGAATAGGTAGTTCCAACTGCCGCCAGGGCATCTACACCTATAAAACGACCTACAATTACCGTATCCACAAAGCTGTAGAGCTGCTGAAACAGCGTTCCAAGCACCAATGGAATGGCAAATAAAAGAATCTGAACAATGGGACGGCCAATCGTCAGAGCCTGCGTATTACTCTCTTTCAAGCTCAATTCCTCCCCGTCTCTTTTGTTCTTGTGCCGCACTTTCCTATGACATAAAAAGCAGATACCTTTCTCACCAGACATCCGGCAAAAAAGGTATCTCCCAAAACAGCATTTCTATAACATTTTTACAGAAGCTTCTTTCCTGTCAGCATCTCATATCCCTGAAGATACTTATCAATAGTCTTCTCTACGATCTCCTCCGGAAGAGTCCAGTCATTTCCCGGATGCTCAGTCAGCCAGTCGCGTGCAAACTGCTTGTCAAAGGACGGCTGTCCATGACCCGGCTCATAGCCATCTGCCGGCCAGAAACGGGAGCTGTCCGGTGTCAGCATTTCATCACCGATCACAATATTGCCATTCTCGTCCAGTCCAAATTCAAACTTGGTATCTGCAATAATAATACCACGGCTCAAAGCGTAATCTGCACACTTTTTATAGAGAGCAATAGTAAAATCACGAAGCTTTACTGCATATTCCTCACCATGACCCGGATAATATTTCTCCAGATGGGCAATACTCTGCTCAAAAGAAATATTCTCATCGTGATCCCCAATCTCAGCCTTTGTAGACGGAGTGTAAATCGGCTCCGGCAGCTTATCAGACTCTTTCAGGCCCTCCGGCAGCTTGATGCCGCAGACGGTTCCTGTTTTCTGGTAGCTGGCCCAGCCGCTGCCTGTGATATATCCTCTTACAATACATTCCAGCGGAAGCATGTTCAGCTTTTTGCACATCATGCTGTTGCCGTCAAACTGCGGCTGCCGGAAAAACTCAGGCATATCATTTACATCAACAGAGATCATATGGTTGGGAAGAATATCCTCTGTCAGATCAAACCAGAACTTGGACATCTGAGTCAGTACTGTGCCCTTTTTTGTTACTACATTGTTCAGAATCACGTCAAAACAACTGATCCGGTCTGTAGCAACCATAATCAGGCTGTCACCATTATCATAGATTTCACGTACTTTTCCTTCTTTAAAGGGTTTCATGTTATGTACCTCGCTGTGTAATTATAAATTGCGGCATTTTCTGCCTGCTCCATAATAAGCATAAGCGATCTGATATGTAAAAATCAATACCTATCTTTTATTTTTGGCGGTTTTCCCATTCTCTCTTTACATTTTATTAGTTTTTATGGTAAGATAGAACATACTTATAAGGAGGACTAATGATGGATATTAATTATGAATTATACAAGGTCTTTTATCATGTAGCAAATACCCTAAGCTTCTCAGAAGCATCCAAACAGCTGTTTATTTCTCAGTCTGCAGTAAGCCAGTCAATCAAGGTTCTGGAAAAAAAATTAAACCAGCCTCTTTTTATCCGCAGCACTAAGCGAGTTCAGCTGACGCCGGAGGGGGAAATCCTTTTAAAACATATTGAACCAGCCATGAACCTGATTAAGCAGGGAGAAAACCAGCTGCTTGAGGCTAATACTCTAAACGGAGGACAGCTTCGGATTGGCGCCAGCGATACCATCTGCCGCTACTACCTGATTCCCTATTTAAAGGAATTCCACCGCAAATATCCCAACGTCCACATTAAGGTCACAAACCAGACCTCCATTGCCTGTGCAAAGCTGCTTGAATCCGGCCAGGTAGACTTTGCCATTACCAACTATCCCAATTCCGGGCTTTCCAACACTCAGAATGTGCGGATTATCCACGAGTTTCACGATGTTTTTGCTGCCAATGACGAATACGGCTCTCTCCGCGGAAAAACAGTCACTTTAAAGGAGCTGCAGACCTGCCCCATCCTTATGCTGGATCGGAAAAGCACAACCAGTGAATTTCTCCACAGTATGTTCCAGCGTCATCAGCTGGATCTGGTTCCTGAAATTGAGCTTTCCAGCAATGAACTGCTGATTGATCTGGCCCGCATCGGACTGGGCATTGCCTTTGTACCAGATTACTGTATCCCGGAAAATGACCCGGATCTGTTTATTGTTCATCTGGAAGAACAGCTTCCTGCCCGGCAGATGGTAGTTGCCTATAACGAAAACATTCCTTTGTCTCAGGCCGCCCGGCAGTTTATCGACATGCTGTAGGATCCTTCCAAAACCGTTCCAGCCAGTATCCCACCGTCTGCCTCGTGACCTGCCCATATTCTGACCACTCTCTGGGAAACATTCGCTGAACCTCCGGCCTGAGAAAACGATCGTCCAGAAGAAGAATCACTCCCCGATCCCCGGCGGTGCGGATTACCCGCCCCGCCGCCTGCATTACCTTGTTCATTCCCGGATACTGGTAAGCGTAATCATATCCGTTTTCCCCCTGCTCCTCGAAATATTTCTTCAGAATCTCCTGCTCAGTACAAACCATGGGAAGTCCTGTTCCTACGATAATCGCCCCTTCCAGTCGTTCCTCCTTCAAATCAATTCCTTCTGAAAAAATTCCGCCCAAAACACATAGCCCTACAAAGGACTGCGTTCTTTCCCGCTCAAACTCCAAAAGAAACTCCTCTCTCTGGGCTTCTGTCATGTGGCTTTCCTGTACCCGCCAGGAAAAGCAGCTCTCTGTCCTGTCCTCCAGCTGCTGCTTCACTGCTTCCATATACTGATAAGACGGAAAGAACACAAGGTAATTTCCTTTATGGCTCTGTGCCAGGATCTCAATATAATCCACCACCCGCTGATACTCTGCCCTGTTTCTTCTGATATACCTGCTGCTGACATCTGACGCAATCAAAAGCAGCCGATTTTTGCTGTCAAAGGGAGAATGGACATACACGGCATAATCCTCCTCATTTCCGCTTAAAAGCCTTTTATAATAGCGGACAGGAAGCAGAGTTGCAGAAAAAAGGATTGTGCCGCTGCTTTTTTCCAGGCACTGGGATAAAAGCCTGGACGGATCGATACAAAGCAGATGAAGCCCATACCTTCCATCCTCTCCCAGCTCCCCGTAAATCCGGTAATGCTCATCCAGCCCCTCGTACATATTCAGAAAATGGCGCAGTTCAAAATAAAATTCCAAAACGGACTCCCTTTCTGGAAAATCTCTTTCCACTTCCAGGAAAGACTCCAGCTCACCCAGAACCGCCATCAGCTCAGATGCCAGCAGATGAACATTTTCAAATATCTGATATCCCTCTTTGCTCCGCTTCATTTCCAGCATACTTTTGTTGCACCGTTCCAGGGCGCGCTCCAGCTTTTTGCTTCGTCCCCGAATGCTTCGCTTCACCTCCAGAATCTCTTCCTTGACTATCTGGGCACTGTACATCTCCCGCGCCCGCCCCACCAGATTGTGGGCCTCATCAATCAAAAACAGGTATTCGCCGGAAACCCCATCGGAAAAATACCGTTTCAGCCTGGCCGAGGGATCAAACACATAATTATAATCGCAGATGATTCCGTCTGCCCAGTTGCTGATATCGAGGCAGAATTCGAAAGGACAGACACAAAACTGTTCGGAATACTCCAGAATCACCTCTCTGGTTATGGCCTTCTGCTCATGGATCACAGCAAAAACCGCATCATTCACCCGATCGAAATGTCCCTTGGCAAGGGGACAGTCATCTGGATTGCACTGCGGCTTTTCCATAGGACAAAGCTTTTCTTTCGCGGTTATTGTAACTGTGGTAAAATAAAGCCCCTTTTCCCGCAGCAGTCCGAAACACTCTTCGGCCACACTTCGGGTAATGGTTTTCGCTGTCAGATAAAACAGTTTTTCTCCAAAACCTTCCCCCATCGCTTTCAGCGCCGGATAAACAGTAGAAAGTGTTTTCCCAATTCCCGTCGGCGCCTGAATAAACAGATTCGCCTTTCTCCGGACAGCCCGATAAACAGAAACAGCCAGCTCCTTCTGCCCCTTCCTGTACTCATAGGGAAAGGAAAGCTCCTTTAAGGATTCTTCTCTGCGAAGTCCATGGCGGTAGAGATATTCAGCCCACTTGACATATTCATGAATCAGTCCCTCAAACCACTCCTCCAGTTCCTCCCAGGTTCTGTCCTGGCGAAAACGCCGAATCTCCTCTGTCTCAATGCTGCAGTAAGTCAGCTGAATCCCGATTCTCTCCAGATTATGGCTGCAGCCATACATATAGGCATAGCAAAGGGCCTGGGCCAGATGAACGGGAACCGGCTCTTCTAATAATCGTAAATCCATATATACAGCCTTGATTTCATCAATAACCGTCTCTGTCGGTGACTCTATCACTCCGTCAGCCCGTCCCTCCAGCAAAATCTGGTATCCGTCCATTTCCACAGTATGGCGCAGAACCACCTCCGGTCGGTAATCTGCCCCCATTCGCTTCTGCAGCTTTCTGTGAATCCTGCTGCCTGCCTGCATGGCATCTTTCTCTGCCCCTGCTGTTCTCCGGTTATCAATATCACCGCTTCGAATCACAAACTCCACCAGATTTCGCACAGAAATCCGAATACAGGTTTTTTTTGCTGCCAACGCTTCCATCGCCTCTGCCTTTCCCAAAACTGACTTCTTCTATTTTAATACAAACCAAAGAGGCGGACAAGCACTTTTCTGCTCTGTCCGCCTCCCGGCTTACTTTTATCCTACTGAAGCAATCAGCTTCTCTCTGTTCAGGATTAGTCAACCTATTTCATTTTCCACGGTTCTGATTTATGCTGCTTTTTTTCTATCTGGTGCCAATGTATCCAACAGCTCTTCAAACTCTTTATTCTCGCCATACATCCGAACAGTCAAAACCTGTCTCAAATCCAGGCTGAATACCCCCAAAATCGACTTTGCATCAATAATCACTCGATTGTAGTACACATCCACATCAAAATCACACTGAATCGCGGCCGACACGAACTGCTTTACCTCGTCAACATTTAACAGTTTAATGTTTTTCTCTTTCATAAAATAAGAACAACTCCTTTTGACTTAAAATACTAATCAGTTTCCGTGTTGAAATATGTATATCACGTTTTAAGCCAGTTGTCAAATTTTATTTCTCATAAAAAAGCCTCCAAAAAAACCTCTATGTCGCTGTATTTTTATGTGTATTACGCAATTTATTTGTTAATTTTAACGAAAATATTTGTTAATTAATGCACATACTCTGTATTTTTTGGATGAATCACTGTATTCCAACTAAGGTTTAGCCCTGTTTTCTGCACTATCTCACAGTTTTTTTGGAAGCAATGAAGAAATCGTATTGTAAAGCAATGTCATATCTACCGGTTTTGCAATATGTCCGTTCATTCCTGCTGCAATGGATTCTTTTACATCTTCCGCAAAAGCATTGGCTGTCATCGCCAGAATAATCACGGACTTTGCATCTGGATGATCCAGATTTCGAATCTCCCTGGTTGCCTCATATCCATTCATAACAGGCATCTGAATGTCCATAAAAACAGCATCGTATGTACCAGGCTCTGCCCGTTTAAATTCATTTACCGCCTGCAGTCCGTCTGTCACAACTGTAAAGGTAGCTCCACGCATCAGCAAAAGCTCACCGAGAATTTCTGTCATCCACAATCAGTATTTTATTAATGTTTCGTTTTTCATACATGATTCTTTTCCGTACCCTCTCAAAAGATGCCCCTAAGTATATCCCTTTTATTTTAGAAAAACTGCACGAAAAAAATAAATCTCCCCCTGCATAATTTCTGATATATTGGGTTTATCATAAACTCCTCTGATTGTACACATGGATTTCTATTCGGTTCGTCCAAATTCAGACATCCGCATCGAAACGTTCTTCTGGACTGTCCGTTTCTGTGGAAAAAACGCAAAATTCCTCTTCCAGCAGCGAAAAGCTTTCTTCCTCAAACTGTTTCGTATGGAAGACCATACGCCATTCTACATCCTCCCGAACCGGCTCGAAATGCAGTGCCGAATATGCAGTGCGCAGATAACTGCGGGAATCATCCCCCATTATAATTTCCGCAGGGCCGCCTGCGCCTCCAATAATACAGATCGCCTGTTTCGCTGCAGGATAAAAGGCATTTTCCTCTGGTTTCTTTTCCAGAGGCTGATCTCCCTCATCGCAGTCAAAAATCGTGATTCTATTCTCCGGTTCCGGTGATATCCGGTAGTTCATAACCATGCAGTTCGTCGGATAAATCCAGCGCTTTGAACCAAAGCTGTCCCGTGAAAGAATTTCCTGCTCCATGCTCTCCACTGTCAAAGTATGAGACATTTTGCTGACCGGATTGTAAAACGGAAACGATTCCCCTGGTTCGTGAATCTTAAAATGAGGTCCCGGAATCTGAACCGACTGCTGCTCCATTGTAACAGACAGTGTCTTAATTACCGGACGGCGTCTTCCAGCCCAGGGAAATGCATTCCGGCATATAACCCAGCCGCAGTCATAATCCAAACCATAATGATCCATAGCCCATTTCGTTTCCAAATCCTGCATGCACCTTTCCGGTAAACAGGGATTATAGCACACAGAACAGCCATGAGATGTCAAAAGCTCCTTTCCGTTTAAAAGGATACGCGGAGTAAAATGGAAGCAAAGGGGATTGTCCAGCTCTATCTGCAGCTGCTGCTCACGAGTAAAATTCTCCCTAAAATCATTGTCCGAACTCAAACTCCATTTTTCCATAAAACCACGAATCCGTTCTATATCTGCCTGCATACAAAAATCTATTACCAATCCCTTGCTGCATGAGTAAACAGACGGAATGACCCAGTGATATCCAGCCCAGTCCAGCTCCTTATGGATCCTGATTTCTTTTCCTGCATGCGCTCTTCCATGATGTCCCCAAAAGTTTCCGTCAAAATAAACCTTCCATTCCGGAAAAGCGATTTCTGCGGAAGGATTCCGGTCAATATCATAATAATCCTCCGTGTATTTAATCCTGCTGTAGTCAAAATCAGACTGAAGCTTTCTGATATATTCCCACGGCTGCTCCATCGGCGTCAGCTTCATGGCTTTTGCAAGCTCCTTCAGGGTCTTCTCTCCCTCTCCTGCTGCTGGATTTTTCAAAAGAAAGGCCTCAAATTCTTCCCTGCTCCACCTCCACGCCTGTTCCAGGGCTGCCTCATTGCCGCAGGCAAGAAGCAGGCGCAGAAAATCCGAAAAATCCTTCGCCAGCGGATGTACATATCTCTGAGATTCATTCATTGGATTAACAGAAAAAACCATTCCGCCAAAACCGCGAATGAAGCAAAAATGAATGCCGTCCGTTCCTGCCCAGCCAAAAACAGACGCGCCTTTTGGCGTACAGAAGTACTGTGTATTCTCCCTGCAGCATTCAATTCCCACAGCGGCTAAGTCCATACCGCTTCGCAGGAATTTTTCATATGTTTTGTCCATTTAGTCCTCCTTGTATCATCTGCTGTTTTCACTTCGCTGACACGCTCAAAGCATTCTTCCCAGAATCCATTCGCTATCTAAAAATCAAATACAGTGCAAGGAAAAAAAGAAGCAGACTACCCCATTGCATTGTAACAAGCAGAGTGATCAACATCACAAGCAACAAAATCCCAACCAAAAGAATAATCCCATTCATTTATCCCTTACTCTCCTTCCCTATCATTTTCTGTTCTTACCTGTCGTCCGTATTTTTCCCCATCGCCTGGGCAATCTGCCTTATAGCCATATCTATATAGAGATACACCCCGTCCCGATCGCAGTGGTACAGGTTGGAATAACTCGTACTCTCATTGGGAGCGATAGGATTGGGTTCTACCACCTCAGTAGCCTCCAGCAATCCGACACCCAGCTCTGCAGCGGCAGTAAGAGCCTTTTTTAGTACCACAAGCTGCCCGTCACACCAAAGCTCTTCCAGGTCTTCCAGAACCTTTTTGTTCTGTTCCAGATCTCGGAGCAGCTGCGCAGCAAAGGCTCGTACCTTTTCCTCCTGTCCCTGCTGTACCCATGCAAGAGGCGCAAAATACCATTCTTGCATTTCTTTCGGTGAAATCGGGTGAAAGCTTACATCGTATCCCATAATAAACTCCTCCTTGAAAAATTCCTCAATCGCAGTCCATCCAGACCAGATGCTTTCCACAGTGGAGGCACTGGAACAAATAACATTGCAAATGCCCGCCGTTGACAGATTCCTGAATCATTTCTTTTTGTTCCTCGTCCCACACAGGATCGTCCAGCACTTCCTCCAGTACCCCCAGCGCCCGCAGCTCTCTGGCACCTACATAGCCCAAAAAGGCGCAGTAGTCACCGCAGTGAGCCCTCCAGTATTCCTGCTGCCAGCCGGAATATCCTGGAGTGCAGTGGATGAGCTCGTCCAGCTTTTCAGGATCGTCTACACCATCATCCAGAGAGAAATCGTCCTGAAAACTGCCTTCATATTTCCGGGCCGCCTCGCCGTTTGCGATACACGATGGGCACAGATATGCAATATCCTCCACAGCGAAAAAGGGAGCTGTATAGAAAACGTGGGTCGTCTTGCCGCAGCAGTCACAGACAACACCATCTGCAGACTCCTCAAAAGCACCTGTTTCCAGTGGATTCGGATGATACCGGAAGATGGGCAGGCCCAGCTTATTCTGCCGCTCCTTCTCATTCTGCTTTTCCTTCGCCGTTTTTGGCCGGGGAATGGCGTAATGGTTGCCCCAGTTCTCCGCATAATCCTTTAAGACGCCCAGCCGCTTGAGCGTCTTTTTATCGGAGCGATTGCCAATTTGGCAGAGCAGCTCGTAGGCATCCTTTTTGAAGTCCAGCAGGTCATACACATCCACCAACACTTCCCTGGCCTGTTCATCCTCGCTCTGCTCCAGTTCCTCCTTGAAGACGTAGAGAGCGCGGACGCTGTCAGGACCTTCATTGGTCGCAGCAAACTGTTTTTTCAATTCAATGTATTGTTTCAAATATTCGTTCATTTGCATGTTCTCCGATTAATCCCACCAAAAATACCAGACGGTGGACTGCCACAGGGTATCTGCCAGATTGCCCACCGTGGGGTCATCCTGCTCCTGAACCACAATGTCCGGGCAGAAGCCATACTGCTCTGCAGCATTCTCCATGGCCTGTTCTTGGGAAACAGGGGTCGGGAGCAGAAATTCCAGCTCATCGTGGCTCATGGCAGCAGGGACTGCGCCATACTTCTCAAACCAGTATTTCGCCACTGCCATCAGCTCCGGAGTATTGGGGCACTCGTTCCAACCACCAAAGGGCAGATAGGCGAAAATCTCCCAAGAGTTCTTCACCGGAATTTTTGCCAAAATGAGGGGGTAAGTCATGTGGTTCTCCAAGCCCCAGCAGCTAGAGAAGCGGCAGTTATCATATCCGCCCTCCATCTCACCAAGAACTTCCTCTTCCCAGTCCAGCTCGTCGTCCTCAGCTTCTTCCCTCCGCTGACCGATCAATTCCTCCAGAACCGCCTTTCCGTCCTTGATGGGAGTAGTCAGCATCTTCTTGCGGTACTCCTCCACCGTTTTAAGGTCAAATTCATAGCAGTCCGCATCGTTTTCCGGATCGGCATTCATCACCAGACATTCCAACAGCGTTTCATCCGGCTTGATGAGCACGGGAATAAAGCCCTCCCTCACCCCCAGCCGCCGGGCGTAGCTGTATGCCGACATAATGGGGTCGTCGTCTGCCATGGATGGAAAATAGGTACACTCACAATCCAGATACTCCATGATGGCCTGGGCCACATCGGAAGGCTCCAGAGTATCCTCGTCAAAATCCTGTCCCTGCCAGTTGACAAAGCGTTTCTCGATCACCTTTGCCATGGCCTGATAGTATTTCTCATCAAATGGGATGAATAAATATGCCTCCTGTTGAAATTCATTGGAGTGATACCGGGACGGACCAAAATATTTCAGGGCATAGTCATCAATATCGGCAGGATAATAGGGCGCGTCATTTTCTCCATAGTAATAATGAGCAAAAGCACGGCCTTTCTGGTTGAACAGAGCCGAGAACAGACAGCCGAATAACTCCTCCCGGATGAATGTTCGCAGATCTGTGTTGCTGGAATCTGCCTTGACCTGATTCACCACCTCGCCATGCTCCTCCAGAAACTTCTCGCTCATCAGGTCATGCTCCATACACCAACGCAGATAAATTGCCATATGATTATAGGCATTAATGGAGGCAATGGGAATCTCCTTCTCCGCAATGCTCTCAATATGATAGGAGGCATCATCCATTCCTAAGCTGTCATCATCATTCTCCAGCTCTCTCTCGTCAGACTCATAGGCAATCTTCAGGGTCATCTGCTCCTCCGGCAGAGAGACGCCGGGACTGCAGGTGATGGTGTGCTTATCGTCCGCGGAAAATCCGATGGTTTCGCCGTCCTTCAGCGTAACATCACATGCCAGCACATAGGAGGCAAGGCTGGCCAAAAAGTCCCGCAGCTCCTCCGGCTCGGCGTTGGCGTTCAGCACCTCCATTTCTTCCTTGCCAAACACATCCATGCCGTAGGTGTAGCCATTGAGCCCCCCCTCGCTCCGGTACAGGCCGAACCAGATCCAGTTGAAGATGGGCAGCTCGTCCTCTTTCATCATATCGGCAAAGCCCTCGTAGAAGCGCGGTTCAAATACCACGCCGCTGGTATAGACGCCGGTAGCATATTTCTGCTTGCAGCACACTGCCATCGCCTTGGTAAACAGCTTGCCTCGTTCCAGCAGTTTTTCCTCCTCGCCCAACACAGCTACCATGATATGGGCCTTGTGGGCTTTGGCTGCTTCTACGGCCTCTGGCCACATATAGTTATTTTCGGCGTTGTTCTCCGCTTCTTTGTCAGGGATGTGACCGTGGAAGAGTGTCACGATCAACATCATGCCGCCGACCCGCATCACCACAGCATCGCCGCTGTTCTCCTCATCTTCGTCGCTCTCGTCCGGCTCCTCATCCACAATGTTCCATTCTTCCCGCAGATCCAGGAGCAGCTGCTCCTTGTCCCACTCCGCTTTAGAAAGAAGGACAGACCCGACAAATGAGCCCTTATGGTCGGTTTCCTCCTCGTCAACATCATCCTCTTCGTCAGAATTCTCTACATCTTCATCCGGATCATACAGGGATTCATGTTCCAGCCCCCGGATAAATTCCTCGAAGCTGTCTGCCAGATGCGTGATCTTGTAGTCGTTTTCCTGATCTACATGGACCACAGCTGGTTCTCCCCGGGAGCCGCAGGCCCGGTAGTCCAGAAAGATCATATCATGCCCAGCGCTGGGACAGTCACAGATAGCCACACCAATAGCCGGATACTCCCACTCATCAATCATAAACTGGCTGCCCAGTTCTCCGCAGAGGGAGCAGCTCTTTTCCCGTCCGATACCGAAAATGCCGGTGATGGCCACATGCTCCTCTGCCCAGCAGGTAGGTTCATCGCATGGATAGCAGGTGTTCCTTGGTATTCCGCCGTTATGCTGCTTCATCAGCCAGATGTAGGAGGCAGGCAGCTTGTAGCCCAGCTCATTCTCTACGCTGGTAATCAGCTCATCAGAAGGCGGTTCACTGACATATTCTTTTAAAGCATACATACTGTCGTCCCAGAAGCTGGTAAGATCGAAGCCCTCAAAGGGGGTCTCACCAGGCACAAATTTATCCTCCTCATGCCACTTTTGAAACTGCTGTAAAATGTCCATATCCGTTTCCTCCTCATTCTCTGGTTTCCAATTCTCGACCTGACAGGCCTCACAATCCTGTTCGCTGCCAGCCATCCAGCCGTTCCTGCACTGCGTCGATCTTCCAGCTTTCGCCCACACGCTTCATAAGAAAACGGCGGTCAAGGCCTGTGTTTTCCTCTCTGGTGTAGATGTAAAGCTTGTTCTGGGTAATCTGCTCCGCATCAAGAAACTTCTCTTTCTTGTAGGTGCCCGGAGAATTGTAAGAGAGCCCTAAAGGCCGGTAGCCCGCACGGGGCTTTTCACTCACATACTTCTCCCAGATCGCCAGCAGGCGAGGTGTCGCCTGGGCGTCCTCAAACCCGGCCTGCTCCATATACTGTTCCCATACTGTCATTTCCTCAAAAAAGGCAGACAAGACTCTGTGGCATTCCTCCACTGCCTGTTTATCAAATACAATCAGCTTTTTCGCTTTTTCTCGCTGAAGCTTGAAAAAGTCTTCCATCTGCTCCCTGGTAAATTGCTCATGGGCCACCGGCTCGATCCGGCTGTTTCCAGCGATAGCCAGTAGTCCTTCATATGTAACGGCGGTATGATCGATCTGGATGTGGGAAAGTTTTGGGATAGCAGCTGCCGCCATAATACCTGCATCATTCAGTCCGGTGTGATTAAGGGTCAGAAGGTTCAGCCTGCAGTTTTGGAGAGCGGACAAACCACTTCCGTTGATTCCGGCGTTGCCGTCCAGCAGCAGATAGCGCAGCTTGGGCATGGCGGAAAAAACGGGAAAACAGGCGTCCGTGAGCGCTCCTTTCTCCACACCAAAATTGACCATGCTTTTATGCCCAGCAAAGGGGATAAGCAGTTCATCCGATACCGGGCAGTCCTTCACATAAAACCCCACCAGGGTGTATCCGGCCAGCTGCTCCATGAGAGCCATGGTCAGCTCCGAAATTTCAATCTTTATCTCCCCATTCAGGGTCAGAATACCGCTTTCCCATGCTGCTGTCCTCGCTCGTTTTGGCCAATCCATCGCAGCCTCCTTACTCCTGCTCTCCATAGCTGGCTTCAATATCGATGAATCGCACATACACAGCGCAGACTTCACTCTTGGCATTGTAACCAAAGTAGACGGGGTAATACCCGTCACCCCAGCCAGAAGAAAAAATAGGCAGGCTGCAGTCTGTGCCCGGCACCATCCAGTTGAGCCAGTCGCCGTGGCTTAACTGATACTTGGGGTGGGCTTTGGCATTTTCCTCCAGTAAGTCGCAGAACAGGTCATTGTAGGGGTCAATATCCGGATCTTCCTCCAACCGCCTGGCCCAGAACTCCTTGAAGTCCTTCTGGGTCTGGATGTCTGCAATGCATCCCATCCCGGCATCTACGCCAAAGCCAAAGTAATCGTCCTCGCCGACTTCCTCGTCCAGATTTTCGTTGCCCACCATCCCCAGCTCGTAGCGGACGGGCTTCTCCTGACTGACTACCACTTTGATGCAGGCGTAGCGATCGCCGTATTTCTCACTGGGCACCACGCAAATCTTCACTGGGTAAGTTCCGGCAGGGATTGTCTGAAGGAAAGGCGAGGTGTCCTCCAGCTCCACCAGCGGGTCGCAGGCGAAGATTGTCCCAGTGGGGAAATGGACAGAGCCGATGTCCAGCACCTCCACCGCCATACTCCCAATTACTTTTTCTGTAAAATGCGCGTCCAGATCCGTTTTGCAGGCTAATTTCTCCTTCATTGATTCGTATTTGTTCAACCATTCTGCTGCAGGCATAGTCGTTTCCTCCTTGTTCATAAGCTTCTCCTGCTCCCTCCAAGCTCTCTCCAGAGCTTTTCCTCCTCCAGATACGTTTCAAGCCTGATAATCCTCCGAAGCATCAAATTTTCTCCATATTTAACTATTTAAATGTCTCAGCAATACTCACACATGACAGGCTCCTTCTTATGTGAAACAGAGATTCGCTCAAGTCTGCTGGTGCTGCATAGAAACGATCTGGCAGTCTGGACAGAACTCGATATAGAGTGTTCCCTCCGTACCATCCATCAAGGTATCCCACTGAATTTGGGCCAGATATTTCATAGGCTTCCCACAGTGAGGACAGGCAGTATATTCCCAGTCCTGTACCCAGTTGGCAAAACCGCCGATAGTGTTCACATCGTCGCAGGCACCGCCATAGAACAAGGGCACAGGCGCTTTGCCCAGCACAAAAGAATTTTCAGTCAAAGCCTTATATTCCTCCGGCCGGACATAGCATTTTATCTGCTCCGCCCCATCAAAAAGTTCTGAAGGGAATACCTCTGCGCCTCCATCCAGCGTAAAGCGGTTAAAGGCGGGGCCTTGCAAAAATCCCACGCAGTTTGGACAGCAGACAGCAGTCAAAATGCCGTCCACTCCCAGGAACTTCAGCCGCTCATCCCGGCCATCCAGCACCAGCATATTCACCATCCGCCCGCCACAGTGAGGGCAGGTGTCCCCTCGTACCTGACCGATACGGACAGGAGAGGACTCGCCGGACATGCCTTTGACCATAGGATAACAGGTGTCAAAGTTAAGCTGTATTCGACGTCCCTCTTTGTCAAAGGTCCAGCCGCCGCACTGGGCGTAAATGGACGGGTTTACATAGAGGTTCTTTCTCCAGGGGCGTGGATTTCTCTCCAGTTCCAACATCGTTTCCAGCACCCGATCATCTCCCTGCATGGCAAGACAGCACATCAGATTGGACGCCTCACCAGAATCCTCCGTTGACAAAAGCGCAGAGATTAAGGCATCCCGAACATCATTGGGAGCATGATAATAGATTTCGCTGGGGTAAAATATTTTTTCCATCAGTGCAGCTCTCTGGATCTTTGGAGTGATAGCATCCCGGTAGCCAAACAGCTGCCAAAAATCAGTACACTCTGGATCTTCCATATCAGCCAAACGCTGAATGTTTCGAATCAGATCAACCTGCTTTTCTTTGATTTGTTCTGGCGTCCAGGTTAACGCAGCCTTTCGCTCCTGTTCAGACTTGCATTTCCAGCACAAACCGTCATAGCCCAAGGGAGTCCCGCATCCGGGACAAGTATATTTCAAACTCATGTGTATTAACTCCTTTCAGACAATGAAAATGAATGTGACTTGGCACATTTCTGCACCAGAGCGAGGCTGTGTCAGCAACTATTTTCTCTGGTACACCGTGCACATCCTCGCGGAGCGTTTTTGTACCATAGGACGCTCTTTCCTAGTAATATAAAAAGCCCCACGCCGCACTGTCATAACGACAGGCTGACGCAGGGCATAAAGAAGCCGCGTTGAAGGAACCGCATCTACCAGCAGATGCAGTCTCTTCAACAATCAAACTATTTTTTTCGTACCTTAAAACAGCAAATTGCTGTCCAATATATTGATTCATCGCAGCACCCTTTTTATTCACATAACATTGTTTCTTATTATACCATATATTGTTTTATTGGGGAATCTTTTTCTTACCCTAGGTTATTTCATGTTCACAAAAATGGATATTCATTTTGCGTATACTTCTCTTGCTTTTTATCCTGCTATCTTCTGTTGCATATTTTCATCATCTGAAGCCTATCAGGCATATTGTTTGAGCCATCCGGAAAGAAATTCCAGCTGCTCTTTTGGATGGAACCCATGCTGTTCATTGTCCCCAATTCATATGCTCTGCACAGTTTATCAAATAATTCGAAAAACTCCTTTTCGCTTCTCTCCACAATACCTATTTTTTCTTTTGGTATCTTTCATCACCTCCCATATATTCCTGCAGCCCTTTCATAAGAACAGTTCCGTCATAGTCGTTTCTTTCATGACCAGTTTTCCACTAAAGTCTGGCTCCCACTTCTGCAAACTGTAAGGTTTCCGCTTAATCGATAGAACCGTTTTCCGGAGAAGCTCCCTTCGTCACTTCGCTTACATGCATCTGCAGCTGATACACCCTTTCTTTTCCCTCCTTATTTCTTGTGACCAGCTCAAAATAGAGATTATTTTTCCAGTTGCCTGCATCGTCCAGCTTGATCCTGCTGAGCGTGCTTTCTCCCGATATTTTCCCCAGTTCTCCGGAAACCTGGACCGCATTTCCGGTCTGATCTTCCAAACCAAAAGAAAGAATAGTCTCTTTTTCTGTTCCTGAAATAATATAAAATTTTGTAAAATAGGACGTAATGTCAATGAATTCCGCACCTGTTGTCTTCAACTGACCGCCGCTGAAGGTTTCTTCTGTATCGCTTAAAATAATAACTCCGTTGGATACTGCGATCTAATCATTTTCTCCGCTGAAAGAATATACTTTAAGCGGCTTAGCTTCCTCTTTCCCGCAGCCGCTTAAAATCATCAGAAAGACAGCTATAAAAATCCATATTTTTGCTTTAATCATAGGCAGCACCTCCGCTATCTACATCAAGACTAGAATTTGTATTTTTCTATATGTTAGCATTATATCACAGGAATTTTCCTGAAACTTTTATTTCTTCTTACAATATAATAAAAAATGTGGCAGCTTTACAGTGCTATTTCCATTTTGCTAATCTACTTTCCTCTTATCAATTCGTTTCGGATGCTCCCCTAAGTTCCAGTCCTTCTCCACAGTAGGTGTCACCGGCTCATTGTATGTATAGCAGGCGGTTACCAGCAGCATAGCGCCGAAAGCATCCCAATCCGGCTTGTCGGTGTAATAGGGTTTCTCATTGTCCTCCGGCCACTGCTGAACAATAGTTTTTCAATTGTGAGAATAGTACCGGAGTAGTGTTCCTGCGTAAATATCAAGTCCAAACCAAAGGTAAACACCCGCTCCACCTCGTCATAAAAACCGGCCATGTTGGAAAAGTGACTGCCGTCAATGGTGAACGTCTCTCTCATGTCCATATAAACGGTTCCTTTAAGTCGTATTTCTCCATAATTTTCTTTTCCAAAGCTTCATGGGCATCCATATCCTCTGGCTGCGCTGGGATGCCCTTTTGTCAATAACCGTTCCCATAGTAGAGCAGCATGGCACAGTAATAGGGCAGCTCATGGCTGAATATCGCCACTTCCATGGTATCGGTCACTGGCTCTACCAGCGGTGAGCGTTCCACTATCTGGGAGGCTTCCTCATAAAAGATCCCCACCAGTTCCACCAGCAGGCGTTTCACCAGTTCACAGAAGCTATACTGATTGAATATAACCTGATCATCCTCTTCTTTGAGCACGATTCCATCTCTCACCATAGTATTTCCTTCCGTTTCTTAACCTTCATCTTTGGCATGGGCATAGTCCCGTCAAATCATCTCATACAGCAGGGCAGCTTCGTCCTGCACCAGTTCCAGATGGGAGCGCAGCGTTTCCAGCCCGCCTTGTACCGCCTCGGTGGGCAGATCCCAGTCTGGGGCAATTTTGGCGGCCAGTTCCGAGAGGTCCTGCTCCCACAGAGCTGCCAGCAGTTTAGACGCCAGCTCTCCCTCCAGCAGAACGCAGTCCAGGGTATCCTCCGTCTGGGAAGCAGGAAAACGAACATCTAGATCCAGCTCGCACTCGCACCAGTCCCAGATAGCCATATAGACCGCGCCAGAGCAGTTGCCATCGGACAACTCCTGCCGCTGGTTATTTTTTATCAGATAAAAGGATGCAATCTGTGACATGGCAATTCCTCCTAAATGTTATTCTTTTTCCATTAGCCCTTCTGCCTGCATCCGGATCACATAGAAGGCCTGCACCCAGTCCAGCTCCTGCTCCATGGGTTCCTCCAAAGCCAGCAGGCGGCGCTTGCCAAGCCTGCGATCCAGAAGGGCAAAGATACGGACAAGGGGATTCTCGCTGACAAGGCTTTTCTCGATGCTCTGGTTGTCAAAGATCCCAAACGCCTCATAGAACACCTTTTGGTCAAAGGTGCCCTGCTCCAGCGCATAGGCATGAGCCTGGTTGATGGCCTCTTTTGCGGAGTTGTGATCTTTCAGCGTTGTGGACCGCAAGTGATGAAATTTCGCCCACACATTTCCAAAATAGGTGTAGTAGTTGCTCCGCAGCACCTCCACACCGTCCACACGAATGGCTGCCCGGCCCTCATGGTCGGCGCTTTTGCTGTAACTGGTGGCAAAATACTGGATGTGGCCCCGGAGTGCCGGGCACAGATAGTCATTCTCCAGCTTGTTCCGCATTCCGCTCCAGGTTGACATAGGTACTTGCCTCCTTTCTAATGCCATTGTGGGCAAGGTAGATTCCTAACAAATTAAAATTTGAAGATTACATATAATCCTCGATATATGATCGTTCTATAAATTCTTTTACTGCAAATAGATCTGCAAACTCCGCATACCGGGGAAATCCGTCCGCATTATGTGCTGAGTAAGTCAAATGGAACAGATAGTAAATGTCTCTTCCTATTTCGTTTCTGAGAACATATAACACATCATCATTGGATTCACACTTCGCAACCGCCCAAATTTTTTTGCCGTATAAGAAGTGGTCTTGTCCTATTTCTTTGTTTAGTTCAGCAACAAATACCCCGTCCGCCTGTGTGAAGGGGACCATATACCAGTTAAAATCGTTACCATATTTATCATAGAGATCACAGAGCATTTCTTCTAATGTCATTTTCATTCTTCTCTCGCTGATTTACAGTTCAGCCATCAACCGCTGCGCTATTTTCTTTTTATAGGCGATGTTTTTATTGCTCATTGAGGTACCTCGCCAATTTCTTCTCCAGCAGTTCTGTCATATCACTACAAAGGCGCTTTATCTTGTCCTGCTCATGGGCGTAGTACCAGATAGTCTCCTCGCCAGGGCGGAGCAGGAGCTGGTCGCCGTCTGCTTCTTTCCAGAACTCGCCCAGCACACAATACCACTCGCCATGAATGGTCAGATCAAACAGGCCGGATAAATCAATGGTCACGCCTACGGATGCCTGGATGCCCGCGGTCAGCAGGAAGAACTCTCGCACCTGGGCCGGGAGTGTGAAGTCCAGCACGCTTTCTTGACTCCTTATCTGCTCCTCAGTGGCGGCAGGCTTGATCTCATCAGAGGGGTCAAGCGCCTTTGCCAGCGCCTTGGAGAACTTGGGGTATCGGCCAAATAGCTCCGGGTTGCTGGTCTTGAATTCCTTTTTCTTTTTCCGCTGTACTAGCTCCTGCTCCTTGCAGAAAGCCTCCAGCTCGGCCAGATACCGCTCCTGGTAGAGATTGCTGGCCTCAAATGCTGTGCCGCTCTTTTCCAGAATGGCGATGGCTCCCTTTTGGCTGCCAAACACCGGGACCCACTGAAAACCGTGTCGGCAGGGTTTCAATTTCAGGAATTCCCCCCGGTTCAGCAGGGTTTCCAGTTCGGACTCATGCTCGTCCCACCAGCTCCGCCAGGTTTCGGGCGTTTCCCGCCCCTCGGCCAGATCCAGGAGTTTTGCGGTCAATGCGTCTTTGTTCATAGGTACATACTCTCTTTCTCAGCCATCACGATACTTGTGATTCCATAACTTCGCCATTATCGTTGATATAAGTGTAATGAATAAAATCCTCATCCACAAGCAGCAGGCAGGGGCTGAAAACCTCCCATTCATCGTAATCGCGCAGGATGTCATCATATTTTCCAAATATGAAGATTTGAAATAGTGCCTCTGTTCCCATCAAAAAGCACAGGTAAACATTTTCGTGTGGGTACGGTCAAACTTCTTGGATTGCCAGTTGCCCCGGCTGTGCGAAATCAAGTTTTGAAATGAATTTTCCAAGTTTGACCTCTTCCGCTTCATCTGCGTACCGGTATTTTTGAGAAAAATCTTCGATGCTTTTTGTGAGACGGTTCTTGTATTGCTGGATATCTTCTCTTTGTTGCTTTACTTTAAACTGCGCTTTTTTCTGAGCCAAAAGCTCTTTTCTCTCATGATCCATCGTTCATTCCTCCGTTTCAGAGGGCGCAGGAATAGATGCTCATGGCCCCGTAATCGGTGTGGAGGGCAAGTCCGCTCCTTGTAAAGGCAAAATTCGTCTGCCGCACCACAAAGGGGTCATCAATGGTGGCCAACAGCTGTTCGTTGCTGGTATCCCACAGTTCTATGGGGGAACTGCCCCGCTCCTGCTGAACGGCCATCAAGCTGCCCCTTGTCCGCACCATGCAGGTATCCGAAAAACTCAGTCCCTGCCGGACAGCAAACGGGAAGGGATTGGCAGTTTCCTCTCCGGTCTGGGTCAGATAGAACTTACCGCCCACCGAGAAGCACTGGTCATCCGGGGAGAAAAAGGGATGCCAGCCGTCGTTGGGGAGCGGCACTTTTTGGCCGGACCCCAGATCCACCAGCACATACTCTCCCTCGGTGACACGGTAGGCCGCTTTGCTCTGCCGGGGAGAAAGCATTCCGAAGCAATAATAGGCAAAATTCGGATTCCTAGACTTCTTGCATTTCACCGTTTCCCGCCACACCTCCGTGTTGCTGCCAAAGTCAAAGACCACTATCTTCTCGCCTGTGTACCACAGAGCCAGTTCTCCACTGGCATCCAGCATGGTCTTCATGCTGTTTTTCTTGTTGGCAAAGGGCGTGATCTCATGGGTGCGAAGTGAGAACTGCTCCAAAAGATAGCTGTTGTTCAGCAGCAGGGTATCATTGGGGCAGAGGACCTGCTCATAGGTCATCCGTTTGGCGCCCAGAGAGAGCGTTTCGAGGATCTCCCCATTGCCATCGAAGTGATAGAGGATCTCGTCCTCAAAATCTCCGACCACCCTCGTCAGGAAGAAGTCATCCCGTGTGAGGGCGGTAGCCAGGGGCATAAAACCGTTGCTGTCCTTTCCGACAAACCGATGGCACCGCACCTGCCCAACAGCAGCATCCGGATTCTGATAGACAAATCCTTTCCGCATCTGGCCCATCATGGCGCTGGCCGCCTTGCGCTTGACCTGGAAGGCGGAGTCGCACAGGATCTCCTTGACCTTCCCGCCATTCAGGCAAGTTCGGATGGCATGTCCGTCAATTTCAATCCTCCACTGCTTATCTGTGGCGAGGTTGATAAAAGTTCTTTCTATCATAACTGCTCCTTATAGTCCATGCCCGTCAGCGTCTCGTCCAGCTCGGCGGTCTGCGCCTCATCGTCCAGCTCCTCCTCGTCCGGTGTTTTCAGGTTCACCGTGCCCGCTTCACGGCGGAAGCTATGGAAGATGGCCCAGGAGATGTCCGTGCCTTCAAAGAATTCCTTGGCCATTTGGAGCGCCGTTTGAATGTCCCAGGCGATGAAGTCCACATAGCCGCAGAAGAGGCCGGTGGCTCCGCCAGTGAGGGTGAGCACCTCCGGGCCGTCGCCAGTGGTGAACACTTCCTCCAGCTTGTCCCGGAAGTCGAAGATCTTCTGTGTTCCTTCCTCCTCCCGCAGGGTATCCAGAGGATAGCAGAAGAAGCCCGCCACTGCGCCGTCGGCATGGAGATCATCCATGAAATCATTGTCAGCATTCAGATAGCCATTGATGAGCGGCACACAGCAGGTAGAGCCGGCCATCACATCCAGCCGCCAGTCGGCATCCGGGTCCTTGTTGGGTTCCATTTTGTAGCCAAGGTAACTCTCCAGATAGGCTGCCGGATCGGCGGAGAGTTCCAGCCCCCGATCCTTCAGAGCGTCGGGAAGCTGGGTCATAAGAATGGACGGCTCCGCCTTGGGTTTAACCAACACATCAAAGCGGTCTATGTATCTCATGTGGGAAATCTCACCCAGCACCTGATCGGTGAGGGTGGTGAGCATCCACCAGACCCGGCCTTCCTCCTCCCGGAGCATAGGCAGCAGCTTTTCGCAGTAGGCGGAGATGGCGAAGCTGTTTTCACCCTGCTCCTCCAGCCAGATCTGCACATCCTCCCCAGAGATGTCCCAGCCATTCTCGGTGCGCAGGCCGATGTTCTGGAGGGGCTGACGGCCTACCAGGATGTTCCAGTGCTCCAGCACCTCCTTGGGGGCATGCTTCTGGAAATAAACCAGCTCAAACAGCTTGACCTTGTCACCCTCTGAAGTGAGGATCAACTCATGCTTTTCGCCGCCCACGCCCATCTCGAAGGAAATTTCATCAAAAACCAAATTCAGGGTTTCCTGCATTTGGGCCACGATCTCTGCTCCACGGGTGTGCTCCTTGTCCTCGTCCATCATCTGGCGCAATTCTGCTTCCATCTCGGCAAAGGTTTCCCACCAGTTCTCTGTCCGCTCCCGGAAGCACTCCGAGAACTGTGGCAGGGAAATCCCCTTCTTGCACCAGTCAATCAGTTCCTCAATGTCCTGTTGGGTGTTGAGCTTAGGAGCATCACCGGGATGCAGTTCCAAAGCTTTTTCAAAATACCGCAGAGCGCTGCCCTCCTGATCCAGATAATAATAGGCATACCCCATGCGGAAATTCCAGGAATAAGTATCTTCCAGTTCCTCCTCGTGGGACTTCATCAATTCCAGTGCCCGGTGAAGCAGCTTTCTTCCCTCCGGCTCGCTGGGGTTCGCCAGGTTGTTGTAGGCCCGCGCCAGCTCCATATCGATTTCCGGGGTACGCTCCTCGGAAGGAATAGCCTCCAACGCATCAATAATATTATGGTGTTTGCTCTCCTCATGCCATTTCTGGCACCTCTCCAAAATATCCATATCAGGCTCCTCTTCGTTTTCCGGTTTCCAGTCTTTGATCTGCCGGAACACACCATTCTCATCCCGCTCAAAGGCGCAGGGAGCGGGCGTATGCAGCAAAGGGATAATATCGGAGTCGTCGTTGCAGATCGTATTCAGCTTGTAGATCCCGGCGTTGTTGGGGTCATCCATGTACGCCTCGCTCTCATCCCCGGCAGTAAAGCGCCAGCCACTGTCCCAGCCACCGTCCGGCTCCTCCCGGTAGCAGTAGCCAACCTTGCGGCCCTCCACCGTGATGCGGTTAGTGGCGATGCAGCCATCAGCACCTTCCCAGTCGGGAAGCAGAAGTTTCACATCTTCCGCCTTTACATGGTAGTTCCTGTTACGGCCAGAGGCTTCGTACAGCTCTTTCCGCAGCATCTCCACCTGATAAGCCATATCCGTGATCTCATCCTCTCCCATCATCTCGCTAAGGTCGTATTCCAGCGGGGCATGGACAAAGTCCGCCAGGGCCTTATTCATGGTCTCGTGTTCCTCTGGCGTGGCGGTGATACGGATACGGCGGGATGGAGTGTTGTACTCATCTAAATCTTGGAGGTTCACACTGCCGCTGACACTGCACTCCAAAAGGATGGCGGCCAGGTCGGTGACCACATCAATAGCGAAATGAAAGTCCATCTCCACACCCTCGGAATGTGTAAACTCCAGGTACTCCACGGTTTGGCGAAAGTCCCAGTTCTGCTTGTCCAGACCGATCTTGGCGAAAATCTCGCTGAGGGGGATCTCCTCCTTTTTCTGATCCTCTAAAAATGCCACAAGGTTCAGACTGTCATCCGAGCCGCCAATAAAGTTACCCCAGTATTTTTTGATATACATTTGTCACGCCTCCTTTTATTCCAGCCACTCATCGCCGTCACAACGGCTAATGAAGTCATAGCATAGGCTCTCAAAATAGTCATTTGGATAGGCTTCGCCGTTTTGATGAAGCTGTAGCTCATCCAGATCCATCATTTTATTGATATAGGCAAGGGTAGTATGAATGCCCGCAAGTTCCAGTTCCTTGCTCAGGTTAAAACCTCCATTCCCAGGTAATTTATTTCCAGATTAAACTCCCATCTTCACCCGGATAATAGGCCGATAAAAGTCATAGTCGCCATTCAGCTCCTTATTTTCCTGTACTTCCGGCTTACAGTGGGGCGAACAGGGCAAGAAACCAAGGAATGACCCCATCCCTCCACAGATATTGCACCCGCCGTCACCGCCACAGGTGGTAAGCCCATCAGCTTGCATCACTTCCCTCATATAGGGATCGTAGGCGATGGACAGACCAAAGAAGTTGGGTTCCTCCATGTCGTAAGGTCTGTTCTCATCCTCATCCACGTCCTCAAACCAGCGCAAACGCATGGAGTAGTCTAACCCATCTCCCCATGGGAACAGGGTCCGACACCCGCCGCCACACAGGTAGGCCCACTCATCCGCCGTAGGCAGCGAAAACTCCTCCTTTTCCAGCCCGGCAAGAAGCTCATCGTAGTTTGTGTGGTTATAGATCCAGGTCTGAAATCCATCTTCCGTCCGTTCTATGCGGGCCGACTGGTGCAAGGTAAGACTGCTGCTGTCACTCCAGGCAAAGTCACGGAACTCCTTCAGCCAGTCAGGGTGGGCGGTCAGCCTGGGATCGTCCATCTTGACTGACTCCCAGCAGAGTTCCTCCAGCTCCCGGCCCACCAGCATGGGGCCAATGGCCGCCTGCCGGACAGGAGCCATGCTCTCTCTGATGAATTCTGCCGGGTCCTGCTCTATTTCCCATTCCCGGAACAGATACTCCAATTCCTCCCGGCTCTCCTGATGCAGTCCCACGGCAAACTGCTCCCATCCCAGGGTGACGGTATCGCCAGGGACAAAAACGAACTCCCGACCATCTTTCTCGAAGATGCCGGTGGTACAGCTCTGGCCCCAGCGGTCAAAGGTATGTAAGCCGAGAAAAGTCATAGTATAACGAGCAGCCAGACTTTCCATCAGCGCCTGCTTCTCGGTGGTTTTCATTTGATTAAATTGGGTGCGAGATAGTTTTTTGTTCATAGCAAGTTCTCCTATAGCCACTTTAACGCTCCATCATAGGTCTGGTTTTCCCAGATGGCCTCAAATTCCGCTTTCTCCATCAAGCAGGCACGAAACTCCTCGCCCCAGACATGGGCATTGAATTCCTCCACGGTGGGGATAGGCATGATTTCAATAGCACCGTCATATAGGTCAGAGATGTTGCGGATGCGGCCATCTGCAAAGATATCAATGGAGCGGAGGGCCAGCCGTTCATTTCCTGTATCAACTTCATAGAGGATTACCGACGGTTCTCCTTCTGGTGCATCCTCCCAAAAGAGCTTGATGTACTCGATCACGCCCAGATAGGTCCGCATCGTTTTTTCATCATCACAGGCTGCCCGGATCATTTTGGCCAGCATCATCAGGTCATCGATGTATTGGGAGTACACGCAGAACACATCCTCGTCGGAGTCAAAGTGAAACAAGTCTTGCCCGCTATTGTTTTCCTCAAACTCCTGGATTACGCCCCGGACCAGCCGCTCCCAGTCCCCGCTGCTGCCAGTCAGTCCCAGTCGTCGGAATTCCTCTGTCCGGAATCCGTCGCTGATCTTCAGCAGGAGGGAGATCGCGTAGGGGTGGTGGGGAATAAGAAAGAATGGTGCAATCTGCTCTGGTTTTACCCAGATTTTGAATGGCGGGCGCGGATCAGGTATCCAGGGTAAGATTTCCCATTCGTCCTCTAGCCGGTTTCCGTATTGGCAAAGGTCTTTCATGGCTTCACCGCCTGTTCCAGTTTCTTTCTGCATTTCTCAATGTGGGCTTGCTTGGCGGCCATGATCTCCCGCACTGGCTCTGTCTTCATCTGCAATAGAAGCGCGATCTTCTCAACGGGCATCGCGTCCGCCGCCAGCATACAGAGAATTTCCTTCTGTGCGGAGGCTTTTCTAGCAGCAAAACCAGTATCATAATCGTGAGACAGCAGGGCAAAGAATTTCTCCGGTGTCAGAGTGGAAATCAGTTCCTGCCCCCCGTGATAGATCCTGCTGCGGAGCATTTCCAGTTCATAAAGTTTCATTGTTCCCATACCGTACTCCAATCGCAAATCATTTCATTCTGTGTCACCCGGCGCAGCTCGTCCCGCACCTCCATCAGCGCAAAGCCCAGCAGGTTTTGTCCACGCCACTGCGTGGGATCCTGGGTCTCCGGGGAACTGGCCGCGAGGCAAATGCCCCAGATGTTATCGTAGGGGCTGGCCTCCACCAGCACACTGTCCCCGGTGGAGAGGAGAAACTCCCGCAGATCGCGGTTCTGGCTGAATTTGCACCAGTTGCCGCCCAGCACAATGGCATACTTGAACTTGTCCCATACCTTCTGGTCAAAGCCCCGCACCTTGCGGCCCAGGGCCTTGATCTGCCGAGGGTCACTGCATTTCAAAATCTGCTCCCGGATTTCACTATCACCAAACAGTTGGGCTTTTCCCGCCATCATATACTGCTCCATGCAGAGATAGGTGTCGGCAATGGACCAGAAGTCCTCCATCCACCACTGGCTCAGGCAGCTTTTCGTGATGCTGCCGTCCTCGGCAGGCTGATGGCCCCAGAACAGGCACAGTTCCCGCTTTCTCCCCATGGAAAACTCCTGCTGGAGCCACTGCCGGGTGTACTTAGGTCTCCCCTCCGGCTGCCACACCTCCACAAAGAAATCACCATGCTCCAACACCTCACCCCTGTCCTCGTCATCCCACCAGCCATTCCAAGTCACTGGCTCAGGAAAGAGGGTGCGGTATTCCGTTCTCTCCTCCGGTGAGAGGATATCCAGCCAATCGCCAAATCTATATATGTAATCCTCCCCATAGCCCATGCGCCAGCCAATAGAGTATCGCTCAATCTCCCGGTGAGCCAGCCAAGGGGGAGGCATTATTTTCTTATCTTGTAGTGCCATAGGGGGTCTCCTTTTCTGTTAAGTGTTATCGCAGTTCTTCTCTCACATCCAGTGGAGCACCGTCCAAGGATGTGATCTGTTCCAACTCTGTTTCCGTCAGATTTTTCAGGAAAATGCAGTATTCGTCCGGGTGGCCTCCCACAAACTCCATTTTGGGAATCCCGATCTGCTGTGGGTCGGTGATCCACAGGCAAGGCTCTCCCGTTGCCCAAAACCGCGTCAGAGTAAGAACTTGGCCGTTGTAAATAACTTTCTGTTCCATCCTCACTCCTCCTGCATTTTTTTCAGCAGCTTCACGATCCGCTCCCGGTTCTTTGCGCTTTTCATAAAGGTGGGAAGATGATCGGCCTGGGTCTTTTTCGCTCTTCCCAGCGGCTTTTCCCGCAGGTCGGCGCTGAGATAGCTGATCAGATAGGCAAGGTGTTCCCGGTTGAGCGCCCAGACCGGCTTCCCCTGGAAGGAGGTCAAAAACCACAGCTCCAGGCCAAAATAAGGTTCTCGTCCATCCTGAATATCAGCAATATAGGAGAAAGCCTCCGCTGTTTTATGAACTTCTCCCGACATGATTGTTCCGCAATAGGGGCAGGCCACATGAAGAACAGAAAAATGCTGCCGTTCCTCCTCTTCAATATCCACCCGGTAGTATCTTCCACAGTTTTTGCACTGGTTATGGACATCGTAACGGTAGATCGTCCGGTCACGGGCCTCCTGATAGCCGCAGCTCAGACATCGGAAATAGGCATTGTCATCATCCGCTGTCACCACACCCACGCCGTGGCACTTGGGGCATTTCACCTCGATTCTGGAGGTCAGGGCATTGTATGCACTGTATGTAAAGTAGGGTTCATCGACAATTCGGCTCATGCGCCCACACGCTCCTCTCTCTAAGTCTCGGCTGCCAGCCGAAACCGGAATGGTTTCAAATCCTTTGTTTTAATTGTCAGATCCGAAACGCTCTTTTGCAAAACCGTTACCTGTTCCAAATACTCCGCAGGCGCTTGGATCAGCTCCAGATAACCTGTATAGCGGATAATCTGATCCAACGCCCGTTTCCTGTATTTGGCGATTTCACCCGAATGGGAATAGCTGCGGCCTGCCACATAGCTTGGAACATCTATGTTTCGAATGGTTTTTATATCAAGCGCCCCGTGCTCCTCTTTCTCAGATTTAATGGTGGACAGCATATCTTCCACAGAAAAACGGATACCGCACTCACAGAGAAACCGCAGTTCATCAAACAAGTGGTTGCCCACAAAATATTCAGCCAAGGGCTCAAAAATCACAGAATCCTGATACCAGCCGCCGTGGGCGCAGGAGATCAGTTCACGGTAACGCTTTTCTGTGATCCACTGGTGCAGCACCTCTTTACTCCCACGCATCCATGCGTCCATCCGGGCCTTTGTTTCTTCGGGGCTATCGTAGGCTGTTCCATAGCAGGACAGGCCATTGGCTTTCAGCCACTTGGTTACTTCCTTGCTGAATTTTGTGTAGCTCAATGTGACACCTCTTTCAAAAATCACGAAGTTCCTCAAACTTTTCAATCAGGGCATCTTTCAGAAGTGTATCGCCCGGCAATGCGTCCAGGATACCCCGCAAGGCCATATAAATTTCATCCCGTTCCTCGGTTTCGATAAAGCCCATTTTGTTGAAGGTCTGGGTGTAGGCTACCACCGCCTCCAGCGCCTGTGCCTGGGTGTCCTCACCCGGCTCAGTGGCCAACTTCATCAGCAGGGAACGGATCTTGCGGTATTGATTAGCTGCCTTTTTCGCAGCGACGGCAGGGATATGCTCCGCACCGTCCCAGCCTCGGAAGGGATTGTCCAGGTTTTGCGCCAGCCACTCCGGTTTCCGGGGCTTGGTGATCCGCAGATCCATTCCCGGCTTGCTTTTCCAGAACTGTTTTGCCGCTTTTGCCGCCGTTTCCGGCAGGCTGGTCATCCAGAACCAGCGAAGCTCCGGCATCTGCTCCGGGGTGGGGATGTCAGCTGCGCCGAAGCCGAACAGGTCGAAGGTGGAGAGGTTCGTCAGTTCCCGGAACCCTCCCACGGCGGAGAAGTTTCCCAGGTTTCCCGGCGCGCCCCAGAGCCGCAGCTCCTTCAGGTGGGGATGGACAGTAGCCAGTCCGGTCAGATCAAAGTCCTTCAGCTGGATGCCATGTAGCCCCCATAGGTTCGGCAGTTCCGTGTGTGGGCGGTATTCCCCGATAAATTGGAGGGTCAGACCGCCTCCATCTTCGGGGGCATGAATGGTGCAATCGTCCTGCCCCTTGTTCTGGAACAGGAGCTGCTCTGTATCCTCACCCAGCCACAGCTCCTCCAGTCCGGTCACGTCCAGCATCAGCTTTCGGATGCTGGTGCCTCGTAGATCAAGTGTCCTCTGACCGTGACTCAGCAAAGTCAGTTCATCAAGGAAAGGATTTCCCCGCAAAAACTCCAGCATTTCCGGGTGCCACCGCTCACAGATGAGATCGGAGAGGCAGGGCAGCGCCTTTAGTTCCAGCGCCGAATCGAATGGTACGTACTGGTCCATCACCCGATGGCTGCTGACCTTCAACGGGATACCGCCGATCTCCGTTTTCCCGTCGCTCTCCATGGCCTCTTTGAAGGCCCGCCGCCGCTTTTCCGGGATGGCCTGCCACCTCATCTGCAAATATACCTCATAGCCGTTGTCCCAGCCGCCGTAGGAGTGACAGGGCTCATCAGTGAAGGATGGCAGGATACCCACCAGCGTGTACTGTGGCGGTATTTCCACCGGCACCCGCAGCAAATGAAGGTCACGGGGCCAGTACATAAAGTCCTTATAGAGTGGGCGGAGATGGGGCAGTTCCTCTGCGGTCAGAGGGGCGTCACCCACCCAGTCCAGAGAGAGGACCACCGCCCAGGGTTCCTTGCTCACCGAGTCCGGCGGCGCAATATAGGCCACCTGGCAGGCGGTGTAGCGTTTCAGATATTGATTGTAAACGGTATAGACCTCTCCGGCATTGGCTTTCATGGTTTTACACCCCTTTCATCATTCTTTCTCTAAATAAAATCCCCACACGCAGTTGGAGAACTCTCCAGCGGCAAAGCGATGGATCTGCCCGTCAATCTCTACCTGCCAGACCTCAAAGGTATGTTCCTGGTGATAGACAGGGTCCTGGACTTTTACCCGCTTGCCAGTGGTTTTCCAGTCGTAGTCAAAGATATTCACGCCGAACAATTTGCATTGACCGTCTGGGCCAAAGGTTTCATATTTCCAATCCATGTTTTCAATTCCGTTTCAGCGACTTGATATATGCGCTTTCCGAGCCGTCCCAGTAGCAGTTCACGCACCGGCCATCTTGGAAATGATGGTCACAATTTGGGTAACCATAAAGAATATGGGCACATTCCGGGCACAGCCCCATCATCTGTGAGGAGCCTTTGAAAAACAGGCTGCCGCACTCATCACAAACGGCCAGTTCTTTTTCTGCCATAGGGTTCACCAGTCCCGTTCCCGGATGGCCTCCTCGGTGTCAATAGGAATGCCAAACCACTCCAGAATGTAGGCCACGGTTGACGCGATACATTCCCGGGCCACCGTTTCAATCTCGCTGTCGTTCTCGTCAAACTCCTCCTGGAGATCATTGATGCCGCAGACTGCCTCATCCAGTGTTTCCTGTATCACTTCGGTGTCAGTTTCACCGCTCTCCAGCAGGTCGATGACCTTCTGAAGTTCGTCCTTTACCTTGTCTACCAAAAAAGCAGGATAGTAATCATCCTGATACATCTCGTCCAGCAGCTTATAATTCGGGTCAAATGCTTTCATCGTGATTTCTCCTTTCTCATTCAAACATCAAACCGTATGATTCGGTCAGGATTCCGTCGTCCTCGTGAAATATACACTGATACAGAGGCTCACGCTGGGTTGCTTTGCGGAACCGCTCCAGAACAGGAGCCAATCCTGTACTTGTTTGGATACCGAGCGCCTCGGACACTCGCTGCAAACTGCCCACATCCATATCTTCCAAGTTACAGTTGCGCTGTCTCTGCCCATACTCCTCCAGTGTTTTGGAATCTACATATTGCTTTGCGTCACAGCAGTCGTGCCAGCAGATACAGCTCACAAGCAGGGAAAAGAGGTCATCCATGCTCTCGGCCAGACGGCCTACCTCCCCTTCGCTGCTGTAATATCCAATGGAGCCATCTTCCAACAGGTGGTATTCTCCGCCGGAGCCATCTCTGGCAAAGGCCATGCCGGGCAGGGAAAAGGTGCATCGGCCTTCTGCGTCATCCCGCGGGGATAACTCATCCAGCAGGAAGAAGTCAAACAGCGAATCAAATTCATCCGCCAAATCAGGGTTTTCATGCAATATCTTCAAATAGTCCATAGCCGTTTTCCTCCGTTTACGGTTCTTGCATCAACTCGTGTAGCCTTTCCCGCCACAGCGTTTCATCTATCATCTCATCGTTTTGGTAAAAATGTTCCTTGTCACGGGCCAGATGTTCGGCAAGCGGAGCCGCGTCTATAGGAGTGCATACTGTAAAACTGCCCCGATCCGCCCCCTTGATCTCCCGGTTGAGGTAGTACACCCGCTTGGCATCGCG
>OKRR01000684.1_pt1 | contig 37240 bp, 34 predicted proteins | sample 1601211 | NCBI WGS metagenome assembly OKRR01 (sample SAMEA3541525, study PRJEB24748) | human gut metagenome | biome: human gut; feature: human-associated habitat; material: faeces | place: China | collected 2012
ACCTACGCACTGTTTGCCATGACCGATGCCCAGGTAAAGGGCAATGCGGACGCTGTCATGAGTTACATGCATGAGTTTTATTTTGAGTCCGCAGCCATGATCCTGACCCTCATCACCGTGGGCAAGATGCTGGAGGCACGTTCCAAAGGAAAGACCACCGATGCGTTAAAGAGCCTGATGAAGCTAGCTCCGAAGACCGCGGTTGTGGTTCGGGACGGCGAAGAAGTCACTGTCGGCATTGAGCAGGTACAGAAAGGCGATGTCTTCGTTGTCCGTCCGGGCGAGAACATTCCGGTGGATGGCATTGTATTAGAAGGAAGCAGTGCCGTGAACGAAGCGGCTCTTACCGGTGAGAGTATTCCGGTGGATAAGACTGTGGGTGACAGCGTTTCCGCTGCAACGGTGAACCAGTCCGGCTTTATCCGCTGCGAGGCAGTCAGAGTCGGAGAAGATACGACTCTGTCCCAGATCATTCAGATGGTCAGTGATGCGGCTGCCACCAAGGCGCCGATCGCAAAGGTTGCCGACAGGGTATCCGGTGTGTTTGTACCGACTGTTATTACTATTGCAGTCATTACAACTATTGTATGGCTGCTGGCTGGCCAGAGCGTGGGCTTTGCGCTGGCCCGGGGCATTTCTGTGCTGGTCATCAGCTGTCCGTGTGCACTGGGGCTTGCGACTCCGGTTGCCATTATGGTAGGCAACGGCATGGGCGCAAAGCACGGCATTATGTTTAAGACTGCGGTTTCCCTGGAGGAAGCGGGCAAGATGGATATTGTGGCACTGGATAAGACCGGCACCATCACCAGCGGCGAGCCGAAGGTGACCGATATCATCCTGTCAGAAGCAAAGAGTGAGCAGGAGCTTCTGGCACTGGCTTACACCCTGGAGAAAAAGAGTGAGCATCCGCTGGCCCGCGCCATTAACGAGTGCGCTCAGGCGGACGGCATCACTGCAGGCGAGGTGGACGATTTCGCAGCGCTTCCGGGCAATGGACTTTCCGGCATTTATGAGGGCAGTGAGCTCTGCGGAGGAAACGCAAACTTTATTGGCAGTGTTGCAGCGATATCCGATGAGATTCGCGCAAAAGCAGAAAAACTCGCGGAGCAGGGTAAGACCCCGCTGTATTTCAGCCGTGACGGAAAGCTTCTTGGTATTGTTGCGGTGGCGGATGTCATCAAGGAAGACAGCCCGCGGGCGGTTAAAGAACTGCAGAACATGGGCATCCGCGTTGTGATGCTGACCGGTGATAACGAGCGCACTGCGAAAGCTATCGGCGCCCAGGCCGGTGTGGACGAGGTCATCGCAGGCGTGCTTCCGGAAGGAAAAGAGAGCGTGATCCGTTCTCTGAAGGAGCAGGGAAAGGTAGCCATGGTCGGTGACGGAATCAACGATGCTCCGGCGCTGACCCGTGCGGATATCGGTATTGCCATCGGAGCAGGAACGGATATTGCCATCGATGCAGCCGATGTGGTTCTGATGAAAAGCCGCTTAAGCGATGTTCCGGCAGCCATCCGGTTAAGCCGCACAACGCTGCGTAACATCCACGAGAACCTGTTCTGGGCATTTTTCTACAACGTTATCGGCATTCCGCTGGCAGCCGGAATCTGGTATCCGCTGTTCGGACTGAAGTTAAACCCAATGTTCGGCGCGGCAGCCATGAGCCTTTCCAGCTTCTGTGTCGTAACCAATGCCCTGCGCCTGAATCTGTTTCAGATGTATGACGCGTCCAAAGATAGGAAGAAAAAACAAAGCAGACCACATGATGAAAGTCATGCTGATCATAAAGAGAAAAAGGAGAAGAGTGCTATGACAAAGACTATGAAAATCGAAGGAATGATGTGCGGACACTGTGAGGCCAGAGTGAAAAAGACCCTGGAGGGCATCGAAGGCGTAACTGAGGCAGTGGTAAGCCATGAGAAGGGAACCGCAGTCGTAACCCTGGAGAAGGAAGTTGCAGACAGCGTTCTGAAAGAGGCTGTTGAGGCACAGGATTACAAGGTCGTATCAGTACAGTAAACACGAGCGGCGCACCGACAGGTGTGCCGCGAACGTATGAAGGAGAAATAAATGTCACATTCTCAGAATTCCATGGGCTATATGGTAGCTCTTTGCATCATCCTGTACATAGTAGGCGTATCCATCTATCTCTTAGTGAAATTTGTAAGAAAAAAACTGGATGAGGCGAGAGACCGCAGATTCCAGAGAGAACATCGGGTAAATCCGATGGCAGAAGCAGCCAAAGAAAAGCCGGATGAAAAATAGAGACTGAAGGAAAGACAGAAAAAAGAAGGGAGCAATCAGTCATGACAGATATCATTGTAATTTTGGTCATTGCAGTATTCGTTCTTCTTGGTGTAAAATCCACCATCAAGCATTTTAAAGGTGAGGGAGCCTGCTGCGGTGGCGGCGGTGGAAGCCTTCCGCCGGAAGAGAAAAAGCTGGAAAATCCGGTCATCGGAAAGAAAATCGTTAAAATCTCCGGCATGCACTGCGAGCACTGTGTTAATGCAGTCACCGAAGCCATCAACAAGATTGACGGCGCATCCGCCAAGGTCAGCCTGCACGGAAAAAAAGCCGTAGTCAGCTACGACCGGGAACTGGATGAGGCAGTGTTGAAAAAGACTATCGAGGATGCGGGATATACCGTAGAGGAAATGAAATAAGAATTATAAAAGCCGGAAAGTGGGTTAATAAGCTGCTTTCCGGCTTTTGTTGTTTCTAAAAAAAATGGTCTGTGTTATACTAAAAAACAAGAAACAATTGAAAATTGGGTTTTGATAAGGAGGCGGCTGAAATGGACACAAGAACTATGAAAACCATACTGGAAATAGGCGAGACCATTGCGGTCGAATTCAAAAGATGTGGAAATGGAATTGAAAGTGATGTATATGAAACAGTATGCTCGTTTTTAAACCGTTTTGGAGGAGATATATTTCTGGGGGTTTTGGATGACGGAACCGTTTCTGGTGTGCCGGAAAAGCAGGCTCCAGATATGGTAAAAAATTTTATTAGCTGTATTAGTAATCCTGCATTGTTTTCACCGACTATTTATCTCAATCCTGAGATTTTGGATTATGAAGGGAAGAAACTCATTCATATACACATTCTTCCAAGTGCAGAAGTGCACAGCTACAAAAAAGTAATCTATGATCGTGTAAATGATGCTGACGTGAAAGTTACGGCCACAGCTCAGATTGCCCAGATGTATATCCGCAAGCAAGAAATTTACACAGAAAAGAAGATTTTCCCATATGTGGGACTGGAAGATTTACGTCTGGACCTGTTGCCAAAACTCCGGATCATGGCGGCGAATAACAGTGGTCAGACACATCCGTGGAGCAGTATGTCAGACGAGGAAGTATTAAAAAGTACAAGATTGTATAGTATAGACCGTGTCACCGGAGCAAAAGGATACAATCTGGCTGCGGTCATGCTTTTGGGAAAAGATGATGTAATTGCAGATGTGGTACCGGCCTATGTGACGGATGCACTGCTTCGCAAGGTAAATATAGATCGGTATGATGACCGGGAAATTATCAAAACCAACTTGATCGAAAGTTATGAACAGCTCATGGAATTTGGCCGGAAACATCTGCCGGATCGTTTCTTTTTGGAAGAAGACCAGCGGAAGAGTCTTAGAAATATCATTACGCGAGAAATGATAGCCAATACACTGATACACCGGGAATATACCAGTTCCTATCAGGCAAAATTTGTAATAGAAAAAGACCGGATGTATGTAGAAAATGCAAATCGTGCTTCACAACAGGCAGTTCTGACACCGGATGATATCGAACCAAATCCAAAGAATCCGATCATCGCTGCATTCTTTCGGAATATCGGGTATGCGGACCAGCTTGGATCTGGTGTGAGAAATTTGTTCAAATATAGTGAAGTTTATTCAGGGAAAGAGCCAGAGTTTGTAGAGGGAGACGTATTTCGGATTATTGTGCCGTTGGATGAAGCGTTGATGAATGAAGGAACCACCCAGTCCACCCAATCGACCACCCAGTCCACCCAATCGTCCACCCAATCGACCACCCAATCGACCATCCAATCGACCACCCAGTCCACCCAATCGACTATTGATGAAGTGGTTCATAATATGCAAGGTGAAATAGAATATGCAATTATGCAGTTGATGATAAATATTCCAGAGATTTCTCAAAAAGAGATAGCGGCAAGAAATGGGCTTAACTTGAATACGGTGAAGTATTATATCCGCAGGATGCAAAAGAAAGGAATGATTGAGCGAGAAGGAACCAACCGAAAAGGAAAATGGATCGTAAAACAATAAGAAGGATATACGAAAAATGGATCATATTGTTCGTATATTAATAGGAAACTGTATCATACAAAACAGTGCCGGTTTTCTTATCACTCATTTCTATTATCTTATTATTTTAATATGAATCAGAGAAAATCTTATGCTTATTCCAATTCATCACAATTGAAGAGCAGGAGATTTTCATAAAATTGGATTCTCCTGTCAGAAGGGAGAACAAATGAAGAAAAAGAATTCTGTAAAGGCAAGGCGAAATCACAAGGACACAATCGAGCGGAGGCGATAGAGGTGTGTATATTTGAGTATGATGAGAAACGTGAGAAGGAATTAATTCGGAAAGTAGAATATGCGGAAGGGAAAAGAGAAGGTGCGGAGCAGATTTTTACCATTTACAGGCTGCATAAAGAAAAATATACGGAGCAGCAAATCGCGGAGCAGATGGGATTAGATGTAGGAGAGGTGAAAAACGTTCTGGAACGACTTAAGTAGAATGGATATGTAAACAGAAATGAGGAGCCACAGCAGCGGCTCCTCATTTTGGCTTTTAAAAGTATATTGTTATGACAGCTTCCAGATTTCCTCATTATACTGCGCAATGGTGCGGTCGGAGGAGAAGAATCCGGCTTTGCTGATGTTGATGAGCATCTTCTTGGCCCATTCGGTGCGGTCAGAGTAGGCTGCATAGGCATCTTCGCGGGTCTTGACGTAATCTTCAAAGTCCGGGAAGGTCATGAACCAGTCTTTGTTTAACAGCTCTTTGTAGAGGCGTTTCAGATTTTCTTTCTGGCCGATCTTCATCATGTCTTTTCCGACAATGAAATCCACAGCGGCCTTTAAGTCTTTATCTTTTTCGTACCAGTCTTTGGATCTGTAGTCACCGCGCTCATAGCGGGCAATGACGGTCTCGGAGGATTCGCCGAAGGTGAAGATGTTGTCTTTGCCCACCAGCTCGGCAATCTCCACATTGGCGCCGTCCATGGTTCCCAGGGTCAGGGCGCCGTTTAACATGAACTTCATGTTGCCGGTTCCGGATGCTTCCTTGGAAGCCAGGGAGATCTGCTCGGAGATATCGCAGGCCGGAATCAGCTTTTCAGCCAGGGTCACATTGTAGTTTTCCACCATGAAAACTTTCAGGTGTGGACTTACCTTCGGGTCTTTGTTGATAAGTTCCTGCAAACATAAAATTAAGTGGATAATATCTTTCGCAATTACGTAAGCCGGGGCAGCTTTTGCGCCGAACAGCACGGTAACCGGCTTTTTCGGAAGCTTGCCTGCCTTGATCTCCAGATACTTATGGATGACATAGAGGGCATTCATCTGCTGGCGTTTGTATTCATGCAGACGTTTTACCTGAATGTCAAAAATGGAATCCGGGTTCAGTTCCAGTCCTTGGGTGTTCTTCAGATAGGAAACAAGCTGAGCCTTCTTTTCTGCTTTCACATCCAGAAGCTTTGTAAGTACGGACGGGTCAGACACGAACTGTCCCAGTTTTTCCAGTTCCATGGCATCTTTCTTCCACCCATTTCCGATGAGGGAGGTGATGAGGGCGGAAAGCTCTGGGTTGCATTCCATGAGCCAGCGGCGGAAGGTGATGCCGTTGGTCTTGTTGTTGAAGCGCTCCGGGTACAGTTTGTAGAAGTTGTTGAGCTCGGTGTTCTTTAAAATCTCGGTGTGCAGGTAAGCCACGCCGTTGACGCTGTAGCCGTAGTGGATGTCCATGTGAGCCATATGCACCAGACCATTCTGGATGATGTAGGTAGTCTCGTCTTTTACAGTGGCGCGGATGCGGTTATCCAGCTCGCGGATGATCGGCATTAACTGCGGAACCGCTTTTTCCAGGAAGGCAATCGGCCATTTTTCCAGTGCCTCAGCCAGGATGGTGTGGTTGGTGTAAGCACACACTTTGGATACGATGGCAATCGCCTCATCCATCAAAATGCCGTGCTGTCCTAACAGGCGAATCAGCTCCGGGATGACCATGGACGGATGGGTGTCGTTGATCTGAACGGCAGCATAGTCAGCCAGGTCGTGGAGATTGGAACCGCGGGCGATGCACTCGTCCAGAATGAGCTGTGCGGCATTGCTGACCATGAAATACTGCTGGTATACGCGCAGCAGGCGTCCCTTGTCATCGGAGTCATCTGGATAGAGGAAGAGCGTCAGGTTTTTCTCGATTTCGGTTTTATCGAAATCAATGCCATCCTTTACGATGCTCTCATCTACGGATTCCAGGTCGAAGAGGCGCAGGCGGGTGGAGTGGTTGTTATAACCGGTCACATCCAGGTCATAGAGACGGGAAGTAACCGTGAAGCCGCCGAACGGAACCTGATAGCTGGTTTCGGTTTTGGTAAGCCAGCTCTCGTTTTCCATCCACGGGTTCGGGGTCTCCTGCTGCAGATGCTTCTTGTCAAAAACCTGTCTGAACAGGCCATAGTGGTAGTTTAAGCCAACACCGTCTCCGTTTAATCCAAGAGTAGCAATGGAATCCACAAAGCAGGCAGCCAGACGTCCCAGACCGCCGTTGCCGAGGGATGGCTCCGGCTCCAGTTCCTCAATCTCGGCAAGGCTCTTGCCTGCAGCAGCCAGTTCCTTTTTGACCTCATCGTAAAGGCCTAAGTTGATGAGGTTGTTGGAAAGCAGTTTGCCGATCAGAAACTCAGCGGAGATGTAGTAGAGCTTGCGCTTGCTGGTGGCAGCAGTTATTTTGGAAGCAGCTTCCTTCTCCTTTGCCAGCTTTTTCACCTGCTCTAACAGGCAGATATAGATTTCCTCGTTGGTGCAGGAAGCCAGTGGCTTTTTATATTTTTCTTTCACAGCTTTCGTCAGATCCATAATAGTAAAACTCCCTTCCTGAAGTATCATAAATCAAAAATTCGTTTATATTATAACAAAGTCAGGCATGGTTGTGCAACTAAAAATCTCCAGGCTTTATAGAGTCGGGCAGCATGGACTGATATGTTCGATGTCCGATTACATGCTGATAATCGTCCTGGATCAGCGCACAGCGTTCCGGGCTTTCATACAGCTTCTTCGCAGCCACAAACAGGATCCGCGCCGCGTAGTGCATGCCCTTGTGGGCCAGCGGGCTTTTTCCCTGGGCTACGATCTGCCAGGTATGAAGGGCACAGCCGGCCGCTTCGGTTGTTACGCCGATGAGTCCGGTCGGAACCTGCCAGCTTACATCGCCTACATCCGTACTGCCGAGGTTGATGCTTTGGTCAGCAGGAAGAATGGCGGTGTCAATGGAAGGGGAAGCCTGATCCGCAGCAAACCTTGCCGCATACTCGTAATCATCATCTGCATATTCCGGCTTCTCTGCCTCTTGCATGGCCTCCATCATAAGCGCCTCCATAGCCGGAACCGACAACAGCTCTGCATAGGCGCTGACGGTCCGGCAGGAAACCCTGGTTCCCGTCATGAGTGCAGCGCCCTTTGCCACATCAGAGACCCGGTCGTAAAGTTCGGCTACATAAGTGCTTTCCGGTGCGCGCAGGGCGTAGAGCAGGGTGGCGGCAGCCGGAACAATGTTCGGCGCATCGCCGCCATCATTCAGATAAGCGTAGTGCATGCGGGCATCACTTTTGACATGCTCCCGCAGGTAGTTGACGCCCACATTCATAAGTTCACAGGCATCTAATGCAGAACGTCCAAGCTCCGGGTGGGCGGCAGCATGGGCGCTTTTTCCGGTAAAGTCAAAGATCACGCGGATATTGGCGAGCGCCTTTTTGATCAGGCCGGTTTTGGACCCCGGATGCCAGGCCAGAGCAAAGTCCAGATTGTCAAAGCAGCCGGAGCGGGTCAGGAAAGCTTTTCCGGCGCCGCCCTCCTCAGCCGGACAGCCAAAGTAGATCACGGTTCCCTCCGAATGGGTCTGTAAGAGCCAGTCGCGAATGAGGCAGGCCGCTTCCATGGCGCCGGTCCCAAGAAGGTTATGTCCGCAGCCATGTCCTGCCGCGCCGGGATGGTCTGTCTGTTTTTCGGGAGAATCTGCGATCTGGTTCATGCAGGGCAGCGCGTCATATTCCCCTAAAAGTCCGATGACCGGGTGACCGGAGCCAAAGCTTGCAGAAAAGGCGGTGGCAATGCCGCCGAGATTCCGTGTTACGGTAAAACCTTCTTGTTCCAGAAAATCAGCCTGCAGGGCGCTGGAATGAAACTCCTGGTAACGGGGCTCTGCAAATTCCCAGATCTGGTCGCTGATGGATTCAAATTGCTGTTCAAACTGTTGTCTGTTCATGATGAAAAGAAATCCTCCATCCATGTTTTTCTTTTTATGTTTGCTATATTATAGCATTTCTGTTTTGGTTTTGAAACGAAATTCGAAGGAGCTTCCATTTGTGGCTGAAATTTCAATAAAAAATATATTCATACAATATTTACAAAAACATTTTGAATTGTTACAATAAAACAATAAAGCATAAATAGTCAGATATACTATCGAAACTAAAAGGGAGAAGAAAGATCATGGAGAAGGAAAATAATGTATATGGAGAACTTTTATCCGGGCTTCAGACAGAAAATCAGAAAATCCTTTTGACAAATTTAAAGGAAGATGGAAGCGTAGAAAAGCATATCTACGAGCCAGGAAACGAAGAGGAGACTGTCGAAGCGCTGGCGCAGCAGGCGGCGTTTGAAAAGAGAGTATGCCTTCTGGGACTGGAACAGAACAGTGCCAAATGGATCGCAGAGCCTTTCTGCAAGGAAAACCGCATGCTGATCTTTGGCGGTGGTCATGTGTCCCTGGCACTTGCAGAGTTTGCGGCCCGAACCGGCTTTGACGTGACGGTAACCGATGACCGTCCAAGCTTTGCCAACCAGCTTCGTTTCCCAATGGCGAAGGAAGTACTTTGTATGGATTTTGATACCGCGATTGAAAAACTCGGTGTCAGTGCTTCGGATTTTGTGGTTATCCTGACCCGTGGCCACCGTCATGACGGTGTCTGCCTGAGGGCACTTTCGAAACAGCCACAGACAGCATATCTGGGAATGATCGGTTCCAGAAAGCGCGTTCGGGAATTAAAGGATACGCTGGAGGAAGAAGGTATCAACAGAGCATGGCTGGATTGGATCCATACTCCGGTTGGGCTGGATATCGGTGCGGTGACCCCGGAGGAGATTGCGGTGGCGATCCTTGCGGAAACCATTCAGGTAAAGCGGAAGCCAGAGAAAGAGGGAGGCAGAAAGGTATCCCAGTCTGACATTGACATGGAGGTCGTTCATGATCTGGCGGAACCGGACGAAAAGTTTGCGGACCAGAAAAAGGCAGTGATCACCATTTTAAGCAGCAAAGGCTCCACACCGAGAAAGGCGGGAGCCAAGATGATTGTTTATGAGACCGGTCTGATCCAGGGAACTATTGGTGGCGGTTGTGCGGAAGCAAACCTGATGCAGCACGCCAGAGAGGTGATCCGTGACGGTGGATACCAGATCCAGCATGTAGATATGACCGGAAAAGTGGCAGAAGAGGAAGGGATGGTTTGCGGTGGTGTGATGCAGGTGCTGATCGAGCGGGCGTGATTTTATCATGGCAGGAGGCTGCTTTTGTTATATGATAGGAAATTGCGTCCTATCAAATAAAAACGCTCCGCGAGGAAGCGCACTCGGCGCAAAGGTAGATGGTTGCTGAAGCAACCGCGCCTCGGCGCGAGAATGTGCCAAGGCACATTCTTTTTTGTTTATGGTTTCAGGATCACGGCGGTACCATGCAGGTCACAGAGCGGAACCAGTAAAAGCGGAGTGGCGGTCTGTTCATACTGGCGTACCGCTTCTTTGCAGCCGCGAAACTGCGTATTGTTGTAGTCGTGCAGCAGGATCATACCGCCGGAACTGAGTCTTGGATAAAAATACTGCAGTCCGGCCAGAATTGGCTCATACAGATCGGTGTCCAGACTGACTAACGCAAACTGTCTGTCCGGGAGTCCGCAGGTAGTTTCCGGAAAGTATCCGGGATAAAAAAGAGCCTGCTTTGGAAATGGAAGTCTGCTTTTGACATAGTCTGCAGAGGTGTCAGAAAAGTTCTGGATTTCCGCTCTGGAAAAGCACCGTTCTTTTTCGGTTTTCACATCTTTTGCGTCAAAGCCCTGAAAGGTGTCGAACAGCAGCAATTCCCGTTCCGGAAATAAGGTATTTAACTGCCAGGCAATATCTCCGCGGTATACGCCAAGCTCGGCAATGCTTCCGGGAATATCCTGCTCTTTGATCCGGTTTGCCATGCGGTGAAGCGTGGCACTCCGGATATCTAAAATCTGTGAGAGATCTGAAAGCTTTAAAAAGGAATTCTGGTAACCGGCCTGTATGGCCTGGTCCATCAGAGCCTGGGTGCGCGTCATGTCACTTATGGCGATGAGCATAAGGTCTGGCTGCAGCTTTGCTGCCTGTTCTACGGAAATGACCGGAACTGTTCCAAGTGCGGTAGAAAGACCGGTATTCCAAAGTGTCTGGTTGTTATCTCCAAATGCAAGGAGCTGGAACTGGTTTCGGTTGACCAGACCGACAAAAGAACGGCCAAACTGACCTGCACCGAGTATGATAAGTGTCTGCATAGGATTCTCCTCTGTCAAAATGATATGTTTATTATACAATACAATTTTTGAAAAAAGCAAGAATGCATGATAAGGCAAAGGGGGTTTTGGGGAAGAGAAAATGAAGAATAGACGTAGCAGACAGGGGCTGTCAGATTTTGGAACAACAGACATCTGACAAAAAATCAGATATCTTACTAAAATGCATATAATCAGATAAAAAATCGGATAAAGGATTGCTTTCACAAAAAAAACAAGATATAATTATATTATTAACCGACTTGTCTGTACAGGTCGGTCATTGTTTCGGATCGTTATATATTAAAAAACATAACGGTAGCTACTTTTATATTCACATGGAAAATTTGGGGGACAAACAAATGAAACTGATCAAAACTGTTGATGCAGAGGGGGCTGTTCTCTGCCATGATATCACGCAGATCATTCGTGGCGTGACCAAAGATGCAGTGTTTCGTAAGGGACATATCGTAACCAAAGAAGATATTCCGGTACTTTTAAGTGTTGGAAAGGATACTCTTTATGTATGGGAAAAGGAAGAGGGAATGATGCATGAGAACGATGCAGCTGAGGTCCTTTGCGAACTCTGTAAAGGGGAGCACATGGACCGTTCCCAGCCGAAGGAAGGCAAGATTGAGCTGACTGCGGCTTGCGATGGTCTTTTGAAGATTGACACAAAGGCATTAAAAGGGGTCAATGCCTTTGGACAGATGATGATCGCCACCCGCCATGGCAATTTTGCCGTGAAGAAGGGCGACAAGCTGGCGGGTACCCGTATCATCCCGCTGGTCATTGAGGAAGAAAAGATGAATGCGGTCAAGGCGCAGACGATGGAGCTGACTGGCGGAAAGCCGATTCTGGAACTGAAGCCGTTCTGCCATAAGAAGGTTGGCATTGTTACCACCGGCAACGAGGTGTTCTATGGACGTATCCAGGATACGTTCACACCGGTGATCGTGGACAAGCTGTCCGAGTTTGATGCCGAGGTGACCGGCCATGTGACCTGGGACGATAATGACAAGAAGGTAACGGCCAGCATTCTCGACATGATCGAAAAGGGAGCGGACATTGTTATCTGCACCGGCGGCATGAGTGTGGATCCGGATGACAAGACTCCGCTTGCGATCAAAAATACCGGAGCGCGCATCGTGTCCTACGGTGCACCAGTACTTCCAGGCGCTATGTTTTTGCTGGCTTACTATGACCGTATGGAGCAGGGGAAAAACCGCAGAACCGTCATTATGGGACTTCCGGGCTGCGTGATGTATGCAAAGCGCACCATTTTTGATCTGGTACTTCCGCGTGTTATGGCGGATGATGAGGTTACGGCGGACGAGCTGGCAGCCCTCGGCATGGGGGGCTTATGCTTAAACTGCCCGGTCTGCACCTTCCCGAACTGCGGATTTGGAAAGGGGTATTGATATGGAATTTACGCATTTTGATGAACAGGGCAATGCCCGTATGGTGGATGTCACGGAAAAAGGCGAGACGGTCCGCGAGGCGGTTGCCAAAGGCCGCATCCGTGTGAGCGCCGAGTGTTTTGAGAAGATCAAAGCGGGCACCATGGCAAAGGGGGATGTGCTTGGTGTGGCCCGGATTGCCGGGATCATGGGAGCAAAGCGTACTTCGGAGCTGATTCCGCTGTGCCACATCTTAAATCTGACAAAGCTGAACGTGGATTTTAACCTGCACCCGGAACGCTGCGAGATTGAGGCAGTCTGTACAGCCAAGACCACCGGAAAGACCGGTGTGGAGATGGAGGCGCTCACCGGTGTATCTGTGACGCTGCTTACCATTTATGATATGTGCAAGGCCGTGGATAAGACCATGGAGATCGGAGAAATCCATCTGGCTGAGAAGACCGGAGGCAAGAGCGGTCACTTTGTAAACCCAAAAGAGCAGGAGGGGCACTTCGTGAATCTCCAAGAGCAGGGTGGTGAGTAAGTGTGAAGGATGCGTATGGAAGAGAAATCCGGTATTTGCGTATTTCCGTGACGGACCGCTGCAATCTGCGCTGCAAATACTGCATGCCGCATGGCATTGAGTGCGTGGAGCATAAAGACATCTTGAGCTTTGAGGAAATCCGGCAGATCGCAGTGTGCGGGGCAAAGCTTGGCATTACCAAGATCCGTCTGACCGGCGGGGAACCGCTGGCGAGAAAAGGATGTCCACAGCTGATAAGGATGCTGAAAGAAATTCCGGGCATTGAAAAGATTGCCATGACCACGAACGGGACTCTGGTAAGAGCCGTTCTCCCGCAGCTTGTGGAGGCAGGACTGGATGAGGTCAATATCAGCCTGGATACGCTGGATGCAGAAACGTTTGCTGAAATTACCGGACAGGATCTTTTGCCGGAGGTATTAAAGAGTATCGATGCTTCTCTTGCAGCTGGGCTTAAGGTGAAGGTCAACGCAGTTTCCATGCCGGATACCGACTGGAAACGTCTGATCACGCTGGCAAAGGATAAGCCGGTGGATGTCCGTTTTATTGAACTGATGCCAATTGGAGCCGGAAAGGAGTCGAAGGGGCGCAGCAATGAGGAACTTTTTAAAGAAATCCTCAGCGAATTTCCAGAACTTCAGGCAGATGACAGCGTACATGGAGCCGGTCCGGCGGTCTACTATAAAATCCCGGGATATCAGGGAAGCATCGGACTGATCAGTGCCATGCACGGAAAATTCTGCAGTTCCTGCAACCGGATGCGCCTGACATCGACCGGATTTTTAAAGACCTGTCTTTGTTATGAGGATGGCATGGATCTGAGAAGCATCCTGCGTGGCGGTAGTCCGGAAAAACTTCTGGATGCCATGGCCCGAACGATATACGGCAAACCGGCAGAGCATTGTTTTGAACAGCCGGATCAGATTACAGAAGCGCACGGTATGAGCGCGATTGGAGGGTGAGAAAATGGAAGTTGGAAAAGAGGGGGTAGTGAAGGCTATCTGCATCAGTCCGGCCCGGGGAACGGAAAAGCATACGATCCCGGAGGGACATTTCATTCCAAATTTTGGAATCGAGGGCGATGCGCATGCTGGGACATGGCACCGTCAGGTGAGTCTTCTCTCCTACAATAAAGTAGAAGAATTTAATAAAAAGGGCGCAAATGTAGGCGATGGTGCGTTTGGCGAGAATCTGGTGGTGGATGGAATTGATTTCCGTGCCCTGCCGGTTGGAACCAGACTTTATATCGGAACCGTCGAGCTGCGCATGACCCAGATCGGAAAGGAATGTCACAGCCATTGTGCGATCTATCATCGCGTGGGCGAGTGCATCATGCCGCGGGAGGGTGTGTTTGCTGAGGTAGTAAAAGAAGGAATCATCCGTCCGGGCGATGTGATGAGAGTCGAAGCACCGGATGAGAACCGTCCGTTTACGGCGGCGGTGATCGTGCTGAGTGATAAAGGCTCCAAAGGTGAGCGGGAGGACTTAAGCGGTCCGGCAGCCGAGGACATGTTAAAGGAAGCAGGCTATGAGGTAGTGGAGCGTTTTGTGATCCCGGATGAGCCGGAGGTGTTAAAACATCACCTTATTCGTCTGGCAGACAGCCGACAGGTAGACCTGGTGGTGACCAGCGGCGGAACCGGATTTTCCATGCGGGACCAGACACCGGAGGCAACTTTGGCGGTGGCTGACCGGAACGCACCTGGCATTGCGGAGTACATCCGCATGAAATCCATGCAGATCACAGACCGCGCCATGTTAAGCCGCGGCGCATCGGTCATCCGGAAAAAGACGCTGATCGTCAATCTGCCGGGAAGTCCGAAAGCCGTAAAAGAGAGTCTGGACTTTATTCTGAGGGCACTGGATCACGGCTTGAAGATTTTGCGCGGTACTGCTTCTGAGTGTGCCAGAAAATAGCATGTGAAAGCAGTGCATAAAAGCAGCATATCAAAAGAGTTTATGAAAGCAGTACATGAAAACAGACAATAACGGGTGTTTGGACCTTGCCGGAATGCGGCAGAAATCAGATCATAGCATTGGTGATTCAAAACGATTCACATAAAAATTTCAAGAACAGGGGAAAGAAAGTAATGAAAAAACAGTTCGCAGTTGTAATGGCAGCTATGATGGCAGCAGGTATGATGGCAGGATGTTCCTCCAAACCGCAGGAAACCACTGCGGCAGCAACCGAGACAGAGACTACTGTAGCGGAGACCCCGGAAGCAGAAACTGAGGAAGAGAGCGAAAACGCTGGTGAGGCAAAGGCAGATCTTGGTGAGCAGAGCATTCTGGTTGCGGCAGCAGCAAGCTTAAAAAATGCATACGAGGATAAGCTGATCCCGATGTTTGAAGAGCAGTATCCGGGCGTAACCGTTGAGGGAACCTACGACAGTTCAGGAAAGCTGCAGACCCAGATCGAGGAAGGTCTTGAGGCAGATGTATTCATGTCTGCAGCAGTTAAGCAGATGAAGGCTCTGGATGAGAAAGGTCTGATCGCGTCTGATACCATGGTTGATCTGTTGGAGAACAAGATCGTTCTGATCGTTCCGGCTGGCAGCGACAGCAAGATCGATTCTTTCGAGAAGATCGGTGATGCTGAGTCTATCGCCCTGGGCGATCCGGAGAGTGTTCCGGCTGGTCAGTACGCGAAAGAGGCTCTGACAAACTTAAATGTCTGGGATGGCATTCAGGACAAAGTAAGCTTCGGTACCAACGTAACCGAGGTATTAAACCAGGTTGCAGCAGCAAGTGCTGATGCAGGTATTGTTTACGCAACCGATGCAGCAAGTATGGCAGATCAGGTAACTGTCGTTGCAGAGGCACCGGAAGGAAGCCTGGAGAAGAAGGTCATCTATCCGGTAGCAGTTGTAAAAGCAACAGCTCATGAGGATGCAGCGAAGGCATTCGCAGATTTCTTACAGACTCCGGAGGCTATGGAAGTATTTGAAGCTTACGGTTTCGTAGCAGCTGAGTAAACACAGGCGGGATAGCATTCCAGAGAGGAGAAAAAATGGACTGGTCTCCAATTCTGATATCCATGAAAACTGCCAGTGTTTCCATCGTGATCACATTTTTTCTTGGAATTCTGGCGGCCTGGCTGGTGGTCAGTATGAAGAATGAGCGCATGAAGATCATTCTCGATGGTATTTTAACGTTGCCTTTGGTGCTGCCGCCTACGGTGGCGGGCTTTTTCCTTTTATATCTGTTTGGTGTGAAACGGCCCATCGGAATCTTCTTTTTACAGTTTTTCGGCGTGAAAATTGCGTTCTCCTGGACAGCTACGGTACTGGCGGCGGTGGTCATGTCCTTTCCGCTCATGTACCGTTCTGCCAGAGGAGCTTTTGAACAGGTCGATCCAAACCTCATGGCAGCGGCGCGTACCCTTGGCATGAGCGAATGGAGCATTTTTTATAAGGTACTGATCGCAAATGCCATGCCTGGTATTGTAAGCGGTGGAGTCCTGGCATTTGCAAGAGGACTGGGTGAGTTTGGTGCCACTGCCATGATCGCAGGCAATATTGCGGGAAAGACCAGAACCCTTCCCATGGCAGTGTATTCGGAAGTGGCTGCCGGAAACATGGATGCGGCATACCGCTATGTAGCGATCATCGTTGTGATCGCATTCCTTTCCGTGATCTTAATGAACCGGGCAGCGTTGAAAGAATCCAAAAAGAGAGGACAGTTTTAAAAAATGAGTGAACAATTATTAGCGGTTGATATCCGAAAAAAACTGCGAGAGTTTGAACTCCAGGTCCGGTTCACTTCTGGCAAAGGCTGCCTCGGAATTCTGGGATCTTCCGGCTGTGGAAAGAGTATGACATTAAAATCCATTGCAGGGATCGTGGAGCCGGACAGTGGTTCGATCGTGCTGGATAACCGTACACTGTATGATAGCAGCAGAAAGCAGAATCTGAAACCGCAGGAGCGGCGTGTAGGTTATCTCTTTCAAAATTATGCGCTGTTTCCGAACATGTCTGTGGAGGAGAATATCCGGACAGGCCTGAAAGCCGGAAAACGTTATGATGAAGCACAGCAGAAAAAACGGACAGCCGAAATGATGGAGCGCTTCCGTTTGAGTGGTCTGGAGAAGCGTTATCCTGCGCAGCTTTCCGGCGGACAGCAGCAGAGGGTGGCGCTGGCGAGAATTCTTGCCTACGAGCCGGAAGCACTGCTTCTGGATGAACCGTTTTCTGCGATGGATACCCATCTTCGAGAACGCTTGCGTTTGGAACTGGCCTGTGTACTTTCTGAGTACCAGGGAGCATCGATCATGGTCACACATGACCGGGACGAAGCGTATCAGCTGTGCGATCATCTATTGCTGTTCAGCAAAGGCCATGTAATCGCGGCAGGAAAGACGAAAGATCTCTTCAACGATCCGGGCAGCGTTGAGGCCGCAAGGCTGACCGGCTGCAAAAACATTTCCCGCATTGAAAAAATAGACGATCACCGGGTACGCGCGTTAGACTGGGATAATCTGGAGCTGAGCACGGAGAAAACCGTGACAGAGGATGTAACTTCTATTGGAATCCGTGCCCATGATTTTGAGCCGGTAAAAGATCCGGAAGGGATCAACCATATTCCGGTTGGACATGCGAAAATTTCCGAGATGCCGTTTGAGTGGTATATTACCCTGCAGAACGGTCTGTGGTGGAAAATAGGAAAGACCATCCACACTCACAGTGCGGACGGTCTGATTCCGGAATACGTCAGAGTAGCCCCGCAGGCAATGCTGCTTCTGAAGGGCTAACCAAAATATTTTTCAAAGAGCTGGGCAGTTGCTGCTTTCAGCTCTTTTTCCATACCCTGATACCGGGCAAGCAGCTCCTTTGCCTCCTTTGTCAGGTGGGACGAACCGCCGGATGTGCCACCGGATTTGGATTCGATCAGGGAATAGCCAAGATAATTCTCGGCCTTTTTGATGATTTTCCAGCCCTTGCTGTAGGACATCTCCATTTTCTTACAGGCGGTCTGCATAGAATTACTCTGGTCTACCAGAATAAGGAATTCTGCAACGCCGGGACCGAAGAAGGTGTCGTTCTTGGCCAGGCGGAAGCGTACAGACGGGCGGAGCGGAAGGTCTGCCGGGGGGATAGAGGAATCAATGGCTGGTTTTTGTCTGCGGCTCATGAAATATCTCCTTTCTCAGCTGAAAATGCAAAACAGCTGCGTCCTTTCTGAATTATATTGTCATGAAAAATTCTGCTCTTTGTTTAGTATAGCACGGCATACTGCAGATGGGTAGGAATTTTCGGAACTTGTTCTCGACAAAACGCATGAAAACTGCTACAGTGGAAAGGCAACAACAGGAGGATTTCACAGATATGCAAGAAAACAGTAAGATCGAATTGCATGGGGATATTTCCATTCCTTTCTTAAAAAAGAGCCGTTTCACGGGAAGTTTTAAGGGAATGCGCTATGTGCTCATCAAACATGAAAATGAGTTAGAGCCTGCTACGGAGGAGACACCGGCGAAAACAGAAACGGTGATCCGGGCTATTATCTGGCCGGAACCATTTAATTTTGAAGTGACACCGGATGAAAAAAAACATCACCAGGATTTTCCGTTTACGACGGATGGAATCTGGGAAGCGGTGGACTGGCTGAATGCGGAGCATGAGGCAGGACATTTTTAATTGAAAAAGGCATTTGCAGCCGAAAACTGCAAATGCCTTTTTCAATAGAATCAATCTAACGGTTCAATAAATCAGTCCTGTTTTGGTTTTCCGCATAGTTTCATGGTCAGCGGCAATCCGGTGTAGAGACCAATCAGGGCAGATGTATATACGGACAGCAGTGCCCAGCCCCACGCAGAAAACCATGCAGAAAAATAGGCAGGAGTGAACAGACCGGTAAAAGCTCCTGCATTGATATAGGTCATGAGCATACTCATAAAGGTGCCGAGTGTGAATGACAATACTGCCGTGGATGCGAACGTGAATGGGATGGTCTGCGGCTGCAATCCCAGTTTGCCTGCAATGAAATCTCCTAACTGGTTTAGCGGAAGCAAAAGTACAAGTACCGTGCTGACAGGAAATGCAATAGCAAATCCCTTCAGGAAAACCGGTAAATTTACAGTGCCCATGGCAACAAGGGGTAAAACAATACTAAGGGAAATGTTGATAATCAAAGAAATCCACAAGTTTAGTATCAGATTAAATTTATTGAATATTTTTTTCATAAACACCTTCCAATCTACATACACACAACGTACAGAAGATTTGTATCGTGTTATTGGCTACGTGATTCATAACCTTACCAAGACTCAGGCTTCTGTAGACTGTACAGCTTCGATAGAACAATAGAACAAAAAAATTACTAAAAACTTATCTGCATCTTCAATATATCACAGGACAAACTCGGATTTCGGTAACTTAAACTACAAAAAGAAAATATTCTGTTTGCAAAATATCTGGAGCAGAAGCGTATTTTTTCGGAAATTGAAAAAGAAACACCGGCTTGTAGCTTGTGCTACAGATTTCTCATCCCCCTTTCCCGTATAATAAAAACTACTAAAAACTTATGTTGCGAAAACTATATAAATGAAGGAGGAACAAAGAATGAGTTTACCTGCATTTGATTATGTCAAAGCCGGAAGCCTGGAAGAAGCTTCCAGACTGGCCAGGGAAAAAGGAACGAAAGCAGTACTTATGGCCGGAGGAACGGATGTAATCTTATTACTGAAGGAAAAGGTGATCAAGGCAGATACCGTCATCGATATCAAGGGAATCGAGGGACTGGAAGGCATCGAGTTTGAAGAAGGACGGGGAATGAAGATCGGTGCGTTGACCAGACTGTTTGACATCCAGACGTCCAAACTTGTCAAAGAAAAAATGCCGGCCGTATCGGATGCAGCACATTATGTAGCATCTGCACAGATCCGGAGAAAAGGCACGATGGTTGGAAATATCTGCAATGCCTCCCCGTCAGCAGATACGGCCCCGATCCTGCTTGCAATGAATGCAAAGGTGAAGGTTCAGAATGGATCGGAAACCAGGGAAATCGCACTGGAAGATTTCTTCAAGGGTGTAAAAAAGACGGCTCTGGTGCCGGGAGATATTGTCACGGAAATTGAGATTCCGGAGCTGAAGAAAAATGAGGGATCTGCTTATTTTAAACATTCCGTGAGAAAAGCCATGGATCTGGCTATCGTTGGTGTCGGCTGCTGGATCAAAATGGAGGGAAGCGTAGTGGCAGACTGCCGGATCACCATGGGCGGCGTTGGCATCACCCCGCTTCGCGCAAAGAACGCAGAACAGATTCTGATCGGCAAGGAAATTACCGATGAGATTCTGGAAGAAGCTGGCGTTGCTGCTTCGAAAGAATGTCATCCGATCAGCGATGTCCGTGCATCAGCGGAATACCGTGTTGATATGATTCGTGTGTATACCAAGAGAGCGGTCAAAAAAGCGATCGCAACGTTGGCGTAGGAAAGGGGGTAATCACATGGGAAAAAGAGTCATTCGTTTTACCTTAAATGGTGATGAAAGAGAAGAGTACGTACAGGACAATATTACAATGGTGGACTTTCTGAGAAAGCAGATGCAGCTTACCGGCACAAAACGCGGCTGTGAAGAAGGCGAGTGCGGTGCCTGCACGATCCTGTTAGACGGAAGAGCGGTTACATCCTGTACCATGCTTGCAGTGGAAGCTGACGGGCATGAGGTTGTTACGATCGAGGGATTAAAGAAGAACGGCGTATTGCATCCGGTGCAGAGAGAGTTCATTGATAAATGGGCGCTGCAGTGCGGATTCTGTACACCGGGTATGATCATGTCAGCCGTTTCCCTGCTGCATGAAAATCCGCATCCGACGGAGCAGGAAATCCGCGATGGCATTGCAGGAAATCTTTGCAGATGTACCGGATATGTGAAGATTGTTGAGGCAATTGATGCTGCTGCTAAAATCATGGCAAAGGAGGTAGCTGAATAATGGCTCAGACACGAAAAGAATATTGGAGTGAAGTAAGAAGCGTCTATAAGGATCCGAAAGATTATGTCCTTGCAGGTCGCGGCAATGCCTATGTGCGTATCGATGCAGAGGCAAAAGTAACCGGTACTGCCATTTACACCGACGATGTGTACCTTCCGGATACCTGGTATTGTAAGCTGGTGCATTCCCCGTATGCACATGCGATCATCAAGAGCATTGATTTTACGGAAGCCGCAAAGGTTCCGGGCGTCAAAGGATTCCTGACCGGAGCAGACTTCCCGGAAGGCCATAACCTCGGCAACCCGGAAGCATTTAAGGAGTTAGCAGATAAAGAGCCGTTATGCCGTAAGAAGGTCCGGATGGTCGGAGATGAAGTGGCAGCGGTATGTGCTACCACGGAAGAAGCTGCAACCGAAGCAGCAGCTCTGGTAAAAGTAGAATACGAACCGCTTCCGGTCATCCTGGATCCGTTTGATGCCATGGCGCTGGATGCAGAACCGATCCATTATCCGGCTGACCAGGAAGGAACGGCGAATAACCTTTCCATTTTTACCGTCATGAAAGCGGGCGACCCGGATAAATGTTTTGCAGAGGCAGACTACACAGACAAATCCTATTACCAGACCCAGGAAATGGTACATGCTGCAATTGAGCCGCACGGCGCGATCGCAAAATATGAAAATGGAGAATATACGATCTGGACCACAACCCAGGGTGCTTATGTATCCAGATACTGGGTTGCATGGGGACTTGGTGTTCCGGAATCCCAGGTACATCTGATCAAGCCTATGGTCGGCGGAGGATTTGGCGGTAAGCTGGATGTTTTCGCCCATGAGCTTTGCCCGTGTAAGTTTGCGGAACGGCTGGGACATCCGGTAAAATGTATCCTCAAACGTGATGAAGTATTTAAGTGTACCAGAACCAGACATCCGATTTCCTTCCAGATCGAATCAGCATTCACAAAAGAAGGAAAGCTTCTGGCAAAGAGATGCCAGCACATCCTGGATGGCGGCGCATACGGCGGTTCCGGTATTGCAGCCAATACCCTGTCTCTGATCTGTGCAACCTTCCCGTACAAGGTTGAAAACATTGACATGACTGCAAGAAGACCGTATACCAACCATCCGGCATCCGGAGCGATGAGAGGTTATTCTGCATGCCAGGTTCACTTTGCACATGAAATCCATATGGATGAGGTTGCCAACCACCTTGGCATTGATCCGGTTGAATTAAGACATATGAATGAGATCACGCCGAATTACACAGGCCCGACCGGTCTGGAATTCACTTCCTGCCGCTTCAAAGAATGTATGGATGCCTGTGCAGAAGAGATTGGCTGGAAGGATCGCTGGAGATATCCGAGGGGAAGCGGCGAAGCGATTGGTTTCTCCGGTTCCGGTTTCATGTCCGGTACCGGATTCCCGGTTCTGGTTACGCCGCATTACTGCTCCGCAACCACGATCGTAAGACTGAACCGGGAAGGATACGCGGTTGTATTTACCGGTGCAAATGATATCGGACAGGGCTGCGATACCGTTATGACCATGATCGTGGCAGAAGAGCTCGGTCTGAATATGAATGAAGTAAAATGTGTTCAGTCTGATACTACCACGACACCGTGGGATGCAGGTTCCTTCGGATCCCGTGTAACCTTCCTTGGCGGTAATGCATGCCACCATGCAGTCGGCGATGCGAAATTAAAGCTGTTAAAGCATTGGGCAGAAGAGTGGGGCTGCAAGCCGCAGGATATCAAGATGGCAGACCACCGCGTCTTCATCCCGGGCGATGCGGAAAAGAATATCTCCTTCAACGAAGCATGCTTCGGTTATGAAGAGAAGAACTTTGGCCGCTGTGTAGCCGGTGTCGGCGCATACAACCACGAAGGTGATAAAGACATTTACGTCAAGAACGTTGGTAACTACGCAACCGCATATTCCTTCTCTGCATCTGCAGCGAAAGTAACGGTTGATATGGAGACCGGTGCCGTAACACTGGATGATTTCGTGTTTGGACATGACTGCGGCCGCCCGCTGAACATCCGTGCCGTAGAAGGCCAGATCGAAGGTTCCGTACTTCTTGGCTTAGGCTTCACCTGCTTCGAGGAGTGTGTATACGATAAAGACGGAAGACACTTAAATCCGTCCTTCCGTGATTACCGTTTCCCGACTGCGCTGGATATGCCGAACATCAAGACCAGAATCTGCAGTGAATACGATGAGGAAGGTCCTATGGGAGCAAAAGAGGCAGGAGAAGGTTCTACCGCTCCGGTTGGTTCCGCGATCGGCAACGCCATCAACTATGCAACCGGTCTTGTGATCAAAGAGCTTCCGATCACGCCGGAAAAACTGTGGAGAGCGTTAAGAGAACATGAAAGAAGCGGAAAGACCGAGTTTGGTGCAGAAGATCTGCCGGAGAAATTTGCAAAGATGCCGCCGCTGCCGCAGAGATACAACGTATAAACAGGCATTGCGGGAGCCGGTCACGTTATATGGAACGTAGGTTATAGATGCTGAGATTTAGTTAAAACCGACAAGGGTGAACCACGAAATCTCCATGCTTTCGTGGAAAGCTTTGTGAGTAGGTGGGTCACCCTTGTTTTTTTGCATGGGAAAGCAAAGGTGCTTCGGCATGAAAATGTGTCAGGGTACCTGTTTTTTCAGTAACATGAGGAAATGGATGGCTCATGGAAAAAGAAAATCCTGAAAAATATGATAATAAAGAATGGGAAGTCAGCAGCGCCCAGCTATTGAAAGCGCATGGGTATGCAGACAACTATGAGAATGCTGCAAAAGCAAATCGACAGGCAAAAACCGCAATGGAGCTCGCGAAAGAAATCTTAAATCTTTCGCGTCATACCTTATTCATTCATTTGCGTTTTATGGAGGCTGCGTTTGTAAAGATCGTTCCGGATCATGATATCGATACGCTTACGATGGCAACCGATGGAACGTGTCTTTATTACAACTCAGCGCATATCTGCCGGCAGTTTAGGCGGGCAAAAGAAATCCCGGTCCGGGATTATCTTCATGTCATATTGCATTGTGTGTTTCGCCATATCTTTGTATCGAAAAAGATCGATACGAAAGTATGGGATCTTGCCTGTGATATTGCAGTTGAGAATCTGATCAATAAACTAAACCTGAAATGTGTATCCTGTGAGCGTCAGACTAGGCAGGCATGGCTGCTTAAGGAGCTGGAAGAAAAGCTTCCGAAGCTGTCTGCAGAGTGGATCTACAAATATTTTATGGAAGAAAACCTCTCTGACGAGGACATGGAACAATTAAGAAAGAATTTTATGGCAGATGAACATTTCATCTGGTATCATCCGAACATTTTGGATCAGGAACATGGTGATAAAGAGAAAGAGGAAGAGGATGCCGGTGAACAGGAGGATGAGGACACCGGCAACAAGATAGATCAGGAAGATGCCGACGCGGATACGTCTCTTCCGGAGGGGGAAGAAGGCGAAGATGCCGACCGGACAGACGAATTGCTGGCCACGATAGAAAGTGAAGACGGCGGAGGACAAGGCGGGGAAGGCGAAGGCGACAGTGAACGCAATGAGAAAAAACCTGCCTTAAAGCCGGAGGCGCTTAAACAGGAGTGGCGGGATATCGCGGAAAGGATCCAGATGGATCTGGAGACTTTTTCCAATTCTTATGGCGAGGGCGCAGGCGAAATGCAGCAGCAGCTTCGCCAGATCAACAAAGAAACTTACGACTATGCGGATTTTTTAAAGCGCTTCGCTGTGCTGGGAGAAAATATCGAGATCAATGACGATGAATTTGATTACATTTTTTACACATATGGAATGAAACTGTATGACCGGATGCCTCTTGTAGAGCCTTTGGAATACAAGGAAGTAAAGAAAATACGGGAGTTTGTCATCGCGATTGATACCTCAGAATCGGTGTCCGGGGAAATCGTGCAGAAATTTGTGACAAAAACTTGGAATATTCTGAAGCAGACGGAGAATTTTTTCCGTAAGATCAATATCCACATCATACAGTGTGGTGCCCGCGTGGAAGAAGATGTCCGGATTTCTTCCCAGGAAGAATTTGATGAATATATCCGGCATATGGTGCTGAAAGGGTTTGGAGGAACCGATTTTCGCCCTGTGTTTACGAAAATAGAAGAATTAAAACGGCAGCATGAATTTGTAAACTTAAAGGGAATGATTTATTTTACGGATGGATATGGTGCGTTTCCAAATCAGGCACCGTCCTTTGATGCCGCGTTTGTTTTTCTGGATCAGGGATATGACTTACCGCAGGTACCGCCCTGGGTGATCCGGATGCTTATGACAGAGGACGAGATCCGGGAACTCTAAGGATATTTTGTTACTGTACACGGGCAGGAATTTTCTGAACTGAAAATTCCGTACAATACAGTTGTGGCAGCAGATTTTGCCGATTTGGAATGCGAAGCATCGGCAAAATCCGTTACTGTTTGAACAACGCGTGAACAGTAACGATATTTTTCATTCCGGCCGGAGAATAGGAACAAAACATGAGGGTGAACACAGAATTTGATATTGAGCAGAACAAATTAATAAAATATCACGGATCTGAGCCATATCTAACGATTCCGGATGGCATACAAGTGATCGGCAGAGGAGCGTTCCGGGACTGCAGGGAGCTTCGCGAGATCACGCTTTCGGAGAGTGTGCAGGAAATTGAGGAAGAAGCATTTCTTCTGTGTGTCAATCTGAACCGGATTCATGGTGGTGATCGTGTCATTTCCATAGGAAAAGATGCGTTTGCGAGAACGCCGTGGTATCAGTTTTATTCGGAAAATGAGACGGACTGGAAGGAAGATTTTCTTTTTGTCGGCAGAGTACTTGTGAAAGCAAGAAGAAATATCCGAAAGGCTATCATCCCGGAAGGGACGACCATGATCGCTGCCGATGCTTTTTATGAGCGGGTTCTTCTGCGTGAGGTGGAGATTCCTTCCAGCGTGACGTATCTTGGCTGGAGAGCATGGAAAGGATGCAGCGGACTGACGGTGATTTCCATACCGGGAAGTGTGAAGACGATCGGTTGGCATTGCTTTGAAGGCTGTTCCCGCCTGGTTCATGTCAAGTTGGATGAGGGGATCGAAGTATTGGAAAATGGTGTTTTTTCCAGCTGCAGAAGTTTAAGGCAGATGACGATTCCCGCCAGTGTGAAAAGCCTTGGCGGATGGATGTTCTTCAGCTGCACCTATTTGCGGATGGTTTCTTTTCAGGGACCGGTCAAAGAAATTCAGGAAAGAACATTTTCTGGCTGTTATGAGCTGGAACATGTTTTTATGCCGCCGGGATTAGAAAAAATCGGAGTAGAAGCATTTTATGAATGCACAAATCTGAAAGCGGTGGTACTGCCTGATACGGTCAAAGAAATCCAGCGTCAGGCCTTTACCAATGACCGGTATTTTACAGAGCTGGTTCTGCCGCAGAGCCTGGAAAAATTAGAGGAATCGGTCTTTCATGGCTGCTTCGGGATCCGGAAACTGACCATAGCGGGGTTTTTAAAAGAAATCCCGATGAAAACCTTTTACGGATGTAAAGGATTGAAGGAGCTTACCATTCAGGAAGGGGTTCGGAAAATAGGAAACCAGGCATTGGGAAGATGCACGGAACTGGAAAGCGTGATCCTTCCACATAGCATGGCAGAACTTGGGGATGGGGCTTTTGAATCCTGCAGTCATCTGAAAAAACTGGAACTTTCTAAAGACTTACGCCGAATCGGACAAAGCTGTTTTGCAAGGTGCTTCAACTTAACAGATCTGACGTTTCCGGATTCCCTGGAAGAAATCGGCGGAAATGCATTTGAACACTGTACAGGACTGGCAGATGCGAGCGGATTTATCATCCGCGGGGGAACGTTTTATGCCTATATCGGGGATGAAACAGAAATCGAGATTCCACCGGATATCACACGGATAGCCAGTGGTGCATTCTCTGAGAATACAAAATACCGCAAGATTTATATTCCCGAGACGGTTACATCGATCGGGAAAGGTGCATTTCAGGGATGTGAGTATCTGAGAGAACTCCGTATCCTGTCGGATGAGGTTGTGAACCTTGGGGAGGATCCGTTTGACCGGATCCGCGGAATCACGACCGCCACGATCTGTGGAATGGTACCGGATGATTTTACGTCGATCGCCCATAAAACAGCAGTTACGCTTGGCTTTTGTGAAAACTATAAGCGGTTTACAGAAGAAAAGCGCAGGCAGTATACAGATTATATCGCAGGGCATCAGGACTATATTTTGAAGCAGGCAGTCGAAGAAAACCTGCTGCAGGCAGTGAAATATTTTACCGATACGGATTCCATAGAACAGCAGGGATTATCCGAAATCCTGGAATATGCCCAGGAAAAAAAGGCAATGGAGATCATAGCGCTTCTTTTGGATTACCGCAATAAACACAAGGAGATGGATCATTTTTCAAAATATGATTTTTGAGAGGCAGATTTCGTTCTCATCAGAGACAGGAGGAGTGGCTTATGAATATTGCTCAGGCGAAAGAACAGATTAAACGCGCCATGAAAGCTTATTTTACGAAAGATGAGTTTGGTGATTATAAGATCCCGGTTGAAAAACAGAGACCGGTCTTTCTCATGGGACCGCCCGGAATCGGGAAAACGGCGATCATGGAACAGATTGCATCGGAACTTGGGGTTGGTCTGGTTTCCTATTCGATGACACACCATACGAGACAGAGTGCGCTGGGACTGCCCTACATTACGGAACAGGAATTTGATGGGATTCCTTATCAATTGTCCCAGTATACCATGAGTGAGATCATTGGCGCGATCTATCAGCTTATGAAAGAAACCGGGATCCGGGAGGGAATCTTATTCCTGGATGAGATCAACTGCGTTTCCGAAACGCTGGCTCCCTGTATGCTGCAGTTCCTTCAGTATAAGGTATTTGGACAGCACCGGATCCCCAGAGGCTGGATCGTGGTAACAGCAGGCAACCCGCCGGAATACAACAAATCCGTGCGGGACTTTGACATTGTTACCTGGGACCGTTTAAAGCGGATCGATGTGGAAGCCGACTATGAGACCTGGAAAACATATGCCACACAGAAACGCATTCATCCGGCGATCCTTACCTATCTTGCCGCGCGGAAGAAAGACTTTTATCTGGTGGAAAGCACGGTGGACGGCAGGCATTTTGTCACGGCGCGAGGCTGGGAAGATCTTTCTGAGATGATGAAGCTGTATGAGGAAAATGGCATTCCGGTCGATGAGCTGCTGATCGGACAGTACATTCAGCATGAGAAGATCGCCAAAGATTTTTCTATCTATTATGATCTGTTTCAGAAATACCGGAGCGATTATCAGATCGATTCGATCCTGGATGGAACCTCCGGCGAAGATGTTTTATTCCGGGCGAAACACGCGCCCATGGATGAGCGGCTCAGTTTTCTCGGATTGCTGTTTGACGCAATTACTTCCGCCCTGAAAGAAGTTTGTCAGATAGAAGATGTGCTGGATGGCAGGATGGCGGTCTTAAAAGAAATCCGCCAGGACCTTTCCGGACATCCGGGTGTTACAGAACTTCTGGACCGGAAGATCACAGAAAAAATGGAAGAACTGGAGATAGGACGGAAAGCATCCACGTTATCCAGAAATAAGCAGACCTGCTTACAGGGCGTGATCACTGCGCTTCAGGCAGACAAAATGCAGCTGATGATGGAGCGCAATCCAGACGCGGAAGCGGAATTTACGATGCTGAAGACTGCTTTTGAAAGAAATGTGTCTGAGTTAAAAGAAAAAGCGCAGAGAGCCGGAGAAAAACTGACAAACGCCTTTTCATTCTGTGAGGCGGCGTTTGGGCATGGAGACGAGATCCTGATCTTTGTGACAGAATTGACTGTGAATTATGATACCGCCCGGTATATCGGTCATTATGGCTGTGATGCATATTATGTCCATAATAAGGAACTGCAGTTTGCACAGCGTCAGATGGAATTAGAACAAAAAGTAAAAGAGCTGGATTGGACTTTGTAATGGTTTATTCCAGAAATCATAAGAAAACAGGAGGGCAGCATGGCCAATTTATTTGAAGAAAAGAGACAGAAACTTGTGGAGCAGATCGCCAGGATCTTACCGCTGATCGAAACAGAACGCCAGGCATATATCCATGCCGAGGGAGGAAGACTGGCCGCGATCATCGGTACCGGATACTGGAATAAGGAAATCGAGGATTTTGAGATCTTTCATGGAAGAAAAGGGGATGACCTGGCGTTGATCGAGGCACGTCCAAAGGATCCTTACGATATCACGATCGAGGAAATGCTCTGGATCACGAAGCAGTATAAAAAGATCGAACGGGTCGGTACGGAGACCTACACCAACTTTTTTCATATGATGCCGGAAGACAAGAAGCGGATCGAGTTATTATCCAGAATGTGGCATAAGCTGACGCACGATACCTTATGCACCAATGCAGAGATCGAGGAACTGGAAAACGGACATGATGCTTTCATCAACATGAAACTAGAAATCAAAGTGAAAGTCATCCATAATATTTTATAAGAGGAACTGCCCTATGATCATGGAAAAAAAGTTTATGGAAAATCACGTCCTTCATGTCACGTTAACCATTGATAAAATGGAGTTTGACGCGGCCAGAAGGGAAGCCTATGTAAGAAATACAGACCGTTACCCGGTTATGGGGATCGCGCCGGGAATGGCAGCGCTCCCGGATCTGGAAAAGATCTACGGTCCTGCTGTCTTATACGATGAGGCGCTGGCAGTTGTGGTCCCGGATACGTTCAGCCGCTTTGTGCGGGAGAGTCAGATCCGGGTTTTCGGTAAGCCAGAAGTGGAAAACGTACAGTACAATCCGGATGGGGGTGTCAGCTTTCAGGTTAAGGCACCGGTCTTTCCGGAGGTAGAACTTGGCCAGTATAAAAATCTCGCAGTGCCGTATGTGAGAAAGGAACAGCAGCGGGAATTTGAGCAGGCCGTGATCCAGAAAGCCTGTGAGAATTTAAAAGGCGAGATTCCTCCGAATATGATCGACCAGAAGATCCAGGCGATCATGGCACAGGAAAAATTAAGCATTCATAATGATGCAGTCTATCATCTGCTGGCTGATATGCTGGTGATCCTGGACCAGGCCTATGTGGCAGCCGGGGTGAGCAGACCCAAAGTCCAGGTGCGCAGGGAAGCCATGGATCTGATGCTTCAGACGGCTTCTGCAGAGCATGAAATGGATTGGAAGCCATTCTTAAAAGAGCAGGTTACGCTTATGGCAGAGCGGTATCACAGCCTTCCGGATGATTTTGAGCAGGAGCTGGACCGCATTATCCAGAAACGCGCCGAGGCGAAGGCAAAAAAGAAGCCCGATGAATTACTGGAAGAATTATTTCAGGCATATCTTGGCTCATTGGAACTGACCGAAGAACAGTGGAAAAACCAGAGAAGCACACAGGCAGCAAGAGAAGTCTGCATGGATCTTTTGCTGGATGCGGTTTCTGAAAAAGAGAATATCACGATCCATCCGGATGAAGCACATCAGTTTATCGAAGAACTGGCAGACCAGTACGGGATTGCCCCGGAGGAAGCAGAAGCCAACATCGATCCGGATGCGCTGATCTGGAAATTAAAACGGGATAAAGCCCTTCGCCTGATCCTGGACAGTGCGGTGACGGATGAAGAAGGAAAAAAGAAACTTGACCGGAAACGAGAAGATCTGAAAAAGAATATGGAGAAAGATGTCGAAATTAGGAATGAAACCGAATCTTCTGGAGACGGAAAAAATTGAAAAGCTGCTGATTAAATTTTGTATTCCGGCACTGGCGAGCAATCTGGTCACAGCGCTTTATAATATCGTGGACCAGATCTTCATCGGAAATGTCCTGGGCGTGGTTGGAAATGCGGCAACGAATGTGGTGTTTCCGGCCGTGACCCTGATCTCTGCGCTGTCTCTGATGTGCGGGGTAGGTTCCTCCAATGCCATGAATCTCCACCGTGGAAATGGAGAACTTGATGAGGCAAAAAAATGTGTCGGCGGAGGCTTTGGCCTGATGATCCTATGCGGATTGCTCGTCACGGTGCCGATGCTTCTATGGACCAAACAGTTTCTGGTGTTATTTGGCTGTACGGAAACCGTGATGCCGTATGCGATGGAATATGCGCGGATCACATCTCTTTCCTTTGTATGCGCGGTCATTGGAGCCGCAGGCACATTTCTGATCCGTGCGGACGGATCTCCGAATTTTTCCCTCGCCTGCATTGTGACAGGATCTCTGGTGAATGTAGCCCTGGATGCGCTGTTTATCTTCGGATTTGGCTGGGGAATCCGCGGGGCGGCATGGGCGACCTTCCTTGCGGAAACTCTCAGTGCGGTCATGGTTTTATGGTATTTGCGATACCGTTTCCAATCGTTTGCGCTCACGGCAAGGGATTTTAAACCAGATGGCAGGCTGTACCTGAAAATGGCTGTGATCGGGGCCGGTCCTGCGTTCAATTTCGGAACCCAGGCGATCGTACAGATTTTCCTCAACAATGCCCTACGGATTTATGGAGAAACATCGGTCTATGGAAGTGATATCTGCCTTGCTGTGGCAGGCGTGGCCAGCAAAGTGAATACCCTGGCGTCAGCGATGATCGTCGGGCTTACCAATGGACTGCAGCCGATCGCCAGCTACAACTATGGAAAGAAAAACTATGCACGGGTTGCAAAGGCAGCAAAAAAGGTGGTATCTCTGGTATTTTTGCTGGGATGGCTGGTATTTTTGTGCTATCAGCTTTTCCCCGTACAGATCACGGCATTTTTCGGAGAGGGAAACGCCCTGTATTATGAGTTTGCAGGCAGGTTTTTCCGCATGTTCTATCTGCTCATCGGTCTGTTCGGCTTGCAAACCTCTGTGGCGGGATTCTTTTCGGCGCAGGGAAAGGTAAAACAGTCCATAACCATCTCCCTGGTGCGGCAGGTTTTGTTCTTTCCGCCGCTTCTGGTATTCCTGCCACGCTATATGGGACTGGACGGTGTTTTGTGGGCAGGACCCGTCTCGGATCTTGCCATGGCTTTGGTTGCAGGGACATTGTTTTTCCGGGAAATTAAGAAGCTTGAGTCTTAGTTTTCTTGTGTCTGCAGCAATTCCAACTGATCCATATAATCGAGGAACGCGTCGATATCCGGAAGATAGAGGTATCCGTCTCTCTGGGAAATCAATCCCAGGTCACGCAGTTTTTTGAATTTGCGGCTGACCGTAACCCGGTTCATCCCGAGGATATCGGCCAACATCTGGTGACTGACGCGTTCTTTTAAGACCATGCCATTTTCATAGGGTTTTCCAAAGTTTTCAAAATCGCTGATCAGCATCCGGCAGATCTTCCATTCTGCCGTTTGCTTGGCTCCGATGCGCTGTGCCTCCATGGAAGCGCAGAATTTATTGCATACGGAATCGAGAATGTCAAGAACAATATCGATATCCGATTTGAATGCCCGGATCAGGTCACACCGGTTGATCTTTAAGAGCTCGGAATCGGTGATGGTTTCAAACAAGACCGGACAGGGCTTGGGAAACAACACGTATTCTTCCAGGAACAGGGAACCGCTGCGCATAATATTATAGACACGGTGTTCGCCGTCAAACGCATCTTCATAGGCCATGATGCGTCCTTTTTTTATGTAATAAACAGAATCCGGATGATGCTCCCGGTAATCAAAGATATATCCCTTGGGGTATCTGTGACTGGTACCAAGCTTTTCCAAACGTTCGATGCTCCGGTTGATGCGGAGAATATGGTATTGCTCCTGCATCAGCTGTGTGTTCTCAAGGTCCATTGCGGCCGTCCTTTCCCCCTTAACAGGGATATCTGATCATAAGGATGAAACACTTGATTGTTAATCAAATCCCATTTTCTGGCTATATCATAGCATTTTTCCGCAAAAATATCATGTGTAAATTGAGAAAAAATATAAATAAGATATGTAGTCTGGACTACAGGCATCCGCAAAAAAGATGGATTATTATTTTATATAGAAAAGCGAGTTACTTTTATACGTGTTTCGAAACGAAAAATCGGTGCCATGCAGGTTTGACAGCAGATGCAGCTGGTTTGATGGAAAAGGAGGAATTGTGTGAGCGTAGGTGCAGTCATTGTTGCGGCAGGAATGTCTACCAGAATGAAACAATTCAAACAATTAATGAAAATAGGAAACCTGACAATGGCAGAACGGGTGGTGATCCATTTTAAACGGGCCGGGATCCGGGACATTGTCATGGTGACCGGATTTCACAGTAATCTTCTGGAAGAAAGTTTAGGCTATCTGGACATTACATTCCTGGAAAATGAAAATTATGCGCATACCGAGATGCTTGACTCTGCAAAGATCGGCTTGCGTTATTTGAAAGACCGCTGTGATAAGGTATTGTTTTGTCCGGTCGATATTCCATTTTTTACCGATGAGACCGTGGAAAAAGTATTAAGCCGGAAGGCAGGAATTGTAATTCCGCGCTGTGCGGGAAAAGGCGGACATCCAATCGTGATCGATTCGGCCCTTATCCCGTCGATTCTTACCTATCGGGGAGAAGAAGGGTTAAGAGGTGCACTCAAAGCAACCGGTGTTCCCGTTCAGTATGTGGACGTAGAGGATCCGGGATCACTGATGGATGCCGATACCAGAGAAGATTACGAGAAACTGGTACAGCTGTATCACGAAAAGCCGGTGAAGTGGATCTATCAGCTGGAACTGGAAAAACAGTTTGAAAAGGGGAAAATTTGAGAAGCATATATCTGGTGAGACACGGAAAAATAAAACAGGAAGCGGGAGGGCGCAGATGCATCGGGCAGACCGACCTGCCGCTTGATGAAAAATATGTTTCTTCTATATTAAAACTGGGAAACTGGTTTGCGGAGAGACAGCATCATCAAAAAGCATCTGTAGTACTGGCATCCGGAACCTTAAAGCGTGCATGCGATACGGCAAAGTATCTGAAAGAAGGTGCGGGAGAAATCATTTCCGGGAATATCCTTTTTGATGAGAATCTGAATGAAGTTTACACTGGTTTATGGGAAAACCGGGAATTTGAAGAAATTAAGGTTAAGGATCAGAAGCGGTTCGAAGAAAGGGGAAAATCGCTTGGATATTTCCGATTCCCGGAAGGGGAATCCATCTACGAAGCGGGAGTACGCCTGGAAAAAGGATTGAATAAGCTAAGATGTGAACATTCAGAAGATCTGATCATGGTATCGCACTCTGGGGCAATCCGGGCTTTTTTGTGTAAGCTGCTGGGGCTGTCAGCGGATGAGCACAGGAAGTTGGGCGCAGCCAATATCAGCAGCGCAATCCTGCTGGATGACGGAGAACATCTCTTTGTCCAGCGATGCGGATACAAGCCAACCTGTCTGCTGGGGGAGCAGGAACTTAAGGATCTTTATCAGGAATACAGAGTGCCGGAACCGATTATCGCCCATATGCAGAAAACGGCAGAGTTTACAGAAACACTGAAGCCGTGCCTGAAAGAAACGACTCTCAATTGGGAACGGATCAGAAAGGCAGCACTGGTGCATGATATTCTCCGGACGGAACGCTTGCATGCGTTAAAAGGAGCAGATGCACTGCGAAAAGAAGGATACTATGAAATTGCAGAACTGGTTGAGAAACATCATGATCCGGAATTTGCAGAAAACAGCCCACTGACAGAGGCGGAGATCCTTTTTTATGCAGATTCCAGGGTAAAGGAAAATGAAATCGTCAGTGTAGAGGCGCGTTATCAGGCCTCCTACGGGAAATGTCACTGCGCGGAAGCATACAAAAAGCACGAAGCGTTGTACGAAAAAGCGAAGAGCATAGAAAAAAAGATATTTGGATAAAGCAGGCAGGAGAAGGTGTATGGAACCGTCTCCTGCTTGCTATTTCTATCCCAAAATGCTAAAATCGAACTACACACGGACAGTGGAAATTTGTGGGGATTTATTCTCTGTCTGTGTCCATAAAAATGTGAACGGGGGTTCATGAAAAAAGGGAGATTGTATTATGAATATTTCACAAATTACCGGGATTTACTTCAGTCCTACCGGCACGACCAAGAGCGTGACAGAGTGGATTACAGGGCAGATCGCGGCAGATAAACAAAAAACGGATGAGGTGGACTTAACCGATGCCATTCCTTCCCGCCCGGACTATACCTTCACCGAGCACGAACTTGCAGTAGTCGGTGTGCCGGTTTATGGAGGACGTGTGCCGGAAACAGCAACAGAGCGACTGAAAAAAATGCATGGAAAGCGGACCCCGGTGGTGCTTGTGGTTACGTTTGGCAACCGGGCATACGAAGACGCGCTGCTGGAACTTTCTGACTTGTTAAAGAAGCAGGGGTTTATTCCCGCAGCAGCGGCAGCAGTGGCAACGGAGCATAACATTGCCAGGGTGTACGGCACCGGACGCCCGGATGAGAACGATAAAAAAGAAATGACTGCTTTTGCGGAGGCAGTGAGAAAGAAACTGGCAGATACAGCCGGAAGCACGAAGCTGACGGAACTTTCCATCAAGGGAAACCGTCCTTATAAGCCTTATGGAACGCTGCCATTGAAAATCAGCGTATCCTCTGCCTGTGAAAGCTGTGGACTTTGTGTCCGCAAATGTCCGGTTCAGGCCATTTCCAGGACGGACCCGAAGGTGACCGATGAAAGTGCCTGCATCACCTGCATGCGCTGCATTGCAGTCTGCCCGAAGCACGCGAGAAAGCTGGGAACTCTGATGACCCTTGCAATCCGCCAGAAATTAAAGAAAGTCTGCACGGACAGAAAGGATGCAGAGTTTGTACTATGAGGCTGGAAAATGACTTAGACACCGATGACATACGGGGGCTGGTCCTTCGTCTGGCACTGCCATCCATGCTGGCTCAGTTCGTCAGTGTGTTTTACAGCATTGTAGACCGTATGTACATAGGAAATATCCCAAAAATCGGAGAGGTGGCTCTGGCCGGTGTCGGTATCTGCGGTCCCATTGTAACCCTGGTTTCGTCCTTCGCTATTTTGGTGGGGGTAGGCGGCGCGCCGCTTATGAGTATCCGCATGGGGCAGAAGAATGAAAAGGGAGCAGGACAGATCCTTGCCAATTGTTTTCTCATGCTGACGGTGATGTCCCTGATTTTGACCGTCTGTGTGCTGGGAATGCGGGAAAAGCTGCTCTGGTGGTTTGGCGCGGGGGAGACAACCTTTCCCTATGCGCTGTCGTATATGACCATTTATCTGTGCGGAACGTTCTTTGCGCTGATGACGACGGGCATGAACCAGTTTATCATCTGCCAGGGCTTTGCAAAGGTGGGTATGAAGGCCGTTATGATCGGGGCAGTGGCAAATATCGTGCTGGATCCCATTTTTATTTTCGGCCTGCATCTTGATGTGCGGGGTGCAGCTCTGGCCACGGTACTGTCGCAGATGTGTTCCTGCTTTTATGTGCTGCGCTTCTTATTTGGAAAGAAGGTGCCGATCCGCATTACCTTTCATGGGTATGATCCCAGGCTGATGCTGCAGGTAGCCAGGGTGGGCTTCTCTCCCTTTGTCATCATTGCTCTGGATAATGTACTGATCATTTCTCAGAATATGGTGATCCAGAGGCTTGGCGGCCCGGGGCAGGGCGATACCATTCTGACCTGTGCGGCTATTGTCCAGAGCTTTATGCTGATCATTACGATGCCGCTCGGAGGCATTACTTCGGGAACCCAGACGATCCTGGGTTACAATTACGGAGCAAGAAGACCGGACCGCATCTGGAAGGCCGAGAAGTGGATCGTCACATGTGCACTTTTGTTCAACACGGTCATGTTTCTGGCAGCCCAGTGCATCCCGGAGATTTTCGTGCGGATCTTTACCCGCAACGAGGAATATGTAGCCTTAAGTGCCTGGGCTATTCGGATGTCCACGCTGGGAGTGATCCCACTGGCAGTACAGTACACAGTGGTGGACGGATTTACCGGGATGGGCATTGCGAAGGTGGCTATTACCCTGTCGCTGTTCCGTAAATCCATTTATTTTTTGTCGGTGGTGCTGATCCCGCTCCTGACCGGCGTGACCAATGTGTTTTTTGCGGAAACCGTCTCTGACTTTGCCGGTCCGGTATTTTCCATCATCCTGTTCCTCCTGGTATTTAAGAAGGTTGTGGGAGATCCGAAGCAGATATCTGCGGCATAACATAAATAACAGCAATCCGATTCCACAGAGTATCGCATGTAGCCTGTTGCGGAATAAGATACTACTAAGGAAAGAGGGTGATCTCTCATGCGAGAGGAGCTGTTTCATATTATTTTCGGGATTCTGATCCCGTTTCTTGGTACTACCATCGGAGCGGGAAGTGTGTTTTTTGTAAAAAATGAGATCAAACCGGTGATCCAGAAGCTGCTGCTGGGCTTTGCCTCCGGCATTATGGTGGCTGCTTCGGTGTGGTCACTTCTGATCCCGGCCATGGAGATGTGTGAGCCTGCCGGAAAGTTGGCGTTTGTGCCTGCCGCAGCCGGCTTTTCCATCGGCATAGTGTTTCTCTGGGTGTTAGATAAGCTGATCCCGCATCTTCATATGGGAAGCGA
>OKRR01000698.1_pt1 | contig 36923 bp, 33 predicted proteins | sample 1601211 | NCBI WGS metagenome assembly OKRR01 (sample SAMEA3541525, study PRJEB24748) | human gut metagenome | biome: human gut; feature: human-associated habitat; material: faeces | place: China | collected 2012
GGAAATGTACAAAGACCGTTTCAAAGATGCGAGCGACTTTACATTCTACTTTGTACTGCATGTTCTCCAATTCCGCGCAAAAATCCTCGAAAGTCTCATTGGTTTGCCCTTTAATATATTGTACAGTATACTGGGCCACGCGCGTTTCGATATCTGCCTTGATGGTAGCAATGGCAGTCATTGCGTCTCCAGTCGGCTGGACTCCGAGCATGTTATCAATGTAGCCTTGATTGTCCCACAACTCCTTGGTGTCGAGAAGATCTTGATATGTGTCACTGAAAACCAGACCTTGAGCGGCATAAGCAGCCGAAAGTTCCTCCATCTGCGCAGTCGCGCTCTGCTCGTTCGTGGACCAGTTGTAATAGCCGACGCCCGGCGTTGCAATCTTTGTCGACCGCTCATCCTCAGTCTTGTACCCGTCACGATAGACATATTTAAAGCGCGCATCCGGATCTGTATTTAGATCATATTGGACGCCTTCCCTGCCATACTGGCCGGCAACCATTGCCTGCTCTGTCAACATGAAATCGATCCATTTTGCCGCCAACGCCACATCTTCGCAGTCAGCGGAGATGAGCACATCGCCCGTAATGCTTCCGCCGCCGGAACCTGTACCGACATTGATGAGCATAGGTTGATCCCCTGAATGAAGCACGGGGTTCACAACGCCTTTGATGACAGCTGTCGGATCACTGATATTTCCCAGCACCATGGGCATGAGAGTGCCTACATTTGAGTATATGGTAATAAAGCAAACTGTCTTGTTGGTACCTACCATTGAAGCAGGCGCTTGATAAACATCAAGGCCACCTACGGTATCAAAGTTCGGATCAATAAGGCCTTCGGAGTACCATTGACGCATCTCCTCAAGCCATTGTCTGTAACCGTCCTGCACAGGGCCGTAAAGGACCTTGTCATTTTCCACCATAACAGAATTGGTTACACCATAAGCGGACAGAAATGCGCCGTTGATACCGTATCCGTTAGGCCCGACATACAAAGGTGCATCAAGGCCTTCAAGGTTTTCTTTGCAGGTCAACAGCATCTGATGATAATCTTCAATGGTCTCTAACGGACCTGTATAGCCGGCTTTTTCGATCAAATCCTGTCGCACAGCAAGACCTGCCCATTGCAGCTCGCCTCGGTAACCATTATCATCTCCTGCCACATTTGCGGCGCGCCTAACCGTTCCTTCATTCACCGATGTCAGTTTTTTGCGCTCGACTTCATGTGTTTCCAAATAGGCGCGATAGGTGGGCATATACTTTGCAATGGCGTCGCTCATATCGATGGCAACACCATCGTAAATCAAATCGTCCGCCGAAAAACTTGTGGGCGGCAGAATAATGTCGGGCAGATCTGTCGAAGCCTGCAAAAGCTGAAAGCGATCGGCCGCCTCCGCTGCGCTTACAGTAATCCAGTTGATATGGACATTTGTTAACTCCTCAATGTACTGAACACCTTCCAAATCATTTGGATCAGCCACTTTTTCATTGCTCCAGATAAGCCACACGGATAATTCTTTCTTTTCATCTGTTAGCGGCAACGTGACCTCAGTAAGCACCTCCGCATCCCCATTGGATACAGACGTCGTTTGTGATGCACCAGACGTGCCGCCGCCATTGCTGCCGCAGGCGCATAACGAAAACGCCATGACCAAAGCCAGAATCAGGCATATTGTTTTTTTCATCATGTTACATTCCTCCTGTTTTTGATTGAGAAGTAATTCGCACCACTACAAAAAGTGAACATTCACTTTTTATAGCGTACTCATTTTAACCTCCTTTGTCAAGGGAATATTGACTTTTTATATATTTTTCTCCAAATACTTGACTTTTTCTGTGTATATAGCTTATAATTTCTTTGCTCTTAGGTTGCTTATGTGTGTTTTGTCTCTTGAAAAGTGAATATTTACTTGTGGAGGGTTAATTATGACTACAATAAAAACGCCCAGAAACCAGAAAGCGTCCCGAAGGATATATATCGAAGGGCACAAGGGTGCTTTTTTTCACAATCTTCGTGCCGACTTTCTACGCAATAAATTGGCATACCTGTTGTTCCTTCCGATTTTAATCTACTACATTCTATTTCACTATCTTCCCATGGGCGGTCTTGCTATCGCCTTTGAAGATTTCAAACCTCGTCTCGGCATTTTCAAAAGCCCTTTTGTTGGCTTGCAAAATTTTGATTCCTTCTTCAACAGCGTTTTTTTCAAGCAGCTTTTTGTCAACACCCTCACGCTTAGCTTTTTAGACATTCTTTTCTGCTTCACTGCGCCCATCATTTTTTCTTTGCTTTTAAACGAGGTGCGCAACAAACACTTCAAAAAGGCTGTGCAAACCATCAGCTACATGCCCTATTTTCTCTCAGTAGTCGTTGTGTGTGGCATTTTTACTGATTTCTGCCAAGGTGGCGGTGTGTTTTCAGTTCTAGTGGAAAAGCTCACTGGCCAGACGAACGTAACATTGATCGGCAATCCCGAGACTTTCCGTGCCGTGTACATTTTGTTGAATCTGTGGCAGGGTTTCGGGTATGGCAGCATTATCTATCTGTCGACGCTCTCCAGTGTAGATAATGGACTCTATGAAGCTGCAGCACTTGATGGAGCAAATCGATTGCAGCAAACTCTTCATGTTACGCTGCCCGCGCTAAAAAATATCATTATCTTTTCTCTTCTGATGCGTATATCTGCGATTCTTACTGTGGCTACAGACAAGATCCTACTGCTCTACTCCCCTGCCACATACGAAACAGCCGATGTACTTGGCACATACATCTATCGTCTGGGTATTGCAGGCGGGCAGTATGGTTTGACTGCTGCGGTAGGTCTGCTTAACTCTGTCATCGGATTCATTCTTCTCATCATCTCCAACGCTCTCAGCAAAAAATACGCTGAATTCTCGCTGTTCTAAGGGGAGGACTCTGAAATGAAACAATCAACCGGTGAAAAAATCTTTTCTGCTTTTAATTATCTTATTCTGACATTTTTGGCCGTCGTCTGCATCGTCCCTGTTTGGCATGTGCTATGTGCCTCCTTCAGTGATCCCTATGCTGTGGCCACCTCGCACAATTTTATCCTGCATCCCCTGCAAACCTTCCAGACCGAAGCGTATAAAATAATACTAAGCTACGACGGCCTATGGAGAGGATATCTCAACACGATCATTTATGTCGTGTGTCAGTGTGTATTGGCAGTAATCTTCTCCTCCATCGGCGGCTATGTGCTCTCTCGCAAAGGACTGCGCTACAAGTCGATTTTCACGTTGTTGCTTGTGATTCCGATGATGTTCAACGGCGGCATGGTACCCACATTCATCGTCATGCAGCAGCTTCATCTTCTGGATACTGCACTTGTAATGATTCTGCCCGGTTCTATGAATGTTCTCTATTTCATCTTTATGCGTATCGCTATTGAGTCCATCCCGCCCGATTTGGAAGAATCAGCTCGTTTGGACGGCGCGAGTGACCTGCGCATCATGATACAGATCATTCTACCGTTGTGCAAAGCGACGATTGCCGTTATAGTCTTGTTCACTGCCGTTGCAAAATGGAACGACTACATGAGTGCGTTGATTTACTTGCCGACCCGCACAGATCTGTATCCACTGCAAATGTCTATCCGTTCTATTCTGGAAAGTGCGAATTCCATCACCAATGCAACGCAGGCCATTGAAAATGCCAACGCTTACTCGCAGCTCGTTGAGTATGCAGTGATTGTCGTCTCCATCTTGCCTATCATGTGTGTCTACCCCTTTGTACAGAAGTATTTTGTCAAGGGTGTAACACTGGGAGCCGTCAAAGGGTGATGCAATTCATACAGAATTTGACAAAACAATGGATTTACTATATAGTATTTTTTAATTTATTTGCAAAAAAGAACGGAAGTGTGGTATGGACAAAGAGTCGCGCAAGCAGCAGATCCTTCGGTGTGCGTGTAAGCTGTTCGCGCAACAGGGCTTTGACGCAACCAGCGTCGCACAAATTGCCAACCAATGCGGGTGCAGTTCTCCACTGGTGATTCGCTATTTTGGCAGCAAAGAGAATATTTACCTGGCTCTCCTTGAACAACTACGGCAGGTATGCAGTCAGCCTGTAACGATAGATATTCCGACGAACGGTACTACGCTGGAAAAGCTTGAGGTATTATATAATGAGCTGGTTTTTCGCCGAAAGTCTATTATGGATACCAACGCAGAATTGATTAGTGCTTTGCAGTCTCGCGGGAACACGCAGGAGTTACGCGCAGCAGCAATGCGTAATATTCAAGATATTGGCATGGAAATTCTGTTCCCCGTTCTGCGCGAGGGGGTGGCGGATGGTACTTTTCCATCTAATTTCCCTTGTGAGATGACTGCGCGGCTTTTGTGGATGTACATCAACGGCATATACATTATTCGCACCAATTACCACGACCGGCCAATGCTTCCGTTTGCCGTTGTGAAAGAGGTGCTTCTGAGCGTATGAAAAACAACGAATTTCTTAACCTCGACACCTATCATCGCCGGGAGCGTATACTGGATGTAGCTGCTGACTTGTTCGCAGAATACGGCTATGACGCCGTGACGACATTACAGTTAGCGGAGGCAATTAGATGCAGTGAAGCCACGCTGTTCAAGCTTTTTCCCACCAAAAGCCACATCTATAACGCGCTGTTCCGAGAATGGGAAATTGCTGTGCAAGAACCGCCCAGTGTAGCAATCGAGGGCAATTCCGCCATCAAAACATTGAAAAAATTCTTCAACGTATATCGGACACGGAAGGTTTCATTGCATTTGAACATGCGGCCACGTCTTGAATCCGCCGTCTATAGCCGTCGTACAGGGGATCAAAGTCATCGCATCCATGAGGTGCTCGCCAAACAGCCCGATTTTGTATCCTTGTGCCTGACGCCAATTTTCGAGTTCGGACAGAAAAACGGTGAGATTCGAGATGGAGATCCTTTCGTGCTGGCAACGATCTTTTGGGCAATTCTTTGGGGTGAGCTTCGCCTTTGGTACGACGAGGACTATCAGATTCCGTTTCAGGATATGCAGTATATTTTTACCAAACAAGATCATTAAAACACGAACCACCTTTGGTATAACGCTGATGGGGAATTGAACGCGATTCGATTGACGGCCAATAAACAGAGGTGCAAAAGGACCAACACGCTGATTTGTGAAGAAACAGCGTGCTGGTTCTTATTTTGTTTGACTCAATTTTCGGATTATAGAATTTATATAAAAACTTTTAGAAGATCAAACACACCAGCAACAGGTCAAGCGTCGAACAATCAAAGGAGAACAGGACGGCATGGCTGAAAAGTCATGCCGTCCTGCGTGATTAAACTCCTTTCTCAAAGCTTTTTATAGGGCTGCTCATGCTTTTTCTCCGGGCAATTCGCTGAGTGTTTCCAGCTTCGCCTGCAGTTGTTCCAGCATTTTGCTCCATGCCGCCCCACTTTTGTCAACATCACATACGACACTCAACAAAGCCTTTTTGAGCGGCGTGCTGCCGAAATAGGTCACATTGGTTTTCAGCTTGCCAAGATCGAACCGCTCGCCAAAGATTTCCTGGCAAGCACGCATCGCCTGTTCATTCTGTGCAATCACTGCAATGGGACTGTGGATCGAGCATCCGTACGGATCAGGTCCCTGCACTTCTACACTTGCTTTCTGAAGGATATTCCGTGAAGAATTGCCCACAAGGATGTCATACATACCAGGCTCTGTCACCCAAGAATGGCGCTCAGTATCCCAGCTGGCGAAATCTCTCGGTGTTAGGCACAATGTTACGGTCTTTTCCTCGTCCGGCAGCAAACTCACCTTCTGAAACGCTTTCAATTCCTTATCCGGCTTGAGAAGCGTAGGCGTCAGTGCTCGGATATAGAGCTGTACTACTTCTTTCGCTTCCGTCCGGCCTTCATTTTTCACCGTCACACGAACCACCAGAGGCTTCGACGATTGGCTCTGGAAGATTGGAGATACCTTCAGATCCTTCATCGAAAATCTGCTGTAGCTAAGTCCGAAGCCAAACGGGAAGAGCGGCTCGAGGCCCTTGTAATCATAATAACGGTAGCCAACGAACACTCCTTCACCATAGTTCACATGCCCATATTCACCAGGAAAGTTGATGGCTGTAGGCGTCTGCCGATACGTTTTCGGAAATGTTAAGGGGAGCTTTCCGCTGGGACTGACTGTTCCGAACAGGATATCCGCCAGCGCTCGCGCTCCCTCCATACCCGGAAAGTAAATGCATACAAGGGCGTCAATGTCATCCAGATACGGCATCAGCTCCACCGGTCCTGCAACATTCAGTATGAGAACGATTTTTTTACCAGCGACCTTTGCAAGAGCAATTGCCTTTGCCAGCCGGGCTTTATCTTCGTCATCAAAGTCCATTGCAGCACGGTCGCGCCCTTCTTGTCCGGAAGCACCGGCGGTAATGATGACAACGTCAGTATCAGGGCACACTCTGTCTTTTACAACCGTCTCTGTATAACGTGCCAGCTCCACAGGCAGGCTGGTGGATTTTGTCGTATCCACCTGCGCGCTCCCGGAACCGGATTCCATAAAGTGGTCTGTCAGGCGGCCAAAAAGCGCTGTTTTTGCTCCCTGCGCCAACGGAAGGACACCGTCATTTTTAAGCAGTGTGATTCCTTCTACTGCTGCTTGATAAGCAACTTCGGCAGACAACTGCTCATCCACTTTCGTATACTTTCTCCCCTTGAATTTCGGCGTTTTGAGAATCATACGCAGAGTGCGCGTCACAGCGTCATCAAGGCGCTCCATCGTAATCGTACCGTCAGCAATCGCTTTGTAAAGGAGTTCCTTGCCGCGCGGACCAGGCATGTCCATGTCATTGCCTGCATTGAGGGCCTTTACCTGATCGTACACCGCACCCCAGTCGGATACGACCTGTCCCTCGAAGCCCCATTCTTCTTTTAATACCTCCGTCAAAAGCCAATGGCTGTGCGCACAGGGTGTACCATTGATGGAGTTGTAAGCGCTCATGACTGTCTCGACTTTTCCTTCTTTCACAGCTGCCTCAAAGCCGGGCAGGTAGATCTCTCTCAGAGCGCGTTCAGAGATACACTCGTCGATTCCCTGGCGCAGCGTCTCCTGATTGTTGGCAGCAAAGTGCTTCACATTCGCAACCATACCTTGATCCTGTACCCCCAGCACAAAGCGCGGCGCCATTGCGCTGCTCAGACAAGGATCCTCGGAAAACGATTCGAAGATTCGCCCATTTTTGGGGTCACGATGGATATTCGTGTTAGGGGTGCCAAGCAGTACGTCGACGCTGAACGCCATCGCCTCTCGAGCAACCGCCTTACCGATGTCATAAACAACAGATGGATTCCATGTTGCACCCAACAGCATCCCGGGAGGAAAACAGCCCGGCTGCGCACCGTCCGGTCGTAATGCGTTGATGCGTTCGCGCAGTTTGGCAATGATATATTTCTGACGTTCTGGCAAGCTATCGGGCACAGGGTCGTCGTTGGTAACATAACGCATATAATCCATTGCACCTGCACCGCTCTCGTTGTTCGATTCATTGCCAACCTTGAGCGGCTCTGATTTCATCTCACGCGCAATGAGTCCGAGCATTTCCATTGCGAGTTGCATCATGTTGACGCCCGTCGCACCATCAAGGTATCGGATAGCCGGAATGCCATACTTTTCTTGTGCGGCAGTGGAAAAGAACGTGCCGCCTACAAGTAGATCAACCTTTTCCTCAGGCGTCATTTCCCGGAGCAGTTCCGGGATTGAGCTTTCATTTACCAGTTTTGCCATTATGTTCCCTCCTAATTTTTGATTGCATCGTACACGAGATCCCGCAGTGTGGGGTGAATTGTCGAAAAGGCGCTGCCGCTCTCAGGAGCGGCCTGCACATAGAAAACAGCAAGATGGTTCTCCGGGTCAGCCAGCACGTACGCTCCTGCTGCACCATCCCAGCCGAATTCGCCAAAGGGGCTTTTCGATTGAGTGGTGTCAAGCAGTGTACGCACACCATAGCCGTAGCCATATTCGAGCTTGCTGCCCCCAATGTGAAAATCCATCAGTTGCTGTTCATCCAGCCGATTTTTTCGGATCTCGTCAATAGACTTTTGGCTCAGCAGTCGCGCACCATTCGCCGCTACACCGCCATTGGCAAGGATGTCCAGTACCTTTGCATAGGACTCAACCGTGCAACAAATACCTGCACCGCCTGAGTCGTAATGGTCGCTGATACGCGTAGGATTTTCCTTGGAAACGATATACTGCTTTTTCTCGTTGTCAAATGCGTACAAATCGGTGCGCAGAGCACGTTTATCATCCGGGATGTGATAGTACATTTCGGACGCTCCTGCAGGGTCAAACACATATCGCTTCATATAGGTGGCAAAGCGCAAACCGGAAGCGATTTCCACAACGGCAGCCAAAAGGTCAAGTGCGTAAGAGTAGGCGTATCGAGTACCGGGTTCGTACAAAAGCGGGCTTTCACTCCATGCGCGCGCGATTTCTCGTGTCGTAGCATGGGGATTTTTTGCTATCAGCGCCAATGTCGCCTCAGATACAAAATTGTAGGAAAAGCCCGCTGCCATGGAGAGCATATCCCGCAAGCGAATCTTATTTTTCGCGGGCGCACATTTGCTCTTTTTATCCGGCCAACCAGCCAGGAACTTCGCATTTGAAATAAAGTCCGTGAGATCAAACTCTTGCACCACCTGCATGTTTTTGAACTCGGGAAGATACAGGCACAACTCGTCATCCAAACTGATTTTTGCCTGTTCCACCAATTGCATAACAGCAATTACCGTCATAACCTTTGACGCTGAAAAGATGTCGTGGAGATTCTGCTCTGTCAATGGTACTGTGTCCTCAAAATCCGCTGTGCCCGTCAGATGGCGGTATAAAGTTTGATGATCTTTCAGAACGATGCAGTCACAGCATCGAACATCAAACTGTACCCGCAAACTGTCAAGATACTCCGTCACTTTTTCAAAATTCATAATTGCCCCTCCCGCGCCATAGTTTTCTGTATTATAACAGCTGCCAGTATTCCTGCAATCTCAAAACAACTTTTGTTGTTCTAAAACTACGAACGTAAAGAACTTTCCGCCAATATTTTTCACCAGTCAGCCAAATATTTGTTCAATAGATAAAGTTGGACCGTGCCATGAGCGAAAACGGAGAAATGTGCCGTCAAAGCCGAAGTGCTCACTTTGTCTGCCTCATAACAGCCAGTTTCTGATCAATATCCCAGAACCACATACATACAAAGCAGACAGCACTGGCAATGGCCGGCACCACAAACAAAAGGAAAGTCTCCGCCGCCAATGCGCTTTGGGGCTGCGTGGCAAGCGCCCCATCGTAGTTGCCGAGGGCCAACCCCCAGCCAAGGATCGCAGAGCCAAGCCCGGTGCCTACTTTTGAGCCGATGGAACTGACCGAGGTGACCAGGCCCTCATAGCGTTCGCCGGTTTTCAGCGCCAGATAGTCGATGATGTCTGAGGCAAAAGTGAAAATGGCTGCGACAAAAGGCGCAAGGGAAACGCCGTGCAGCGCCGTAGAAACAAATACCAGAGGAACACTCAGGCCTTGGGCGCCCACATATCCAATGATGCCGCCCACAATGCCAATGACTGCCGCAACCAGCAGAACATTGCGCTTGCCATGTTTGGAGAACATCTTGGGGGCAAACGCCATCACGACCACTGCGGAGAGAATGGAGATGATGGCGACCAGCGCATACATATCCGCATTGCCAAACACATCACGGGTAAAGAACACAGCTGTGGAAAGGAAAATGCCGTTGATGATGAAGCACGCAATAAAAATCAGAACGGTAATGTAAAAATATTTTGTGGACAGCAGCTCTTTTATCCCCTGTTTGATGTCATGAGAGTCCCTTTGCCTGTTTTCGGTGTCTGCACAAACTGCCACCTTTTCACGTGTACCCAAATAGCAGATTCCCTCAAAGATCAGGCAAAGGATGCTGAAAATCAAGGCAACGCGTGTCCAGGATGCCTGCACCTTTTCACCGCCTCCCGCTGCCAGAAGCTTGGGCGTGAGGATCGCCAGCAGCAACCCGGCGATGAACGAAAAAATGCCGCGCAGAGAACTGACCTTGTTTCTGTCCTCGCTGGTAAGGCTGATGCGGGGCAGCATGGCATGATAGGCCACGTTGTTGATCGTATAGACAACGACGGTCAGTACGAAGTAGGTAACAACGATCCACGTCACTTTGGCTGACATGGATAAGCTGCCGGGCACATTGAAAACGAGCAGTTGTATCATTACCAGCGGAATGATACTGGCGCCAAACCAGGGGCGGGCCTTTCCCCTCTTCCCATTGGTCTTTTCAATCATCAGGCCAGCCACAATGTCGCTGAAGCCGTCGAAAATTCTGCAGACCAGCATGATGGTGCCAACCAGCGCGGCAGAAACCAGAACACTGTCTGTATAATACAAGGTTAGGAACGAGGAACAGAATGTCCAAACGAAGTTGGAGCCCAAGTCGCCCAAAGCATAAACCAATCGCTCCAATCCGGTGGTTGTTCCGACAACGCGTTCTGCATGTGTTTTCATAAAGTATCACTCCTTCTTTTTTGACATCGCGGTCAAACGATCAAACCTGTTATTCGTCTACCTGCACCTGTGCCGCTCCCTGGGCAAGCCCGTCTGCGTTGGCTTTGATCTGAACCTTCCCGGTTTTCTCAGACAACACAACAGCCAGCAACCGGCCGCGATAGGTGGTGAATTGGTGTGCCTGATAACTTTCAGTCGTATCCGGGCGGGCGCTGCCCAAAGCAAGCAGCCTACCGGCGCCTTCCACCTCCACCGTCACGCTGGCTTCCTTGGCAGGAGAGAGCGCTCCTTTTGCGTCGGCCAGATACATCGGCACATAAAAAATGTCTCCGGCTCGAACGGCGCTTTCCTCCGGGGCAACCACCACCTGTGTCGCTGTGCCCGCTGTTTGCAGCACAGTACGGCCACACTCCGCCCCATCTGCGCCGTAGGCAATGGCCGTCAGGGTGCCGGGATGATAGGGAGTGCAAAAGACCGCTTTGCAGTTTTCCAGCGGCTTGCACGCCACCAACTGTCCATCATTATGCAGCGCGACCTTTGTGCCGGGGCTGAACACTTCGATCTCGGCGCTGCGCCCCTCACAGCCGGGCCATGTCCAGGAGGCAACGCTGTCGGTCATGCGCCAGTTCCCCAATGCATATTTCTCGCCACTGTGGTTTACCGGGCGCACGCCGATATAGGGCTTATCATAAGTGCCCCACAAAATGGCCGTGTAGATGGCAGCGCTCTCCGGCTGGCCGATCAAATCCACACTGCCGCAGGCAGCCGTGAAGGCTGGGTAGCTTTTGGAGAAAGGCGCCTGCGAGGTTCCGTACACCGGAAGCCCTACGCCCGCTTCCCCCAGATAGTCCCATGCTGTCCAGTGAAAATCTCCGATCACATAGTCATTTTCCAGTACGGTGTTCCAGTTGGAAGCCATGCGGGCTGGAAATGTCTCGCTGGACAGGATCACCCGCTCCGGGAACTTTTCATGTGTGCCGGCATACAGGTTGTGCCCGTAGTTGTAGCCCACAATATCCACCGCTTCTGCGCAGTCGTGGATAATGGCTTCCAAGCTGTCCGGGGTGATGGACGCCATGATTTTGGGCAAAAGCGCCACAATATCATTGACCTCCTTGCTGCCCACCGTTTCACCATCGCCCTTTTTCTCGGCTGCCTGCTGCGCTTTCATGGCAGCCAGCGTCGACAGCATGCTGTTGATGGCGATCATGGTGGGCCGGGTGGGGTCGAGTTCCTTAAACTTTGCACAGAGCATTTTGCAGATCGCGCCGCCAAAAGGCAGGCCGGTGTCCGTGATCTCGTTGCCCACGCAGTACATGATGACACAGGGATGGTTGTAGTCCTTCTTGACCATACTTTCCACGTCCTGCTGCCACTGCGCATCAAAATGGAGGGCATAGTCACAGGCCGATTGGGGGATTTTCCATTGGTCAAAACTCTCGTCGATCACATACAAACCCAGCTCGTCGCAGACATCCAGAAAGTTTTTTCCAGCCGGGTTGTGGGAATAGCGGATCGCATTGTAGCCCAGTTTTTTCAGTTGTCTGGCTCGCCGCATCTCCGCCTTATCCCAGGCGGCGGCCCCCAGGATGCCGTGGTCATGGTGGACACAGCCGCCCCGCAGTTTCACAGTTTTGCCGTTGACCTGAAACCCCTTGTGAGCGTCCCATGCAAGGGTACGGATGCCAAAGCGGATGTCTTCGCAGTCATCGCCATATTGCACATGGGCAGTGTAGAGGTACGGCGTTTCGGCGCTCCACGGTTTGGCGCTCGGGATGGCGAGGACGAAATCCTCTCCCGTACCGGTCACACCCTCTATGGTGACAGTGACGGCTTTGGGGGCCTGTATGCGAACCACAGCCGGCTCGACGCTCTCGGTGGTGATTTTCACGCTTTCCGGGTCGATCCCATCCTGTGGCCCCGTCCACAGATTGACCGGCCGGTAGATGCCGCTGCCGGAATACCACCTGGAGTTGGGGCAATCGGAGTTATCGGCAACCACACGCAGCACATTATCCTGCCCGATCTGTAAGGCGCCGGTCAGTTCCACAAAGAAGTTGGAATAACCATACAACCGGCCGCCCACTTGCTTCCCATTCAGGAACACCGCGGAATTCATGTACACGCCTTCAAATTCCAGCAGTACCCGTTGGCTTGCCCATTCCGCCTTGCCAAACAGAGCGGTTTCGTACACATACTTACCGCCCGGCAAGAAGCCAGTGGCCGCACCGTTGGGGCAGTCGGCGCTGCGGGTTTCCAGAATCATGGCATCGTGCGGAATCACCGCATTTTTTTTGCTTCCTTCCTCTCCTTCTTTCCAGAACATCCAGCTTTGTTGCAACCGTTCTTTTCGCATAGATGGATACACCCTCCTTTTGCGGGTAAGTTCTTTACTTTTATAGTAAAATGCAGACCATCCCGGAGCAATGACACCGTCCGACCTTTCAGCGCTCGCTCACTAACAGATTACGATGTTTCTTCCTTTTGGCACCTGTTTTTGTAACATATTGCGCCACATTATGAGAAATTTTATAACATATCACGACATGTTAAATTGCCGTTGCCGCTTAAATGTGCTATATTGGTCGTGAGGTGAAGCGCAATATGGACATCTCATTTGACTCTATTCAACTTGCCGGTGAGCAGCGGTACAACGACATCGTTGCTTTCCACGGAAAAGGCAACGGCGACATTTTTGTGCAGGAAAGCCTTGTCCCGTTCTTTCTGATGCTGATGAACGTGCAGGCCGCTCATCCGAAAAAAACAACGTTTTCCCTGTATACTCCCACCTCGCAGTTGTATTCTGCATCGGCAAGCGATCTCAAGGGACGCAGCCGGAAAAGCCAGCACCAGCACAACTGCTTTGAGTTCACCTATGTGCTGGAGGGGAATCTATATCAAATTGTAGAGGGAAAGCGATACTATTACCCCACCGGAAGCTGTTGTCTGATGAACCGGAATACGTTGCACACAGAAGAATTCTCCTCCGACTACACCTGTGTGTTCCTCTCGATCAGCCCCAGCTTTGTACAAAAGTTGATGAACAACGGCCGGCCTCTTTTATTTGCAGGCGAGCAGAAGCTGTATCAGAATGTGATATTTCAGTTTTTGCGCCAGAATATGGACGACAGCGCCACAGACAGAAAGGACTTTTTGGACTTCGTCCCCAAAATCACACAGAATGAACAGGTTGTACTGGTGCATCAAATTTTTGAGGAACTATTGTACACAATGATCACACCTGACTACGGAGCCAGTTTTCGGTTGTTGGAACTGCTCTGCCGCCTGATCGGTATTTTAGGCGACCCGGAGCGTTACAACGGCGAGCACGTTACAGCGCAAAGCAACGTGGAATCCCTTTTATTCTCCCGTATCGACCGTATCCTCAGTGAGCGTCATGGCCGTGTCACCAATGCGCAGTTGGCAGAGCTTCTCAGCTACAACGGCTCTTATTTGGGGCGCATCGTCAAAAAATACACGGGTAAAAGCCTGTTCGATTACAGCATGACCTTCACGATGGAATACTTCCGCAATCAACTGCTCACCACTCGAAAGACCACAGCGGAGATTGCTGCCGAGCTGCATTTCACCAACCTGACGCACTTGTACAGTCTGTTCAAAAAACACTTTGGTGTGACGCCCAAAGAATACCGGAGGTTGTATGGAGGCCGTCGTCCCTGAAGATCTCTTGACTGACGCAAAAACGAGACGCTCTCACACGGAGAGCGCCTCGTTCGTCCTTCGCCTTGATCACAGCCCTGTAAACACCCACAGAGCCTTTTCCACATCCACCTCCATGGCGTTCTGCGCCGCAAGCGCCAGGTCATGAAAAAAGGTCACATCCTCAGCTCCCAGCAGCGCCTTCACCGCCTGCACGCCCGCCCTGGACATGTAGCTGTAGTAGTTGATTTTCCGCAGGCCGTTGGCGATGCCCTTGCGGTAGTCCTCCGGCGATACACCTGAGCCACCATGCATCACAAGGGGCAGACTGGTCCTTTCGGCAATCACCTTCACCCTGTCCAAATCCAGCACGGGCTTTGCCTTGTAAATGCCGTGTGCCGTGCCGAAGCTGGGGGCCAGTGCGTCAATGCCCGTTTCGGCACAGAAAACAACCGCCTCCTCCGGGTCGGTGTATACAGGACCGCTGCCGACGGCTTCGCCGCCTTCCCTGGAAGCCAGCGCTCCCAACTCAGCCTCTACGCCGCAGTTGTAGTTTTTGGCCATCGCCACAGCCTTTTTGGTGTTGGTAAGGTTTTCGGCATAGGGCAAGGTGCTGCCGTCGTACATCACACCGGTAAAGCCGATGTCCAGCGCCTGCTGCATATAGTCCAGCGTTTCGCAATGATCCAGATGGACGCACACCGGCACCTTGGCTCTCTTGGCTGCTTCCACCATCACCGGACCGATCTGGGCCAGCGGGGCCACCGCCTCGTGCAGTTGGGCATGGGACAGGATCACGGGCACATTCAGCTTTTCTGCCGCAGCCAGTACCGCGTTGATACATTCCAGGTTGGGCGTGTTGAATGCGCCCACGGCAAAGTTGTGATTTTGGGCAAGCCATAAAATCTCTCTTAAATTGACAAGCATACTGTTTCTCCTTACACAAGCGGGCGCACAGCGTTGTACAGGCCCTGATATCGCTTATATACTTCCTCATATCGCCGGGTCATTTCCGGCCTTGGCTCATAGGTTTCTGTCTTGCGCACCATGCGCTCACATGCCTGTTCCAGACTCTCAAACATCCCCACTGCCAGTCCCGTGAGCATAGCACAGCCTACGGTGCCCGCGTCCACGGTTTCCAGCGCCGTGATGGGCAGGCCCAGCATGTCCGCTTTCATCTGCATCCACAGGCGGCTGTGCGCGCCGCCCCCGGTGGCGTGCAGCTTCGAGAAGCGAATACCGGAATTCGCCAGCGCCTCATAGTTCAAACGCATCTCGTATGCCACGCCCTCCATGCAGGCCCGGTATATTTCCCCGGCTGTGGTGGCAGTGGTCAGGCCCAGAATGGCTCCTTTTGACCCTGTGTCCATGTAAGGTGTGGCCGCCCCGGCAAAATGAGGCAACACAAGCAGCCCGGTGGGACCTTGCCCGCTGTAGGCAGCCTCCATGTTTTCGTTTGTTTTTCCCTTGCCGAAGATGTCCATGCACCATTGCAGCAGCGCCCCGCCCGTATAGGAAAAGGCATAGGCCACATAGCTTCCCGGGGTAATGTAGGGCACCACGGCGAAGTTGCCGCAGCGCATGATGTCAAGCCGGGGCATGCTGTCGTAGATGGGGGTCAGGCACTCCACCGTACCCGCGCCATCCACTGCCACGTTGCTGTCGAAAGCGCCCGCGCCGATGGCCGCGGCTACCTGATCATGGCTTACCGACACAACGAGGCAATCACCACTCAGCCCGGTGCATCGGGCAGCCTTGGCTGTCAGTGGCCCGGCCGGGGTACCGGTGGGCACCGGTGTGCTCATCAGCGCCGGGTCAAGGCCCGCTGCACGGAACATCTCGTCGCTCCAAGTCAGATTTTGCACGTCAAAGCCCATGGTGCGGGAGGCCAGCGAGTGGTCGATCTGTGCCACGCCGGTGAGGTGCCACACCACGAAGTCCTCCATCAGCAGCACACGCTTTGCCTTTGCAAACAAGGCGGGCACATGAGCTTTCAGCCACATGAGTTTGGGCAGCGAATACATCTCGTGAGGCGCAAGGCCGGTGATGCGGGCAATTTGTTCCGCCCCCAGTTTCCCGGTCAATGCAGCACATTCTTCCGCACCCCGTGGATCGGTGTACAGCATCGCCGGAGCCAGGGGCGCCCCCTGCTCGTCCGCCAGGACGAAGGTTTCACCAAAGCTGGTGACGCCAATGCCCGCAAGATCCGGATGCTTTGCGCCCATCTCCGTCAGCACGGCAAACACGCCATCCAGCAACGCACCAGCGTCCATCTCATGGGCTGCGGCGGCGCGGCTGACAGGATAGCTCCGATAAGCTTTGTCGAGCTGCTTGCCCTGTTCATTGAACACAGTCAGCTTGCAGCCGGTTGTGCCGATGTCCAAGCCTGCGATTTTCATGTCTTACTCCCCATCAATATCTACCCAATCATAGTGCAGGTAGGTGGTGAACGCCTCTTTCAAAATGTCCTTCATGTGGCCCACGCCTACGCTGGTGTGGTGTTTGAAACCACCACGGGCCAGACGGATCAGCTTGTTCTCCATATCGGAGATCTCGCACACTCCTGCACAGCCGAAAAACTCCTTCTCAATCGGATCGTCGGTGAACTGTGCCTCGGAAGCGTAAATGATAATTTTGCCGTCCTTCGTCTGGCAGTTGGAAATCGTGGTCGGGAATGCCTTGATGCGGCCCTCGTTACTACCCCAGCCGGAACCGGGGTCGGTCTTGTCGAACATCTTGTGATTGGTCACGATTCCCTTGCCGGCCATCAGGCTTTGCGCTACCGGGCCGCAGTGGAACAAAATCACCTTATTCTCCTCGTCGCCATAATTGTTGTTCCAGTCCAACACGGCAGTGGGCTGCTCGCTGGCAAGGCTCATCGCTCGCATGGCAATGGCCGAGCACATGTCGATCTCGCAGGACGCCACAATGCCCCGATCGTTCAACTCACTCAGCAGCACGCAAGGGCAGATGCGCAGCACCTGCTCCATCTCGTTCCAGCAGCGCAGAGCCAGCGCATCCAGATGATACTCCTCAATGTAGCCGTCAATCGCCACCGACACCTTTGCCAAGGTGTTCTTGTTGGTTTCTGGCACAAGCGTGAAGTTGGTGTACTGTTCCAGCCGGACCTTTTTCGCCACCACCTTGGGGTCGTTGTCGTCCATATGCTGCACCTTGTGGAACAGCTCGGAGAGATCGAAGCTCTCCACATTGATGCCATATTTTTGCAGGGCGATCTCGTCAAACCGGGTGGTTTTAAAAGCGGTGGTGCGGGCGCCGATGCAGCCCAGGTTAAACCGCTTCATGCCATTCACCACCCGACAGATGGCCGCAAAGTCCCGCAGGTTCTCTGTGAACTTCTCACTCAAAGGATGCACCACATGGGGTTTCAGCACTGTGAAAGGCACGTTATACTGGGTGAACACGTCGGTGACGGAGAACTTGCCGCAGAAGGCGTCACGTCGGTGGGCAAAATCCATCTTGCCGATTTCGTCCGGGTAGGCCTGCATTAGGATGGGCACGCCCGCGTCCTGCAGAGCGGTGATGGCGCCATTCTCGTCCGCAAAGATGGGCATGGAGAAGATCACGCCATCGTATTCCCCCTCATGCTCTTTCAGCCACTTGGCGTACAAAAGTCCCTCATCCCGTGTCTCAATGCCGCCGTATCGAGTCAGCTCGGCATCCATGGCGATGTAGTCGTAGCCCGCATTGGTAACTGCTTTGATCATATCCTCCCGCGCGCTGTAGATCAGTTCACCAGGCATAAAGCCTCGGTTACAAAAAGCCAAAGCGAAAGTCATCTTCTTTGCCATTGTTCAGTCCTCCTTAAACGTGATGGTTACCGTGTTGGTTACGCTCTCAAAGGCTCCCAGCACCGGCAGGGTTCCATTGTCTCGTTCCGCGCTGCGGCCCATGATGTAGCAGTTGGCAGGTTCCAGACCCAGCACATAATCCCCATGGGCCATGCTGCGCCATTGGGAGAGAATGGGTAGCGTATCCCCGCTCCATGTCATTGTTGCTGAAATCCCTAACGCCGGATTTTCCAGCCGCGCCCAAAACTCCCGGTGCATCTTTTGGAAAAACACTCGCTCTTCCTCTCCGGGGATGGGCTTGTCAAAGCTGCACTCCCGGCCAAGGCCCGTTTTGGCGAACTCGGTGCGGGGAATCGTCTCCCTCTCGTCTGGCAGCACAAGCCTTGCCTGTTCACTGAGAAGCGGGTACCCGAAGTTGCAGTGGTAGATCTGCATATATTCTTCCGGTTGAGGAGTCTGGTTTGTCACCTTGTCCTCCACCGTGATGGACGTCCCCTGCACCGGGATACGGATGGTTCGCTTTACTTCCAGCGCATGGCCGAACAGAGCCGTCTCCCGCAGGGTCCCCCTTACAGTGATGAACTCGTCGTCCACGTCTGTGGAAATGTACTGCGCCTGCAAGCTATGATACCGCCCGTGCAAAGGATGCCACTCATCTCCATCCCGATTGGCTGGGCCTGCCGAACGCAGGCCACAGGTGTACAGCAACCCGCCGGGGAAAGTGTGTAAAAACTCTGTCTCGTGAGCACTGATGACGGCCGGGCTGTCATAACCGTTTTTGCTCATCCAACTCATGACCGCTCCCTTGTAGCGACACTGTCCGATGTCCAACCCTGTGTCCGGCAAAATGTCCAGTGCCAGACCCCCGGCAGTACACACCTCAATCATCTGTGTACCCCGGGCGCGGCCTTCATCTACCGTTATCCGACGCAGGGTAAACAACTGAGCCGGGTTGCCGATATAACCTTGCCGCTGCGCTGTTTGCATGATAACCGCCTCCGTTTCCTACTTATAAATCTAACCATTGCACTGTACAAAATATAGACGCTTTCGTTCGTTTTTCTTTGAATTTGTTCGCAGCTGTATTACAATATATCAATTCATTTTTTGTGCAGGATTGCGAGGTGTTTCCAATGATTTCCGTTTTCAATACAACAAAACTCCGTGATTTGTTAAAAGACTTCTATCAGATCACACACATTCGAATTACAGTGTTTGATGAGAACTGCACCGAAATTGTTTCTTATCCCGATCAAGTCGTGCCCTTTTGTCAAATTGTACGTTCCTCCGAAACCGGCCGCATTGCCTGCGCCAGCTGCGATCAGGCGGCTTGCAACAAAGCAGCAAGCCAGCGAACCACACAAATCTATTGTTGTCATGCCGGGTTAACGGAGGCGGTGACCCCTCTGATCGTGCAGGATATGCTCGTGGGTTATTTGCTGTTCGGCCATGTGTTTTCCTATCCTGATGCAGACGTGGGTTGGCAGAACATTTCCCTCTGTACAAGTAAGCTGCCGGTGGAGCAAAAGCAGTTGTATGAAGCTGTTATGCAGCAGCCACTGATCGAATATGAGTTTGTCGTCTCTGCCACACACATCATGTCGGCGGTCGCCTCGTATCTTGTGATGGAGCGTATGGCAATTTTACAGTCTGACCGGTTGGCTGTTCGACTGGATCGCTATATCTCCGAGCACTACCAGGAAGATTTTACAGCGCTGGAACTCTGCGCTCGATTTCAAATTGGCAAAACACGTTTGTATCAGTTGTCACAACAGTTATACGGCTGCGGCATTTCCGAACATGTCCGGAAGCTGCGCATGGCCTATGCGAAGACATTGCTGACTGCCAAAAAGTACCCTCTATCGGAAATTGCTGCACAGTGTGGATACAGCGATTACAACTACTTTATCAGCGTGTTCACCCGTGAAGTTGGTATGTCTCCCCGCCGCTGGCAAGTATTGAACGGGTAATAATGATGTACAAAGCTCTCCTAAAAAGGCTAAAATGAACCGACCAGCCCTGAAGCAATCGGCATTCTCGATTTGATACGACTTCTGAGTTGGCCCTAAGGCTTTATAACCTTGGCTCGCAGAAAAATCTCATTGCATCTGCGCGCTCCCCATTCACCCATACCTCAAAGTGAAGGTGGTTGCCCGTGGAGTTTCCTGTATTGCCTACGAAGCCAATCACCTCGCCCTGCTGCACCTGCTGGCCGGGAGTCACGCAGATGGCCGAACAGTGTGCATAGAGGGTTTCCAGCCCATTGCCGTGATCGATCTTGATGTGGTAGCCGTAGCTGCCACCCCAGGAATCGATGCCGTTGGCGATGGTCACCGTGCCGGCCGCAGCCGCCAGGATCTGGGTCCCGTTGGGGGCGGCGATGTCGGTTCCGTTGTGGTATTCGAGCTCGCCGGTGATCGGATCTGACCGATAACCAAAGGAAGACGAAATGGAGAAGGTCTGCGGCAGGGGCCACGCCAGCGCGCCGATGGGCACCCAATCTGTGTCCGGGTTGATGATCTGCCCGCCGCCGGCCACAAAGCCGCCCAGCAGCTGTGCCCACAGGTTCTGATTGTCCGGCTGCATCAGCAAAGTTAAATACTCATTCTGACGGCTGTTGAAATGGTACTTCTCTGCCATTTCAGCAGCCGTCTTGTGCGTGATGGTAATGGTCAGCACTGTTTCCGTGACGGTTTCCGTGGAGGTTTCTTCTCCATCTTCATTGGTGGTGGTCACTTCAACCTCATGAGATTCTGTGTGTGTCGTGTAACTCACATCATTCATCTCCCACAGGATAGTTCTCAACTCATCCACTTGGGCATTGCTCAACGAGGCCACTTGTTCGCCATCGGAAGCGCCCGACACCTTTGCGGAAAAGACAGCTAGCACCTCCTGCCAGTTGATCGAGAGACTGCCGTCGTTGGAGGTCATCTCCTGCCGGTCATGGGAGACATTCTCTGTGATCTGCTGCAGGTGATCCGCATACTCCTGGTTTATCATCTGCACAGCCTGGGATACGCTGGTACCGGAGCCGGCGGATTGTACGCCAAAGAAGATGCCATAACTTGAGCCCATAACCAGGGCGATCAGGCAGATGAGCAGAATGATCACCACCGCCACCCAGCTGCCGGCCAGGATCGCCGCCGCAAGGCTCTGCGCTGCAGCCACCGCCGCTTTGAGGGCAGCCATCACCGCATGAGCTGCCGCCCGGATCCCGCGAACCGTGGCTTTGGCCGCCGCCTGCATGCGCTGGGTAATTTGTTGTGCTGCCTTTGCAGCTTTTTGAGTATTGGCGGCCATCTGCCGTGCTCTCTTGATTCCTTTCCCGCCCTGCTTAATGCTTTTGGCTGCATTGGCCTTGGGCTTGGCCGCAGGCTGCCGGCCCTTGATGGTCTTATTTCCAGCCGGTTTCGTGGCTGCGCCTTTTCGGGTGGTTCCTGTTCCGTGCTGCGCCGTACCGGAAACCTGGTTTTTGATACGAGCCACTTCCCGGCGTTTCTTGACCTTTTGGCTGGCGATCCGTATCATTTTTTTGCCCCCATCATATGCCATTTCTGCGCCCTTCTTGGCCGTGGTTTCTGCACTGGACAGCATCTGATCTCCGGCGATATTGGCCGGAGCATTGCCAGTGGCTTCCTGCTGGCTGGCAAAGGGGGTTTCCATGGTCTCGCTCAGCGTCTTGTCTTTCGTATGGAGCCACATTTCTTTCATGGCGGTCTTGGGTACGACTCCCCCCTTATCTAAGGTTCGGGGCTGTCCTCCTGCCGGCTTTGTTTTTATCTCTTTCAAGATCTGACCTCCTTTATAGGATATGTACCGAGGGTTTGGGAGGCCCCCGGCTGTTTGTTCTCTTATTCATCGTTCATTCCTTGTTTCGTTTTCTCGGGCACCCTTCTTGTTCCAACCGGTCATCAAGCGCAGTAAAAAAGGCCCGCCCGGAAAGGGGCAGACCTTGTGCGGCTCGTTCTTCTTCGAGCTTGAAACGGATGTCCAGTTGTCGGGCAGTGTAATCCGGGCGGAAGGGTTGCCAGGTATGTGCATCCATGTACAGGAGCTTCTGCCATAGATCCGGACAATGAACACGCAGCTTCCGCAGTTCACTCAATGGCTGCAGCGGACAGCACCAGCAGGATACCCGCCGAAAAATGTCGTACAGCCCACCCCAGTCAAATCCATGTTTCTTGCAATACCGTAGACAGTCCGCCTCTGTCATCCCCCACTCCACGAGCGGGTAGTGAAGATCCTTGCATCGGTGGGCTTCGTCGGCGGCGATCCCCACATACTGCTCCAGCTGGTATTGCCGCCGCAGTTGACTCAGATGTCTGTTGATCACATGAGTTTTCAGTCTGCCAGTACACCAGCGACAAGCATGGGAAGGCCAACTGAGTCCCCGATTTGTCACCAGCTTTGCATCCGGTCGGGCTGTGTACTCATAGAAATACTGATCTGCCGTCAGCGGGGCTTTCAGCCGGGTGATAGGTCTGCCGATGGTTTGCTCCAGTCGGTCCAGGTGGTCATACATCTGCGGAAACTCCCACCCGGTATCGCAGTACAGGATCTCATCGATGGGACAGTTTTCTTCTACGAGACGAAGAAGCATCGCCGTCGAGTCTTTTCCGCCCGACAGTGATGCAACAGTATAAACGGGTTTACTCTCTCTTGCGGCAACGCCACCTCCTTCTCAAACACCACCGTCACATCGCTCGGATCGCTTCGTCTAGCTTGGTCGTCATAAGCTTGTACAGCTGGGTGTTCCGGGGGAAGCTGTTCTCGAAGGGTACGATGTTGCCGGCACAGCGGATCAGACCACAGCCTGCAGCCACATTGGTGATGTACCCCATCTGTGCTTCTGAAATGTGCAGCAGTCGGGCCAGTTCCTCCCGGTCGGTGGGCGACTGATTCAACAGAATGAGGAACTCCGAGTTTGCAAGCATGAGTCGGGCGGTATCGGAACGCAGAATCTCATCCACGTTCTGGTTCAAACCGGTCACGAGGCCGTTGTACTTGCGGATCCGTTTCCAAAGTTTGTAGAAGAAGTCGGCACTGTACTGATAGCGGAACAGCAGATAGAACTCGTCGGCAAACACCCAGGTGGTTTTGCCGCGCTTCCAGTTCTGGATGACCCGGTTGAAGATGGCATCCAGAGTCACCAGCATACCAAGGGGCATGAGCTGCTCGCCCAGTTCCCGGATATCGTAAGCGATAATTCGGGCCTTCGTGTCCACATTAGTGGGCTGTGCAAAAGTATTCAGACTGCCCGTAATGAACAGCTCTGCCGATAGGGCCAGTCCTCTGGATTCCGGCTCCGGCTGCTTCAGGAGAATCTGATACAAGTCCTTCAGCGTGGGCGGCTGGCCGGTGTAGCCCCCTGCCATGTACTCCCGGTATACCTCATAGGTGCAGCGGTCCAGGATGGATTTCTCCTTGGCGGACACCCCCTCCGAACCTACCAGCTGTTCGAACAGGGACAGCACAAACTGGGATTTCTCAATGAGCGGGTTCCGGGCATCGCCGTAGGCTTTGTCCATATCCAATGCATTGATGTGGGTGTCAGAGGCCGCCGATACCCGGATGACTTCGCCGCCCAGCGCCTCGGTGAGATACCCAAACTCGGATTCAGGATCCAGGATCAGGATATCGTCATTGGTGGACAGGGCGATGCTCACGATTTCCTCCTTTGCGCTGAAGGACTTGCCGCTGCCCGATACGCCCAGCCGGAAACTGTTGCCGTTGAGGAGCTTGCGCCGGTCGGCAACGATCATGTTCTTGCTGACTGCGTTCTGGCCATAGTAGATGCCGCCATCCTGCATGATTTCCTGGGCGCGGAACGGAATGAAAACAGCCGTGCTTTCCGTGGTCAGGGTGCGCAGTGCGGTGATTCGCCGCAGGCCGTAGGGCAGGACAGTGTCCAGGCCATCTTTCTGCTGCCAGCGCAGGATGCTCATCTGGCAAAGATGTTTGCGGGCTACCGTGAGAAGGCTCTCGGTGTCGCTGTCCAGCTGTTCCTTGGAATCGGCCAGATGCACCATGGTCACGAGGCCGAACATCATACGCTGATCCCGGTTGGTCAGGTCGCCCAGCATCTCCTTGGTCTCGGCCCGCTGCTGCTCAATGTCATAGGGCAACATGGCAGTGAAGTTGTTTGCGGCATTCTGACGGCGCTGCCAGTTGGCGGCGTTGGTCTCTACACCCAGCAGCTTATTCTGGACCTCGCGCACCGCCTCATCGGTGGGTACGGGCAGGATGTCAATGGACAGCATTAGGTCACGGTCTAGCTCGCAAAGTTCGGACACCATGCTGTCCTTGATGTAGCTGGCATACCCTTGCAGGTAAAGCACTCGGCCCCAGCGGTCATTCAGCTTGAAGTGATCCGGCTGGAACTCCATGGAGTCCGGGCAGAGCCAATCCTTGAAGCCGTGACCCTGTTTCATCTGGGTCTTCAGGTCGAACTCGAAGGCGGGCGGCTCCGATCCCTTGAAGAAGTCCCGGAAAATCCGCAGGCGGGTCACCAGATCCAGTTCCTGTCCGATGGAGGACAGCTGTGCCAGATGGGTGAGTAGATCGGTGCCGACCCGGGAGAAGTAGGCACGGGCCTCTGCGATGTTTTTCTTGACCACGCTGATGGTGATATACCGCTCCTGCACTACGCTGTTGCTGGTACCGGTGACCTTGGAGAGCAGCATATCGTTGTACTCCTTGCGGAAATGATCCAACCCATCCTGCCGCATGGGGAGCAGCAGCGCCGCCTCGAACTCGGCCTTGTTGAGCCGCCGATTGTTGATAGTGATCTTGGCGCTGGCGCCAGAGTCCAGTGCATTGAGCAGCTCGGAATAGTCCAGGAACATGGCTGTCTTGTCTTCCTTGCCGGCAATCTGGTAGTTGATGTCGGTGAAAGAGAACGTCTTGGAGAACTGAGTTCCCACCTGGAAAATTCCGTCCGACCAGATGCGGCGGATGGGGATGGCATCCTGCACCGAACGGGGAATGCGGAACTTGTCCCGTTCCGCCTTGGTTGCTTTGCTGAGAGTTTTAATGATAGGCATCCTCCTTTGCAGGTTTCGAGGCCGGAGTTTTTTCTCCAGCCGGTTTGTTGCCGCCACGTTTTTGCTTCTTGCGGGGCGGCTTTTTGTCCTGCTCAATGGCAGGCTGCAATGCCTGGTAGTACAGGCTGTCCGACCGGAAGACAAGACGGCGGGGCATGAGAATCTGTGATTTAACCCAAGCCCACAGCGTCTGCTCTGCGGTCATACCGTGGTAGGTGAAAAAGCCGCAGACAGCGAAGGGGGCAGCCCCCAAAATGCAGATCCAGCCCACACTTTCTGTTCCTACCAGAGGGTCAAACAAAAAACAGAGCCCGACTGAGGCCCCCAGTGCCAACAGCGAGCAGGTGAATTGTCGGGTCGAGAGACCGAAGAAAATAGACTCCCGGTATTCCCTGATCTCTTTGGGAATTTTTACTTCGATACCGATTCCTCCCTTCTTTTACAGTCCCATCAGTTCCTTGATGATCCGGTCGCTCATTCGCACAGCACCCACCAGCACCAACAGGTTGAAAATGAGCTCACCCACATAACTCCAGACGGCGGTCACCGCCGACACGTTAGGATCAACAGCAGGCGGGGCGGCCGCCATCACCGAAAAGATGATGCAGGCCAGTGCGATGACGGCACCTTCCAAACATACCCCCGTATAGCTGCGAAGGAAGTTTTTCCCCACGTTGCTGGTGGGCTCGCCCGCAAAAGTGGACAGTGGTATGGGCGCCAGAGCCGTGTACATATAGAGCTTGAACATACGACTATATACCGTCAGGATCATCAGAAAAGACAGCACCGTAATGAACAGACCACCAATCAGAGTTACGGCCCATAGCGGGATGGGATCCCAGAATCCTACTTGATTGATCTTGTCGATGATGTCCTGTGGCAGAGTTGTTCCGCCTGCGCCTGAAACACCCGATTGGGTGATAATGGTGGAGACGATCCCTTGCACCACCGAAAGGACGGCCAACATCAGATCAAGTCCGTACTCCACTGCAGCCTTGGCCAGCACAAAACGAATAAACAGCTTGAACGCCTGTTCCGGGCGCTTGACCTCCACGAAGCTGCCGCAGGTCTTGACCACACCCACAGCAAAGAACAATACCAGCAGACCATACCCGATGGCCTGCAATGCTCCATGAATACCCAGCATCACCTGCCAGATGCCGCCGCCTTTGAATGTGGCCGGGTCTTGGGTGAGCAGCGTCCAGATTTCCGCCAGCTTGTCATTCCAGGTTTGCAGGGCAGAGTTCAGATTGTCCACGATCCAGTTCGTACCGCATCACCTCCCTCCATGAACTTCGGCTTGCTCAAGGAGTGCCCGTGATCAGGTCGAGGATTTCCTTGGTGAAAGTGATCACAAGACCGCCTGCCAAAGTGAGAAATCCCTGAGACCGCTGACTGGGGTCATGGCTCTGGAAGGACAGGCCGACCTGCACAATGCCCCAGCCCAGCAGGATCAGGCCGATGGCGCGGATCAGGGAAAAGATAAAGGTGGACAGGTTGTTGACCACGGTGAGCGGGTCGGTGGCCGCGGCGAAGACGGTGGTGGAAAGGCAGACCGCACATACCACCAATGCAGCATAAACCGCAAAACTCATGCGACCCTTTTTGCCCAGGCGCAGCGGTTCGGTCTTGCAGTTCTGATCGTTCTTTTTCAAAAACAGTTTCAAATGTGTTCCTCCTTAAATCAAAGAAAATCATCGGGATCCAGCAGTTCGTAGTCCTCATAATGCTCCGGATCATAGTCCAGATCATCGGCGGCATCACGAACTGCGGTGTAGTCGTAGGGCGGCGCGCCGCCGTCCTCGGTCAGATGGATGTTGGGATGGTGCATCAGGTCATACTTGTCATCCAGCATGGGGCGCTCACCACGAACGAACAGGATACACTTGCGGTTGTCCAGCATGCGTACCTCATCCGGTGTGAGCAATTCACGGCCGGTCTGTTGATCGTTGACAGAGTAGCTTCCGTTCCGGCCTTTGGTATGGCCGTAGGTGTTTGTATCCAGCGTCTCCTTGCCCATGAGTTCGGACACATATTTGTGCGTTTCTTTCTCGTTTCCTCCTAAATACAGGAACTCGTCGCAGAGCCCCACCAGCGATTCCCACTGCTCCTTGAACAGTGATTTCAGCTGGGCCATGTTCTGAGCGATATAGCTGCAAAAGATATTGCGGCTTCGCATGGTGGAAAGCCAGGGCAGAAAGTTGTCGGTGGGCAAGGCAATGTTGGGTGCCTCGTCAATGAGCAGATGGACCGGCACCGGCAGCCTGCCTTTGTACTTACGGTCGGCCACATAGTACAGTGTCTGGATGAGCTGGCCGTAGATCATGCCTACCAAGTAGTTGAGAGATTTGTCCGAGTCCGGCAGGCAGCAAAACAGTGCCACCTTCTTTTCTCCCATTTCTTCCAGGTGAAGATCATCCGTATAAGTGAGTCGTGCAATCTGGGGCAGGTTGAAGGCAGACAGCCGGACACCCACACTGATCAGGATGGATTTCAGGGTCTTGCCGGCGCCCATCTTGAAAATATGGTATTGCTTGACGGCGATGCTTTCCGGGTCGCGCATCTCGAGCCGCTCGAACAGAATATCCAGCGGCGACTCGAAATCTTCGTCTTCCTCCCGCACTTCGGCAGCCGCCAGCATTTCCATGACCATGGCGAAGTTCTGCTCGTCTTTCGGTGCTTCGTGAATAAGGTAAAGCACCAGAGCCTGCAGCAGTGCCGTTTCGGACTTGGTCCAGAATGGGTCTGTGCTTTGAGAACCGGGCGGAGTGGTGCTCTGGATGAGGGTCTCGATGAGCCGCAGCACGTCCTTGTCATCCCGCACATAGGCCAGAGGATTATAGCAGAAAGATGTGTCCGGGCTGAGCAGATCGAACACTCGCACCTCATATCCAGCTGCGATCAGGGCATTTCCGGTTTTACGAAGGATCTCGGATTTAGGATCTGCCACAATCACTGAACAGCCGCCGTCCGGCCCTGTTGTGCATTGCAGCACATTGGGGATGGCATAGCTGCGGCTTTTGCCTGCACCGCTGCCGCCAATCACCAGCACATTGGTATTCCGCTTATGACGGTGGCCATCCAACCCCATCTGAAAGTGCTGGGTCAGAATGAGATTGCGGTAGGGGTGCTGACGATCCCGGTACCGTTTGGCCGTTTGTGCCACATTCCCCCAGCGGGCAGAACCATGCTCCACCCCGCGCCGATAGTTTTTTCTGCCAGTCACCATGACCACAGCGACCACTCCATACAAAAGCGTAAAGACAAACAAAAAACGGACGGAATATTCCGTCCACCGAATTGCCAGCGGTTCACTCATGGCCTGCGAAAAAGCGTCGAGCACACCTACCATATTCATTCCGGTCTGCCAGCTGCATGCCGCCAGCAGTGCTGCCCACCACACGACAGGCAAAGGAAGCAGCCATACCCACCATGGGTGATGGCCGCGATTGATTGTTTCGATGGATATCCCCTCCTATTCACACAAAAAGCCCCGAGCCGCCGGGATGATCCCAGACGGCTCGGGGCAATGCAGTTTTATCAGCGTGCAGGTACACGCTTGTATTTGCTTTTCATCAGCCGGAGCATGAGCTTGTCCATGGCACCGCAGCCACGGTCTGCTGCAAGGTAGGTGTTGCGCAGCTCATTCATCACATAGAGGGCCAGATCGAACTCATCTTCTTTGAGAAACAACCGGCCATCTTTGCAGGCATGTACCTTTTCGCCAAGAGACTGCGCCCGATCAGTCAATTCCGGGCCTGATGTCTCAAGGACCTGCAGCAGTGCCGCGATCAGCATGTTATGCTCGATATAGTCAATTTTCAGAAACCGCTGTTTTTCCGCCATTCTGCTCTGCCTCCCTCTTGCGATGTATCTTTCTTTATCCTTACCATATCACAAAGGGAAGCGAAAAGCTATCCGGCAATTGAAAACAAACGGAAAACAATCGGCTCAACGGCTTTCCGACTGCTTTTCGGCTTTCGCCGCTTTGGGTGTCTTCCCTTTGTCTACCGAAAACTCGTCGGGTTGAATCGCCTGCTCCATCTCCCGAAACCCACGCTGTACCTCCCGGTTGATGGAATAGGCCGCCCGTTTCACATCACTGAGGAAGGCGCGCAGTTCCTGCGCATCCTTTCCGGCACAGGACTGGCACACCTTATCGAACTTGAAGCCGGAGGTATCCAGTCCGAACTTCTGCGCCACCACATAGGCGGCACAGTAACTCTGCGCTGCATACGCCTGGCGGTAATACCCGGCACCCACTGCGTCAAAAGATGCATGAGCCTGTTCGCGGGCAATGGCGCACAGAGTCGCCATCTCGTCCATGCCGTTTCGCACATAAATCGTGCGCTGCTTGGGCACATACTGCGCCTGCACTCCCTGGGGCAGCTGGTCCGACAACGCCAACGGAACCGGGCTGTTCTCGATCATGGCGGCGATCACTTCCTCCGGCAGATGCGGCTGAGCGGGATAAGGCTGCGGCCCCCGCGTCTGGCTGATGTCGAACGCCTTGAGGATCTCATAGCCGTTTGCCATCGTGCCGTCTTCCCGTTCATATTTGCTGTCTGCAAAGAAAGCGTACCCGGTTTCCCCGGTCCGCACCGACCGCCCTGCCTCCTTCCACTTTTCAAAGGTACGGGGATGGGTGATCTCCGGATTCTGATCGTAGAGGATCAGCAGATTGCGGGTGCTCTGCGGAGTGCATCGGGCCATGAAATCGAGGAAACCCTTCATGGCCGTATCGTCCCGGAAGACCTCCTGCGCCTGGGCGTCCACCCTGGCCCACAGATCCTCACGTTCCGCCTTTTTCATGGCGGCATATTCTTCCTTGGACAGACGCTGCCCATCCGGCTGCGATTCCTGCTGCTCCACTTCGCGATTCTTGATCATTTTGGAAAGATCCATTCAAATTACCTGCCTTTCGATTTTTTCTTCCGGCGGTTACGACCGGGCGTTTTGTTCTGGCGCTGAGGCGGCTTCGCTTTTTCTTCCTTTTTTGCCTCCTGCTCCTTGCGGATGTTTTCCAGCTCCTGTTTCACCGAAGGTTTCTGTTCACCGCCGGATTCCGCGGAGGAGGAGCCGCTGCTGGGCGAGGAAGGCTCGGACGGACTCTTTTCCGCCGGGGCTGCATCCGTCTGCTCCCGGCCAGGAGTAAAATTTTCCGGCTTCTGTTCCTTCTGTGCATCACCTTCCCCGGTGAAGTTGAACGCTTCTTCCGCCGCGCCGACCTCGAAATCCACCGCACCATCGGGGGTCTGCACCGTCTGTGTCTCAGGCGGCTGTTCGTTACCGGATGCATCCTGCTCCGGCGCTTTCTCATGCTGTTCTTTTCCGGGTTCTTCGAATCTGGCCTCGCCCGACTGTGCCTTCACAAAGTCCAGTCCCATATTATCGAGGATTCGGTTGACCTTGGCTGCATCGTCGGCAAACACTACCAGCTCTATCTGGCCCGGGCGCTGTTTGTTGCGGATCGCAGTGTACAGCAGACCATGGTCTTTCGCCTCTTTGGCAAATTCTTTCATACGGTCTTCCGGCACTGTGAAGAACTTGAAGGGACGGCGCTCTTTCAGCATCCGTACCAGCTTTGTTTTTCCTCGCACTTTCTGCTGGTCATTCAAAACCGCATACACAAAAAGTGCAAAGTTCTTCGCCGCTAAGCCAGACAGCTTGAGCACCATTTCGGTGCCTTCCAACGAAATTCGGACGATCTGGTCGGCGGGGTCACTGCCATAGTTCATCTCGTTTCACCTGCCTTTCAGCGGTCCATGCTGCGGTGGGGTTTGGGTTTTGTCTTCTCCGGCCCGGATACCTTGGAAAAGCAATCTTCACCGGGCACAAGGGACAGACCGGAGCCGTTGTCCCAGGCAACGCCGATCTGACCCATGTCATCCACATAGGTCACCGTTCCCTTTGTGCCGGGGGGAATCGGCGCATAGGGATCGTCCATCCGGTGCAGAACGATCCGTGTTCCTACCGGATATCTTTGGCGCAGGTTTTCCACCTGCTCACGTGACGGAATTCGATTCATTTGCTTATCTCCTTTGTGTTTTCTTTCTGTTCCTGTTCGCTGCGGGTTTCCTGTTCCACAACTTTGCGCTGTTCCCGCTCTTTCCGGGCTTCTTCGAGGCGCTGCTCGATGGCAAGGGAATGTTCCTCGATGTCCCGGCACAGCTTCGCTGTTCGCCTGATTTCTTTCAGTCTGGCTGTGATCTCCTGGATGCGGGGTGAATCCGGATCGCGGCGATACAGGCCGCGTCGCTCTTTCAGCAGTCTGTCAATCTCGCCCTCGGCTGCACACCGCATTTCATTCAGCTGCCCTCGGTCCTGGATCTCGTTTTTGAGAATAAACTCCACTTGGGCAATGCGCTGGTCCAGTTTGCGGATGTCCTCCCTCACTGCATAGCTCATGTACACCGGTTTTGTGGGCAGCACTCCCACCTGAAACAGATAGATCACATACAGCTTCTGCAAACCGGTGACTTTGCGAGCCGGCCGCTCGCTGAGCAATGTGCGGAGTGCCGGCGGCAGTGGTCTCTCGTTCCCAGCCGGTGAGTTTCTCTCCGGGTACAGGATACGGCGGCGGATGGCGGACGGGGTATAGTCTTTGCCCAGTGTTTTGAAACGGACCGGGCGCTCCTTCCCGGGCGGCTGGAGAGTGATGTGCTTACGATTCAGACGCAGAACGTATCCCCTGTTTTCCAGCGCCCGCAGGAACTGATTCCATGTGAAGACCTCATTGATCACTTCGTCGATGTCCTGCCGGATTGCTGCCCTCCAGGTGGGACGGTTTTCCTGCTCCGCCTGCCATTTGGCATACTGCCGCTTTCCCTGCTCGGACTCCGGGGTCTCGATCACCGATAGTCCGTATTGTCGGCAGAGTGCATCGGATTTTGCCCGCACTTCGGTGTAGTAGCTTCTGGCATTGCTGCGGTACTTTTTCCCGTCCTGAATTGCTACGGAATTCCAGACAATATGGTTGTGAATATGTCCGGTATTCAGATGAGTGCTGACCACCGCCTGATACCGGTCCTGAAGCAGCTGCCCGGCAAATTCCATTCCGATCCGGTGGGCCAGTTCAGGGGTCACCTCCCCTGCCGCGAAACTCTGCACCAGATGAAATCCCTGCACCCCGCCGGTCTTATGCCACATCTCCTTGATCCGGCACATATCCTCAAAGGCTGTTGCACAGGTACATGCAATGGCTGACTCGAACAGGTCCTGTTCTGTCTTGGCTCGGTTGAGAGCATAGTCCACCGCTTCTTCCAGGGATTTTGCATTCTGTCCTCGGGAAGTCTTTTTCTCATCCAGCACATATTCCACGCTGGCCTTCAGGCGGTGGACGGGGATAACGGACGTATACGCCATTTACCAGTTCTCCCTCACTTCCTTCCAGACTTCTCGGGCAATGCGGGTCATTTCCTCCACACTGGCCGCATCTGCTTCGCCGTAGGTATTGGCAACACGTGCCAGCTGATTGGCGTTGTTGCACAGGCCCGCCACCTTATGCAGCAGGTCCGCATGGTGGGTACAGGGACGGGCGCGGAGCTGGGCGCCCATGATGAGAGTACGCAGATATTCCTCCCTCGACTGTCCGCTCAGTTCCACCTGCGTTTCCAGATGTGCCAGTTCCTTTTTATTCAGATGCAGAGGGACTACATGGTTTCGCTTTCTCAACGTATCGAACCTCCTTTTTGCCTTTGCTATTGCTGCGCGGGCAGCTGACGGGGGTTTGGGGTTCTCCCCAAGGATGCCTTTGGATATCCAAAGGCTATGCTAGCAAAATCAGTTACCCGCTGAGAAAAAAGAGGAGGCGTTTATTCGATGCCCGCGTCCTCTGCATCCTGGATTCTGGCGAGGCCGTCAAGGGTCGTACAGATCAGGTGCCGCTTCTCGGCAAAACCGATCTCCACCGACATATCGTGGCTGATCTCCTTGCCGCAGACCACCAGCATCCGGCAGCGAGCCAGCTTCTGCAGCGCGATGCTGTGCAGGTCCCGCAGTTCATCTGCATTGCTCAATACGAGATACTGGGCATCATTCAGCGCCGGACAGATGGGCACATACCCCAATTCGTATACCTTACGGCAGTACCGTTTCAGAATGCGGGGGGCGGTCTCGGCAGAAGCGCAAATATACGCAAACGCTTTTTCCATTTCACTCGTTCCTTTCCTTGGTCACATACAAAAAGAAAAGGGTGGCAATCCACCTGGATTACCACCCTCAGTTTCGTTCAGATTCTGGCAATCCATGTGGATCGCCACGGCTTTATTCGACAGGCTCAGCCTCTGATTCCCGCGCTCCGAGCGCAAAACGAACACGGTCGGACCCCAGCTTGTAGTAGGCGTCGGTGATCTCAATGCCAACCGCCTCATAACCTTCCAGCACCGAAGCGAGCACCGTAGTGCCTGCCCCTGCGAAGGGGTCCAGAATGCGGCCACCCGGCACACAGATCTGCACCACATCCCGCATGAGCTGCAGCGGCTTCTCGGTCACATGGATACGGTTGGCCGGATTGGTGTAGCGGAAGACGCCGGGCAGACAGCCCACGGGCCGGTCCACAGGAAGCGGCCCCTTGGATGCCCACAGGGCAAATTCACTCTGCTGCCGGAAGCGACCTCGCTGCGGACGGCAGGTCTGCTTGTCCCACACGATCTGCCCGCGCCAGATCCAGTCGGCACGCTGGAGCGCATCCGAAAGGCAAGGGGCCATACGCCAGTCGATGAACACCACCAGCACAGCCCCCGGCTTACAGACCCGGTTGGCTTCGGTGAGCCATTCGGTGCACCAGTTCGTCCAGCTGCGCTGGTCCTTCTGATCGCCGGCAAAATCCGGCAGAGCCTTGTCCGGACTCATGCTGCTGTACTTCTGGTTGGTGGTGCGGTTCTTGGCCGTCTGGCTGGCGCCGCCGCTGGCATAGGGCGGGTCGGTGATGACCGCGTCAAACACCCCGCTCTCAAAGGAGCGCATAAGGTTCAGCATATCCCCGTGCAGAATGGTCCAGCCGTCACCGCCGCTGTGTTCCACAGTCAGTTTTGCGTTCTCGTTCATAATCAGATTCAGTTCATTGGTTTTACTCAGAGGCATCATCCTTCCTGTTACCGCTCCACTCCAGAGCATTTTTGTTGTTTTGCTTGCGTTTTTTTGTTGGGGTTACGAGGGATTCCATGAAGTCTCTTATAGCTTCGTTCCACGGCTACTTTGTTCCTTGTAATCTCAAAGAAATCCGGTGTTGGATTATCGATGTTAGTGCCGGGAAGAATCACAGCTTCTCCCTTAACATACATAGCACCGCACAAATCACCGTACACATTCGCATGTCCTTCAATATGCGGCCATGCACCAGTGGCCTTGTTGGCGGTAATTTTGGAATCGCCCGCGATATGAGCATATTCTCTGATAAAGCCAGCCGTCACAATGGCATTATCATCAATGACTGCGTGATCTCGAATCATTGCACCGCCTGAAATCAAAGCCGATCCGCAGGATACAGCGGAACCTGAAAGTGTTGCCTGTTGATTCACAAAACAGTTTTCGCAGGCAATGGCATTGTCGAAGATCCAGCAGGTTCCTTCCTGGCTGAGATTTTCTTCACCTTGGACGTATCCGCCCAAATCTCCTTTCTGGACACCGGGCCGCACATCGCTTAAGGCTCGGATCCGGTGCAGCCAAGGATATTTGGGATGAGCAATCTCGCTGATCTCATACTTGTTGTTCATCTTTCACCACCTCTGCGCACCCTTGTTCTTTTCAGCTTTCTGCGTGAATCTTCCGATTTTTTCTCTTGTTGGTCCACGCCAGATGCAGGGATTTCTCCGTCAAAAAAGACAATGAATGCAGAGTGTCTTCCTCCTTCAAGCTTTTCTTCCGCTCCTATAACACTCCCGCCGGCTACGATCACATTACCAACCACAGTACCATATACCAGTGCACTTCCTGTAATCCGGGGCGATTTGCGTGTTCTCTTGTCTTTTTTGATTTCCGCATTTCCGCGTACAACGGCATGATCCGCAACAGAGCCAGATGTCACATGTGCGTTTTCCAATACCGCCGCATTCCCCTCCACATGGGCATCCCCGGATATCTCTGCCTGGCCTGATACATGGCTTTTGTCGGTAATCCAGGCTGCCTCATATACCCGAGCATTCTCACACACAACAGCATCATCTGCAATCCAGCAGGTTCCTTCCTGGCTCAGATTTTCTGCACTCTGGACGTACCCGCCCAAGTCTCCTTTTTTGACGCCGTAACGCACATCGATCAACGCACGGATCCGGTACAGCCCGGGATATTGGGGATGAGCAATCTCTGTGATTTCATACTTCTGATTCATCGAGTTTTCTCCTTTCTTTGCTGCTTACTTTTGGTCAGTCGTTCTCTGTGGGCATCGTTACCCGCCGTGTAGATGGTATCGCACAGCAGATCGCCAATGGCGGCAAAGTCGTTCTCCCATCGTTCATAGATGTAGACCAGCGGATTCTCCTGATCCAGAAGTGCGCGGATCTGCTGTTTGCTCAAAAAGGTGCTTTCCAAACGAACCGCAAGTTCGCTCTTGATCACGAGTTCATAGGCGTTGTCCACAACTTTCTGCGGGCCGTGGCTCATGAGTTCCTCGGTATAGCGCGCCAGTTCGGCATCCACTTTGGCCTGCAGCAGATCATAGTTGGAAACGGACATCTTCATCACCTCTCCTGTCGATCTTTTTGGGTTCGAGGCGCTGTGTCACCCTTTTCGGGCGCAGACAGCTCGGTCTGGACGTACTCGCTGATAATGTTCAGCGCCTTGTAGTAGTCGCCGCTTTCCTGCACACGCCGGAACATTTCTTCCGCCTGCTTGCCCTGGCCATTCTGGCGGAGCAGCCGACTGGCACGCCCCAGAATGGAAAAGATGTTCCCATCCTGGCCAATCAGCCTCATCCTGGGCTTTTGCGCCTGCTGGGGGACAGTGGGAACCTGGCCGGACAAAGCGTCCAACACAATCGGATATTTTTGATCCGGCTGCCAGAAGTGGACGTTCAGAATGCCGTCAGCAACCGGGATGTCACGCTGTTCAAACCCTTCACCCCAGCCGTCAGAGTACTGGCCGGAAATATAGTCCAGCAGAGAGTTCCAGTCCCGTTCGCTCAATTCCTGTTTGAGTTCCACGATGGCGCAGCCGCACAGTTTCTCCTCGTAGACCACCACATCCGGTTCGATGCGAAGTACATTCTCCCGCAGCCCAAGGAGAGATTCATCGATGTAAGGGGCAAGGTTGCCACCATCATCCAGCGATTCCTTCTCTTTCTCGATGCACTCCCGGATGCTCGACTCGTAGTCGGTCAGGTCATGCCCGTCCAGTTCGGCGTAATCGTCTTCACCGTACTCACTCTCCATGTCCTCCACGGCTAATTCCGCCGTGAGCTCCGTAATCACATAGGCTTTCAAAGTTTCTTTTTCCATAGTCCTCCTTTTCATCGAGAAAGGGCCGCCCGCTGCCGGACGGCCCTCTCTTTGCTCTTTTCCTGTGCCAGATCTCCATAGTCCGCCCCTTCCCGGTCGGGCAGGTTCATAATGATCCGGTACTTTCCTTCGTATTCCTTCCGAATATGTTCCGCCGCCCAGCGCCCCGCATGGTCGTTGTTGGTGCAGATCTCGATTTCACAGACATTCGGGTGACGCTCCAAGAAAGCGGTCAGAGCCACCGACTTTTCTCTTGCGGTATCCGTTTTGACGCCCTCTTTCGGCGCGTAGATTCCAGCAAGAGACAGCCGGTATTTGTCCCGTGTCTGTTCCAGACTCAAGTGGGCGAGCACCTCAATGGCGGCTTCATAAACAGCCACCCGCCGGCTCTCCTCCTCCGGCTGCAAACAGAAGCTGTAC